>UPTN01000907.1_pt1 | contig 13998 bp, 12 predicted proteins | sample 2160111 | NCBI WGS metagenome assembly UPTN01 (sample SAMN06265058, study PRJEB28932) | marine metagenome | isolation source: Columbia River Estuary | place: USA:Columbia River Estuary, USA | collected 2014-05-05 | reverse complement strand
TCTCGCGCGGCTTTTCTGGCCTTGCGTTTGGCTTCATCTTTATCCAGTTCCGCCCGCCGTGTGGTTTGCAGCAAAGAAATTTCTTTCTTGTCCTTGTTGAGATTAAATTCTTCTACATCACTAAGTAACCAGACAAACTCCTGATCCTCTGACATTCTTCCCTGATACCGGAAGTCAGCGACTGCCGCCATGCGGCTCAGGTTTCCTTCACGTTTGAAACTCGCCGATTCGATACTGGTCCATGGCAAAGCATTTTCCATTGAACGTTCGCCGTATTCTTCGGGGTCACCCGCCGAAGGAAAACTGATATCGGGCTCAACACCGCGATTTTGAGTTGAACCACCATCAACCCTGAAAAACTGTGCCATGGTGATTTTCAGCTGGCCCATTTTGCCGGAGTCCCTGGAGGGCCGGTAATCATCCAGATCAACCAGGTTTTGCACCGTGCCCTTGCCAAAGGTGGTTTCACCAATGACCAGGCCGCGCCCATAATCCTGTATCGCCGCGGCAAAAATTTCTGAAGCCGAGGCGCTGTAGCGATTGACCAAAACCGCCAGCGGGCCTTCCCAGGTCATGCCTGCCTCGGTATCTTCTTCCATGCTCACACGACCGCTGGAATTGCGCACCTGCACAACCGGGCCCTCATCAATAAACAAGCCGGTCAGTGTTGTAGCCTCCAGAAGCGAGCCGCCGCCATTATTTCTGAGATCAACAAGCAGACCCTTAATGCCCTCGGCCTTCATTTCATCAATCAACTTTCTGACGTCGCGGGTGCTGGAGCGGTAATCCGGCAAGTTCAGCGCGCGACCGTTGAAGTCGAGATAAAATACCGGCAGGTCAATCACACCCACCTTGACCACTTCTTCGCCTTCGCCGGGAATCTCGATAACACGGCTTTTCGCTGCCTGTTCTTCCAGTTTCACCTCATCACGCACAATATCGATAATCGCCGTTGGGCCATCAATGCCGCTTTCCTCCGAAAGAACCTCAAGCCGCACAACGGTGTGCTTGGCACCACGAATGAGGTCGACCACATCATCGATACGCCAACCAACCACGTCCTGCATCTTGCCGTCACGGCCCTGTCCCACGGAGGTGACACGATCCCCCGGCTTGAGGCGGCCGTCTTTGTCTGCCGGCCCACCCGGCACGACACTGGCAATACTGGTGTATTCATTTTCACGGCCCAGTAATGCGCCGATGCCTTCCAGTGACAAACGCATTGAAATTTCAAAATTTTCAGAACTGCGTGGTGACATGTAGGCCGTATGCGGCTCGATCGATTGCGCAAAAGCATTCATAAAGAACTGAAACACATCGTCAGAATTCAACTCTGAAATCCGCCGGTCAAGATTTTCATAGCGGTCATCAAGCGTTTCGATAATGGCTTCATCTTCCTTACCCGCCAAACGCAGACGCAGGTAGTCATTTTTTACACGCTGCCGCCAGAACTCATCGAGGTCGGCTTCAGACTTGGCCCACTTGGTTTCGGTGCGATCCCACGCGTAACTTTCATCAACGGTGAAATCCATTGGTGATTTGATTTGTTCGCGGGCAAATTTAACGCGCTGCTGCACCCGTTCAACGTAAACAGCGAACATTTCATAGGCGGGTGCGGGGTCGGAGTGCTGCAATGCATCGTCAAGGTGCAGGCGATAAGGCGCAAAGGTTTCGATGTCTCTGGCCAGGAAAAAACTAAAGTTGGGGTCGAGAAGGTCGAGGAAGCGATCAAATATCATCACCGACAGTTCGTCATCTATATTGGTGTCTTTATAGTGCCAGTTGGCCAGGAATTTGGTGGCCAGACTACTGCGTAACCGTTGCTCCAGACTAGGTTTGAAAAACGCCTGTTCTGTTGGCTGGGAAGTGGCCCAAACCGTGCTGCTGACAAACAACATCAATACTAACTTGAATGCTCTCAAACTTTGTTTCTCCAATACCAATTAACTTCAATAAATCTTTTGCCGGTTACTTACTGACCACAAACCTGATGATGAGTTGCCAGTCTGGCGACTTTCTTCAACCATTATAAGCACCTGCTGACAGGCCGGCGCAAGGGCCAAAAGTTTAGTCGGCGGAAAAAACAGAAAATACACGCAATAATGCGGCGATTCATTTAATCGACGAGACCGGATTCCTCAGCCATCAGATCGGCATGATATGAGGATCGAACCAGCGGCGCCGAAGCCACATGCGTGAAGCCAAGCTCGTAGCCAAGACGCGCAAATTCTTCAAATTCTGCGGGTGTCCAGAACCGTAACACCGGGTGATGATGCGGCGTGGGCTGCAAGTACTGACCCAGCGTAATCATATCCACGTCGTGGGCCCGAAGATCTTTTAGTACCTGTTCAACCTGTTCAAAAGTCTCACCAAGACCCAGCATAATGCCGGATTTGGTGGGGATATCAGGGTGCTGTGCTTTGAAGCGCTTCAACAACTGCAGCGACCACTCGTAGTCCGCCCCCGGCCTTACATTGGGGTACAAGGGCTTCACCGTTTCGAGGTTGTGATTAAAGATATCCGGCGGTGAGGTGGCCAAAATTTCAAGAGCCCGCTCCATGCGGCCTTTACCGCGGAAATCCGGAACCAGTATCTCCAACCTGATATTTGGGCTTAACTCACGAACACGCGTCAGGCAACGGGCATAATGCTCAGCGCCGCCGTCACGCAGGTCATCCCGGTCAACCGAGGTAATCACCACGTAGCGCAACTTCATATCGCGAATAGTGCGGGCCAGGTTTTCCGGCTCGTCTTCGTCCGGTGGTTTTGGACGGCCGTGGGCTACGTCGCAAAAAGAACAGCGCCGGGTGCAAATTTCACCCAGGATCATGAAGGTAGCCGTACCCTTGTTGAAGCATTCGTGGATATTCGGGCAGGTGGCTTCTTCACAAACAGTCACCAGGCTATTTTCACGCAAACGAGATTTGAGATCGGCCACGGCATTGCCTGACGGCAAGCGCACCCGAATCCATGGCGGCTTGCGCAATACCGGCGCATTCTGATCGAAACGGGCAGTATTACGCGCCAACTTGTCGGCGCCAAGTTCTTTTGCACCCGGATCTTTTGGCAGGGTGATTCGGATAGGAATTTTATTTTCGTCAGTCACTTAACTTGGCTCTTCCAATACGGGTATGCGCCTTACGGCAGATGGGCTTCAACTTCACGGAACCGGCCATTGTAGCCTAAAACCCCGCTTAAACCGCTAATCAGCCGGTCTTCAACCTCAGCCATGGAGGCCTCCGCAAAGGCCGATAAATTGGTCACTTGCAGGCCCTGAAAGCCACAGGGGTTAATACGCTGAAAGGGCTCAAGGTCCATATTAATGTTGAAAGACAAGCCATGAAAAGACTTGCCCTTGCGTATGCGTAAACCGAGCGATGCGATTTTAACGCCATCCACATAGACACCGGGCGCGCCGTCAATCAGAGATGCTTGCACGTTGTAATAACCCAGAACATCAATGATGGCCTGCTCAATACCCGTCACCAGCGTTCGAACACCCAAGGCTGACCTGCTTAAATCGATCAGGGGGTAGGCGACGATCTGACCGGGGCCGTGATAAGTCACCTGTCCGCCCCTGTCGACCTGGATAACCGGAATATCTCCCGGCGCGAGAATATGTTCGGCCCGACCGGCCTGGCCCTGAGTAAATACCGGTGGGTGTTCCACCAACCAGAGCTCATCGGGTGTGTTGTCATCCCGCTGGTCTGTAAACGCCTGCATGGCCCGCCAAACCGGCTCGTAATCCATCAGACCCAAACGCCTCACATGCAGGTCCATTGCAGGCATTACAGTGCTACCAGCACTTGCTCGCAATCGGTCAGGTCCTGGTAAATACGGTCGAGTTGAATTTTTGACAGGGCTTCAATGGTGACAGTAACCGAAACAAAATTGCCCGACCCGCTGGGGCTGCTAGTGACGCCCTCGCCTTCGTACATTTCAGCATGGGCCAAAATAATTTCCGTCACCAGGGCCTCGAAACGCTCGTCACTGCGCCCCATGGCCTTAACCGGAAACTTGCACGGAAACTCAAGCAGGGTTTCTTCCTGGCCAGATGACTGCTCAGGCGGGTTTTTGGTAGCCATTATTCATCCCCAAAAAAACTGTCTATCCACATGCTCATGCCGTCCCAGGTACGGCCAAAGAAACCCGCTTCTGGAATTGATTCAAGCGCGACAAGACCACGGTTTGCGACCTCACCGTCTTCTAGCCGGATAGAAATTTCACCAACCACCTCACCTTCGTTAATCGGTGCAATCAACTCTGGACGCATTTCAACCTGAGCGTCAAGGTCATCGTAACGGCCCCGCGGTATGGTGACGAACAAATCATCGCCGATACCCAGCCTGACCTGTTCGATCTCGCCTTTCCAAACCCGGCCCTGCGCCAACTCCTGACCCGCTTTATATAACTGTACGGTTTCAAAGAAACGGAACCCGTAGTTCAACAGACTCTGGCTTTCGCTGACCCGTGTCGTTTCTGAACTCGAGCCCAGCACGACGCTGATCAAACGCATGCCATCGCGCTTCGCAGAAGCCGCCAGACAGTAGCCCGCCGCCTCTGTATGACCGGTTTTTAACCCGTCAACCGCAGGATCGCGCCACAGCAGGTTGTTACGGTTGTGCTGCCGTATGTTGTTGAAGCTGTATTCTTTTTCTGAATACCAATGATAAAACTCGGGAAAATCGGCAATGAGGGCAACGCTGAGTAGTGCGACATCCCGGGCCGTGGTGTAGTGCTCTTCCATCGGCAGGCCGGTGGCATTCATAAAATGGCTGTTGGTCATGCCCAACTGCACGGCGTAATGGTTCATCAGGCCGGCAAAGGCATCTTCCGTGCCCGCCAGATGCTCCGCCAGCGCGACACTGGCATCGTTGCCGGACTGGATGACCATGCCCTTGATCAATTGCTCAACGGTCACGTCCATACCCGGCTCGATAAACATACGTGAACCGCCGGTGCGCCAGGCCACTTCACTGACATTGACCTTGTCTTCCAACTTGATATTGCCGTTTGCCACTTCGGTAAACACAACGTAACTGGTCATGACCTTGGTGATGCTGGCAGGCTCAACACGCATATCCGGGTTATGCTCAACCAGCAAATCGCCACTGTGGAAATCGAACAGGACATAACTGTTTGCACCCAGTGAGGGCGCTGCCGGTATAGGCATGCCCTTGGGTGGTGGTGGCGTAGGGCGTTGCGCCATTGCAGCAAGCGGTATGGCCACAGCAATGGCAAGTAACAACACGATTTTCTTCATCATTAAATATAATTCCGTAATTTTAAAGTCGCGGCCCAATAACACCGTCAGACCTTTAATTTAGCAAATGAAACCTGACAGTTTAAGCCTAGCGGTTAATCTTATGCGGGCGTTCGTAACCCAGTTCAACCACGCGGCGCGCACTGGCTTCAATTTCGGCCTCTGAAGCGTACGGGCCGATCCATACTTTATACAATCCACGGCTTTTCTGAACCGACACAGGCTTTAGCTGCGCCGCGATCATTTTTCCCGCCAAATCATCCGCAGTGCCGCGTTTACTGAAAGCGCCTACCTGCAAAAATGTTCCGTCGGCCAGTTTTACCGATGCCCGCTTTGTTGTTTCAACATCAATTGCGCGGACATCTATGCGCGCCGTACCGGTTTTATCGACACCCAACTTAATCGCGGCGGCATATGAAAGGTCGATAATACGGCCTTTATGAAACGGTCCGCGATCGTTAATTTTCACCACCATCTTGCGGCCGTTATCGAGATTGGTCACTTCCGCATAGGTTGGCAGCGGCAGGCTTTTATGTGCCGCGGTTGCCAGGTGCATGTCATAAGGCTCGCCGCTTGAAGTGCGACGGCCATGAAACTTGCTGCCATACCACGATGCAATTCCGCGCTCGTGGTAACCCTTGCTGGTGGGTAACACGGTATATGTCTTACCCAGCACCGTGTAAGGACTGTGATTACCATACCGGGCCAGTGGTTCATTTTGAGGTATCGCGTCATGCACATCGGACGGTTTGATGTGACGGCTTGAAGGCCCATCGCCCTGGGTCGCGTCTTTCTTGCCCTCTCCCGCGCAACCCGCCAGCAGCAAAAACACCAGAGCTATTGGAAAAACCAGACGGTTCATCAGGATGCGTCCATGCCTTTTTTGATCTCCTGGCTTAACTCGTATACCGCCATCGCGTAACGCGGACTGCGGTTATAGCGGGTAATGACATAAAAGTTCTTGAATGTCAGCCAGTAGGTGTTGCGGTCGGTCTCGACCAACTTTAAAACCGCGGCGGGTAACTCAGGAGCCAATTCATTTGAACTGGTGAAGCCCTTTTCCTGCCACTCGGCAACGCTCAGCGTTGGTTTGAAATTGTTCTTTGAAATCTGCTCGAAAGCGGCCTCACTCGACGCCAGTGTCCGAGCGGTTATGGGTTGCCCCGGCTGCCAACCGTGCCGGTGCAGATAATTGGCCACGCTGCCAACCACATCCGGTGTCGAGCGCCACAGGTCACGGCGGCCGTCAGCATCAAAATCAACCGCGTACTCACGGTAACTGCTGGGCATAAACTGACCCATGCCCATTGCCCCCGCGTAGGAACCGGTAATTTCAGCCGCAGGCAAACCCTCTTCGGCGGCCAGCTGGATGTAATGCATCAATTCGCTGCTAAAAAATGGCGAGCGGTCAGAGGAAAGGTTTTGAGGGTAATAAAAACCCAGCGTGACCAGCGCGTCAATGGTGCGGTAACCGCCGGTAATGCGGCCGTAAAATGTTTCTACACCGATGATCGCCACAATGATTTCTTCATCTACGCCGTATTGTTTTGAAGCCGATGAAATGAGCTCACGGTTCTGCTTCCAAAAATCCACACCTTCACTGATGCGTTTGTCGGTCAGAAATATCGGCCGGTATTGGTGCCACGGCTTGCCCTCTGCCGGACGGCTGATGGCATCGACAATGGATTGTTTGTATTCGGCCTGCTCAAGCAGTGCCCGCACTTCGGTTTCGGACAAGCCATGCTCAGCTGCCGCGCGCGTTACAAACGCATCAGCACCAGGGTGCTCAGCAGCAAAACCAGACACACAAAATAACACCAAGATAAGAAATTTTCGCATTTAGACAAGGGTTCCCGGTTGGATGGTTACACGATATTTAGCTTTTCCAACAACAGAGTTTACCCGAACGGGAAATAAAAACCGCTGTTGGCGACTCACTAACCATGACGATTGCCATTTAAGCGTCATCTTATGAATTTCCTGTGGCCATAAACTGACATCATCATGCCGAAGCCCGCCATCAAGGTCACCGCCGAGGTCCCGCCGTAACTGATCAGCGGCAATGGCACCCCGACCACCGGCAAAACACCCGAGACCATGCCGGCATTGACCAAAACATAAACAAACAGGGTAAGGCTCAAAGCCCCTGCCAGCAGCCTTGACCCGGTATCTCGGGCACTGGCTGCAATGTGCAGGCCGCGCGCGATTAACAGCATGTATGTCAGCATTAATAGGATGACACCCACCAGGCCAAATTCTTCAGATAAAACCGCCAGAATAAAGTCGGTATGCCGCTCGGGTATAAACTCCAGGTGCGATTGCGGGCCGTCCAACCAGCCTTTGCCGGTCAAGCCGCCCGAGCCGATGGCGATTTTTGACTGGATAATATTCCAGCCATGCCCCAGCGGATCTGCTTCGGGGTTCAGGAAAGTCCGTACACGGTTTCGCTGGTACTCTTTCATGACCATCCACAACACCGGTGCCGCGGCCGTTGCCAACCCTGCGAACCCGAACAGAATGCGCCAGCGCAAACCCGCCAGATAGAGCGCGAAAAAGCCACTGGCCGCCACCAGCAGTGATGTACCAAGATCAGGCTGACGCGCAATCAACAGCGTTGGAACCAACAGTATCAACAGGGTAATACCAATGTCTTTCCAGGCTGGCGGCAGCACTTTGGGGTGCAAATACCAGGCCACCATCATGGGTACAGCCAGTTTCATCAACTCGGAGGGCTGAAAGCGGAATACACCAAGATCCAGCCAACGCTGCGTGCCCCGACCCACACCCCACACCCATGTCGCCAGCAACATAGCAACGCCAAGTCCGTATAGCCACGGCGTCCAGAGGCGCAGAATACGCGGCGGAACCTGACTGATGACAAGCATCATGGCAAAACCGAAACCAAGGCGTATTGCCTGCCGGTTAACCATCGTCATGTCCTGCCCCGACGCGCTATACAGCACGACCAGGCCAAAACCGATAATCACCACCAACAAAAAGAGCATCACAGGGTCTAGCCGCGGTGCGCCGGCCCACCCTGGCAACCAGCGCTTCATGGTTGCTGCTCCGGTTTGTAGTCCAGTTCCTGGTCCAGCCAGGCATCCAGTGTGGCACGGGCAACCGGTGCGGCAGCACTCGATCCGGCACCACCATGCTCAACGACCACTGCTACCGCGATTCTGGGCGCATCCACCGGCGCGAACGCGATAAACAAAGCATGGTCACGAAGGTTTTGTGCCACCTCGCTATTGACGTATTCCTTGTTAGCGTCCAGTTGATACACCTGCGCCGTACCGGTTTTGCCGCCCATCCGAAAGTGCGCGTCCACCGCGATACCCCTCGCTGTTCCACGGACGCCGTTGACCACCTTGTCCATACCATTCAAAATCGTCTGCCAGTCAGCCTGGTCCTGTACCGGCACCTGCATGACAACCGGCGCGCTGACACGTTTTGCCTTTTCCACACCCGCTGTTTTGGTGGCATACAACAACCTGGGCGCATAACGCTTGCCCCCGTTAACCAGGGTGGCAACCGCATTGGCCAACTGCACAGGGGTCACCACGTTGAAACCCTGCCCGATCCCCGCGATCACGGTCTCGCCCGGATACCACGGTAAATTATGAGCAGCACGTTTCCACTCACGGGAAGGCAGCAGGCCTTTGCCCTCGCCCGGCACATCGATGCCGGTTGGCTGCCCAAAACCAAACTGTTCAAGGTAATCGTGCATCCGGTCGATGCCCATATCCGCGGCCAATTGGTAGAAATAGGTATTCACCGACTGCTCCAGCGCCGACTCCATATTGACCCATCCATGGCCCGTGTCCTTCCAGTCACGGTAGGCGCGACTGTAGCCCTCGATATAAAACTTTCCGTTTGAAAAAACCCGGCTTTGCGGGGAAACGAGCCCTTGATCAAGCCCCGCCAGGCCGACAAACGGCTTCAAGGTCGAGCCTGGTTCGTAGCCGCCTTTTAACGCGCGGTTGAACAGCGGGCGGCCAGGAGATTTAAGAATGATCTGGTATGCCTTGTTACTGATGCCGTGGACAAAAGCATTCGGGTCATACGCGGGCTTGCTGACCAGTGCAATCACACTGCCATCTGTCGGGTCGATGGCGACCACCGACCCGGGACGATCGCCCAGCGCGTTCCAGGCCGCTCTTTGAACCGCCACATCGATGGACAAAACGAGATCCGTTCCGGGTATTGCATCCTGCCGATCCAGGACACTCAAAACGCGCCCACGGGCGTTGGTCTCAACCCGCTCAAAACCGCTGATACCGTGCAGTTCTTTCTCATGGAACTGCTCGATGCCAATTTTTCCGATGGTGCGGGTGCCGCGATAGTTACCCTCATCAACATTGGCAATATCTTTTGCGTCCAGACGCCCGATATAGCCAAGAACATGGGTTAGCAACTCACCATAGCGATAGTTTCTGGAAAGGTAAGGAACAACATCCGCACCCTGAAACCGGTGCCGGTTGACGGCAAACCGCGCGACTTCGCGCTCGCTCAGGTTAAATTTGACCGGAACACTGTCAAAAATCCGGTAATTTCGGCGTGATTTGTGAAAGCCTTTACGGTCGTCCTCACTCAGGTCGATCAAACTGGATAGCTCATCCAGTAACGACTCAAGTCCCTCGGACTTTCCCGGTACTTTTTCGGGCACGATTTCCAAGCGGTAGGCCGGCTGGTTTTCGGCGATCACCCGGCCCCGACGGTCATAAATCATGCCCCGGTTGGGGGTTAAAGGCCGCACCGCCACACGGTTGCTCTCAGAACGGGTCGCAAAACTGTCAAACGCGAAAACCTGTAACCAGATATACCTGCCAATCAATGCCAGCATAAACATGGAAATGATGAAAAGCCCGACCCAGGCGCGATTCTTAAACAGCCGCTGCTCATCCCTGTCATTCTTAAGGGCACGGTTTCTGGTATAGCTGATCACAACTTGCTATGGCGCGCTCTGACGCGGACTCGATCAAGAAACAGGAACATCCAGGGCCACAGCGCCATCCCCACCAAGGGCGGCAGCCAGTACATCCAGGTGGGCATGGACTCACCCAGCAACACGGTAATCCAAATCAGGATAATCCGGTCATTGACCAACAGGCCCAATACGCTGAGCGCCTGTTGCCAGGGCGGGAAAAAACGCAACCGTGAACGGAAGCGCTGCACCAGAAACACCATAACAACCAGACTCAGCGCGTGCATACCGAGCAGACTTCCACTGAGGACATCCATGGTCAGCCCGATCAAAAAAGCCAAACCCAGGCTTAATACACCGCGGGTTTCAAGCGCCCAGTAAATAACCACCAACGCAATCCAATAGGGCTTGAACGGTGACAACGCTTCCGGCAATGGCAGCAGTGACAAAAGCATTGCTGCCACAATTGTAAGCACCGTCAGGCGCAGGCTTTCACGACCAACCCTCATGACTCATCCACCGGCAGTGGTGTTTCAGAACGCTGCGGCTCAATCAGCAAAACCTCACGGCCACGATCGAGCGCGGCAAATGGCCGCAAAAAAACCTTCGCAAAGGTTTCACCGCTGTCACGCTCTACACGCAGCACTTCGCCAACCGGAAACCCGGGAGGAAAGCGGTCGCCCAGACCGGAAGTCACGATGGTGTCACCCGGACTGACATCCGCCTGCAACGGCACATTGGGCATCAACAGATGACTTGTTCCGCCGGTACCGTAAGCCACGGTACGCAAGCCGGTACGATTGATCTGTACGGGCAGCGCGTGGTCGGGGTCAGAAATGAGCCGCACCGTAGAAAAATGCCGATGCACATCTTCTATCTGGCCAACGATACCCTTGCCATCAATGACGGCCTGACCAATCACCACACCATCGTCAACACCGCGGTCGATCCAAACCTTGTGGGAAAAAGGATCGAGATCGACTCGCTTCATCTCCGCAAAGCGGAACTTGTAAGCCCGGCCTTCGGTGGCATTGAGAAGGTTTCTTAATCTTTGGTTTTCCTGCCGGAGGGCAGCCTGCGTTTGAACTGAACCCGAGGTTTTGAGAAGTTGCTCGTTCAATTGCTGGTTTTCGGCAATCAAATTCTGCCGCGAGCGGGTTTGCGTGCCTAAAGACCGCACAGCCTCCGCCGGCCAGCTAACCACGTGGAAGACCGGCTCAAATGCCAACTCCATCGCGCTGCGTATACGGGGGATATACTGACCGCTCTGATCCATTATCATCAAAACGACGGCCAATAATATGTAGATCATCAGCCTCGCGGTGCGAAGACCTTCCTCGCCAAACCAGCGACTGGAAACTGATGATGGTGTATTTGCCAAATTCTTATCTTATACCTGACTCGCCAGACGCTGTTATCCGGCGAGTTTTGTTCCGTGATTTTTAGTTTGTGGTGAAAAAGTCGCCGTGATTTTCGTCCATCATTTCAAGCGCGCGTCCACCACCTCTGGCCACACATGTCAGCGGGTCATCGGCCACAAATACCGGCAGGCCGGTTTCATGGGCAATCAGACGATCCAGCCCTTTTAGCAGGGCACCGCCGCCGGTCAACACAATACCGGTTTCAACAACGTCCGCGCACAACTCCGGCGGAGTCTGCTCTAAAGCCGCTTTAACCGCGTCCAGAATACTGGCGAGACTTTCCGACAAGGCTTCCAGTACTTCGTTGCTATTGATGGTAATGCGCCGGGGAACCCCCTCGGCCAGATTGCGACCGGAAACAGAAAGCTCCTCAGCCTCTTCATCGGGCCAGGCCCGGCCGATCTTAATCTTGATCTGTTCCGCGGTGGACTCGCCGATTAATGTGCCGTAATTGCGCCGCACAAAATTCACAATCGACTCATCAAACTGATCGCCGCCAACACGCACCGAGTTGGAATAAACCAATCCGTTAAGCGATATCACCGCCACCTCGGACGTACCGCCGCCAACATCCAGCACCATGGCGCCACGCGCCTCATGAACAGGAATGCCCGCGCCAATTGCTGCCGCCATTGGCTCTTCAACGAGAAACACCTCACGCGCACCGGCGCCTTCGGCGGATTCTTTAATGGCCTTGCGCTCTACCTGTGTGGAACTACAGGGAACACATACCAGCACCCGTGGGCTTGGGCGCAGGAAGCGCGACTCATGCACTTTTTTGATGAAGTGCTGCAACATGGCCTCGGTCATATTGAAGTCCGCGATCACACCATCTTTTAACGGTCTTACTGTACGAATATTGCCCGGCGTTCGGCCCAGCATACGCTTTGCCTCGCCGCCAACGGCCGCGACCGATTGCGGTCCGCCCGGACCACGGTCCATGCGCACTGCGACCACTGAAGGTTCATTTAACACAATGCCCTGGCCACGCACATACACCAATGTGTTTGCAGTGCCCAAATCAATAGATAAGTCGTTAGAAAACAGGCCACGAAGACTCTTGAAAACCATGTTGATATATTCCGGGAAAAGATGATGGGTTCAGGGCTAGTTAATGTATCAGTCAACCCACTTTTCAGCAAGCCGATTGAAGTTGATTGAGGCCCTATTCACTTAGTTTTTAATAAACTGTCTGCCAGCACCGTAAAATCCGCTAAAATGCCGCCCTTGCTTACTAATTTATGAAAAAGGTGCGGAACAAGGTATGTCGGTATTAATCTGTGGCTCTCTGGCTTATGACACCATCATGGTTTTCCCGGAACACTTCAAGGATCACATCCTTCCGGACAAGGTGCATATTCTCAATGTCTCGTTTCTGGTCCCCGAAATGCGGCGTCAGTTTGGCGGCGTTGCCGGAAACATTGCTTACAACCTGAAACTGCTCGGTGGCGACCCGTACCCGATGGCCACGGTTGGCGACGATTTTGGTCCTTACCAGAGACGCCTCGAATCACTCGGCATATCAACCCGCTACATTCGCCACCTCGAAGGTGAGTTCACCCCTCAGGCCTTCATCACCACCGATGTCGATGATAACCAGATCACCGCCTTCCACCCCGGTGCCATGCAGGAAAGTCACCTGAACAAGGTTGCCAACACAGAAGGCATCACACTGGGCATCGTCGCGCCGGATGGCAGACAAGCCATGCTGCAGCACAGTCGCGATTTTGAGCTCCAGGGTATTCCACACATTTTCGATCCGGGCCAGGCCATGACCCTGTTCGACGGCAACGACCTCAAAACTTTCATCCGCCAGGCCAACTGGCTGGTAGCGAACGATTACGAGTTCCAGCTTATCCGCGAACGCACCGGTATGGAAAAAGAAGAAATCGCCGCACAGTTGGACGCATTAATCATCACCTGCGGCGCCAAGGGTTCAACCCTGGTAACCAGAACCGGTGAAGAGCATATTGAGTCGGTTAAACCAACCGCCGTGCTCGACCCGACAGGTTGCGGTGACGCCTACCGCTCCGGCCTGATTTACGGTTTACAAAACGATCTCGACCTGGTCACCGCTTGCCGCATTGGCTCGGTCATGGGCTCATTAAAGGTCGCCGTACAGGGCCCACAAAACCACACCCCAACGCTCGATGAGATTGTCGAACGCTTCCAACAAGCATTCGGATACTCATTTATCGGATAAATTTGACAAAACCGCCCCAAAAAGCGGTGTTTGAACCAATTTACAGTTGACAAGCGGCGTCTGTAAAAGGAAAATTGCCGCCCCCGACTGCAATGGTCGGAACAGGTTAAGGTGATGTAGCTCAGCTGGTTAGAGCGCGGCATTCATAATGCTGAGGTCGGTGGTTCAAGTCCACCCATCACCACCA
>UPTN01000900.1_pt1 | contig 14061 bp, 7 predicted proteins | sample 2160111 | NCBI WGS metagenome assembly UPTN01 (sample SAMN06265058, study PRJEB28932) | marine metagenome | isolation source: Columbia River Estuary | place: USA:Columbia River Estuary, USA | collected 2014-05-05 | reverse complement strand
GGCTTTTATTTCCAATTTTCACTTTTTTAGGAAATTTAGAAATATTATGAATTATTAAATTAATTTGCTTTGTTGAAGTCTGAAACTTAATTCCTGTTTCAGCTTCAAAATCTATTTCAAACCAACGTTTTTCTTGTTCAGCTTCAAACTTTAAAACTTCAAACATTCCTTTTTCAAAAGCACCTTTTGTTTCTCCATCATCATTATACAAATAATATTCACTTTCCATTACAGTTTCATCAAAATAAAAATGTAAATCAAATTTGATTAAATTATAAGTTGAAGTATTTTGAATTGGCTGAATCGTTGGAATAAAAGCACCTCCACGAACAAATGTAGGAATGTTCTCTTCTGTTAACTGTACAATTTTGGTTTGTCCGCCTTCAACTTTTTCGTTGGAATAAAAATTATACCAATTAGAACCTTTTGGAAACACCACTTCTTGTTGTTTAATTCCTGAAGAAACAACAGGACTAACTAAAAAAGAATCTCCCCATATATAGGTTTTAACAACTTCAATTAAGTTTTCATCTTCAAAAAACAGTGGACGCATTAAAGGTTTTCCATTTTGACTGTTTTCAAAAGCCAAATTATAATTATAAGGCAGTAAACTATAACGCAATTCAATAGATTTTTTAGCCAATGCTTTTGTTCTTTGTTCTCTAAAAACTGGTTCAGAAGGTACTTCTTCTTGCGCATGTGGTCGATAAATAGGTTGAAAAACGCCGTATTGCAACCAACGCGTGTACAATTCATCATCTAAATTAGCCCCTGCAAATCCACCTAAATCTGAATGCATATATCCCATTCCTTGTATTCCCATTTGCAGCGCAATTTCAACTTGAGATTGTAAACCTCCCCAAGTTCTGTTTACATCACCCGACCAAGGAATCATTCCAAAGTGTTGCGATCCAGAATAACCTGCACGCATTAAAATAAAAGGACGTTGGTTTGGAAACTCTTTTTTATAGCCATCATCAATTAATTTCGCCCATTTATGTCCGTAAATATTATGAACCTCATCTGCTGTTCCTGTGGCATGTAATAAATCTGAAGGATGCACTTCTGGTTCACCTAAATCGCCCCACCAACCTGCCACCCCCATATCAGCATATTCTTTATAAATATTCCAAAACCACTCTTCACCTTCAGGTTTAAAAATATCAATTATACCAGTGTTTCCAAAGAAAAAATCATAGGTGTAGGGTTTTCCTTCTTTTGTAAGTCCTAAAATATTCTTATCTACAGCTTCATCCCATTTTTTTGAAGTTGTTAATACAAATGGCTCTGTAATTAAAATAGTTTTAACTCCTTTTTCATTCAAATCTTTTATCATTTTTTCAGGGCTTGGAAATGAATCTTTGTGAAATTCAAAATTCCCCATAGTTCCCATCACTTCTTTTCCAAACCAATACAAATCTAAAATTACTGCATCAACAGGAATTTCTTCTTCAAAAAATTTATCAATAGTATTAATTGTTTCTTCTTGTGAATGATATCCAAATCTACTTGAAAAATTACCTAAAGTCCAACGTGGAATTAATGGTTGAAAACCCGTTAAAGCGACATAATTTTCAACTACTTCTTCCCAATCGTCACCTGCAATTATTTGGTAGGTTTTTCTTCCTGAAATAGTTTCATAAGCCAACGTATTTGTTTTAGAACTATCTAAATCCAAAAAACCAATTGGAGCATTGTCAAAATGAATGGCATACATTTTTGATGAATATACGAGTGGAATGGTAAAATTCATTAATTCAGAATGCGTTTCGTATCCATAATGAGCTTTATTGTACAACTCTAAACGGTTACCCCTTCTATTCATTCCTAAAGCTCGAGCTCCACCACCCATTAAAATTTCATCATCCGTTAAATTGAAATCTAATACTTCGTATTTATCATTTTTTGAATAGCCATTTTTTTCTGAAATCAATAAATTACCTTCATAGAAATAAGAAATTTGAAACGGTGAGTGCGCTATTTTTACTGAAATATCTAGCATTTTAATTTCAGTTAAATTGGAAGTTTCTACAACCTCCATTTCAACTGGTTGAGTTTTTAAAACTACTGCATGAGAATTAGGATTAAAAGTTTCGCCTGCTGGAATAAATGATGTTTCTATAATTTCGTTTCCATAAGGTTGAAATCTATAAAGGCCATCGTTTGTTTTAACTTCTACAAACGTTTTATAGTTAGTAATACTTTCAAAAATACGTTCTGAATTTTGAGCATTTAGAACAAAACTAAACGATAAAAACAGTAGTATAAATTTTATTCTTTTCATTATTAATTATTTTTTTAATAAAAACTCAATTGGAATTTGCAAACGCTTATTCCAAGAGTTTTCAGAATGATCATGATCCTCAAATTTTAAATTTCTAGAATTAGAATGATTGTAACCTTTCAACTTTAATACTTCATCTACTCTGTGTTGATAAGGTAAATAATCTTCATCTAAAGTTTTTGTTCCATAATCAAAATAAATTTTATGCGTTTTATTTGAAGGTAAGTTAACCTCTAAATAACTAAAAAAAGCTTCGGGAATAGGGTTGTTTAAATATGCCATAATTCCTGGCCAGTGAGTTGATAAACAAGCTGCTCCTCCAAATATTTTTGGGTACTCACAAATTGCATACATTGATATTAAACCTCCCATACTTGAACCGCCAATAAAGGTATTTTTATTATCTGTATAAACAGAAAAATTACTATCAATAAATGGTTTTACTTCCTTAACAATAAATTTTAAATAATTATCCGATTGGATTCCTCCCTTAAATAAATCAGGATAATTTTTAGTTAAATTATTTAAAAATTCATCAGATAAAGTTTTGAAAGGTTTATTTGGAAAATAATCTGAATGACGAATATCTGAGTGATTCCATATTGCTACAACAATAGTATTTTTAATTTTCCCAGAATGCATTAAACTACTTACAATTTCATCTACTTTCCATTCTTGATTGTTCCAAGTAGTTTCTGCATCAAACAGCATTTGACCATCATGCATATACAAAACAGCATATTTATTACCTTTTGAGTAATTTTCTGGCAACCAGATATCTACATTTCTAGACCTCACATATTTTGATGGAAAATTTTCAATTCTTTTAATTAACCCTGAACTTAATTTTCCATTATAATCTGAATATTTAACAGATGGTATTTCATTTTTTAAAACCGACTGTTTTTCTTTACAGGAAAACATTAATACAACGATTAAAAATATGTTTACGCTTTTTAAAGCATTCATAATTATATTTTTGTTGTTAGAATTATAATCCCTTTCGAATTTAATTTTAAAGAATTAAACCAAGTAAACTCTTCTTCAGTAATTATATTTTTTACAGTTTTACCCTGCAATCCAATTTCTTCAAATCTACTTAAATCTAAGTCTATAGGTTTTTCATTTTTATTCAAAATCACAGTAGCAATTTCATTATCTAATAATCTAAACAGCACATAAACACCGTTATGTGGTGCAAAATGCATAGTTTTACCTGAATGAATTGCTTCACTACTTTTACGGTAATTCAACACTTTTTTCATAAAAGACTGCATCTCTTTTTGATCTTTTGAAAGTCCTTTACCAGTAAAAGCATTTACTTTGTCGCCTTCCCAACCTCCAGGAAAATCGGTTCTAATTAAACCATGATCACCAGGTTTTGCCGTATCGTTTAACAATACTTCTGTACCGTAATAGATTTGAGCAATTCTTGGTAATGCTAATAAATAACCCAACGCCATTTTAGTTTTTACAACATCTTCATTTAATTGTGTAAAAATACGGCTCATATCATGATTGTCTGGAAAAATCATAATTTTACTCGGATCTGCATACGAGAAATCATTTGCTAAACCTTCATAAATTTTAACGAAACCTTTGTCCCATTGTTCCTCTTCATTTAAAGCATCTACAATTGCACGCTGCATTGGAAAATCCATTGTTGATGTTAAATTACTTTCGTAACCATCCTTATTTTTTTGTCCTTGCTGCCAATAACCAACTAATAACGGATTTAAGCTCCATTCTTCGCCAACTATACTAAAATTAGGATATTCATCCATTATTGCTCCTGCCCAACTACTCATAAAATCTTTATCTGGATAAGGATAGGTATCTTGACGAATTCCACCTAAATCTAAAGTTTCAACCCACCAAATGCTATTTTGAATTAAATATTTGGCAACGTGGGGGTTATTCTGATTTAGGTCTGGCATTGTATCTACAAACCAACCAATAGTCATACCTTCTTTGTCAGCTTTTGAAGCGTACAAATCTTGGTTTGTAGTTCTTCTATGAGTTGAATAGATGGTTTTTCCTCCATTTTCAAAATTTTCTTGATAATTAACCCAGTTGGATGTTGGTAGATCTTCCATCCACCAATGTTCTAATCCAATATGATTTGCAACTTGATCCATCACCATTTTTATGCCCTTTTTGTTGGCTTCAGAAGCTAACTCTATATACTCATCTATTGTTCCAAAACGAGGATCTGGTTGGTACAAATCGGTAATTGCATAACCATGATATGAGCTTTTATACATATCATTTTCTAAAACAGGAGTTGACCAAATTGCCGTAAAACCCATTTCATCAATATAATCTAAATGTTCAGTAATTCCTTTAATATCACCTCCGTGACGTGCATAATCATCTTTTCTATTGATTCCTTGTTCCTTCATTCCTTTAACTACATCATTAGATTCATCGGCATTTGCAAAACGATCAGGTGTAATTAAATAAATAACATCAGAACTGTTAAAACCTTGACGCAGTTTTGAATCTTTTTTACGTTCTTTTAATTCGTAATCAACACTAAAATTATTGCGTCTTCCTTTTTTCTTGAAATCGATTTTGAAGAACCCAACTGGCGCTTTTGAAACATCAATAGTTAAAAACAAATAATTTTCGTTTTCTGTTTTTTTGATTTCTTTCAATTTAATAAACGCGTTATTAATTGAAGGTGTGTAAGTTGCAATATTATCTCCATAAACTAATAATTCAACTTGATTATGGTTCATTCCAACCCACCAGTTTGGAGGTTCAATTTTCTTCACTTTTTGAGCATAGGTAGTTAAGCTAACAGATAACAATAGTAACAGTAAGCGATTAATTTTCATTTTATTTTTTTTTAATTTAACTCAAACGTCATTCCCGCCTAGGCAGAGATCTATTTTTACATCATGTAGATTCCAGTCTACACAGTAATGACATTAATTAACTATTTATACAACAACCAATTCTTTTGACGGAATAGAAACCCTTTTATTATTAACAAATAATTTAATTTCAATCCCAGATTCATTAAAGAATTTACATTCAGTCTGACTTTTGTAAACCTTTATAATACTTCCTCTAAAATTTATTTTAAAAGAGTACGATTTCCATTCTGCTGGAATTTGTGGGTTGAAAGATAAAATACCATCTTCATAAACACGCATTCCTCCAAAACCTTGAACAACAGACATCCAGGTTCCTGCCATACTTGTAATATGACATCCTTCATGCACTTCGTGATTGTAGTCATCTAAATCCAAACGAGCTGTTCGTAAATATTGTTCGTACGCTTTTGGCATTCTGTCTATTGAAGCTGCTAATATTGAATGCACACAAGGTGATAATGAAGATTCATGGACTGTTAAAGGTTCATAAAAATCGAAATGTCGTTTTAGCTCTTCTTTAGAAAATTTATCTTCAAAAAAGAACATTCCTTGTAAAACATCAGCTTGTTTAATATAACAAGAACGTAAAATTCGATCCCAAGACCATTTTTGATTAATAGGTCTTTGAGATTTATCTAATTTTTTCACAGGTATTAATTCTTTATCTAAAAATCCATCTTGTTGTAAATAAACGTTCTTTTCTTCATCAAAAGGAAAATACATATTATCTGAAATCTCCAACCACTTATACGTTTCCTGAGCTTTTAAATTTGTTTTAGAAATTACTCTTTCAAAATCTTCGGGATGGTTGTGTTTCACTTTATTTAAACATTCAACAGCATATTCAATACACCATTTTGCTAAATAGTTTGTGTAAAAGTTATTATTTACATTGTTTTCATATTCATTTGGACCAGTAACTCCTAAAATTACATATTTGCCCTTTGCTTCTGAATAATTTGCTCTTTGATGCCAAAAACGAGCAATTGCAATTATTACTTCCAATCCATTTTTTACAACGTAGTCAAAATCTTGTGTGTAATTTACATAGTTGTAAATTCCATAAACCATAGCTCCATTTCTGTGAATTTCTTCAAAGGTGATTTCCCATTCGTTATGGCATTCTTCACCATTCATAGTCACCATTGGATAAAGCGCTGCTCCATTTGAAAATCCTAATTTCTCAGCATTTTCAATAGCTTTACCTAATTGATTATAACGGTATAATAATAGGTTTTTCGCAACATCTGCGTCTTTTGTAGCCATATAAAATGGAATACAATAAGCTTCTGTATCCCAATAAGTACTGCCTCCGTATTTTTCACCAGTAACCCTTTTGGCCCAATATTTAATCGCGCATCTGTTCCTAAATATGTTTGGTTTAATTGAAAAATATTAAAACGAATACCTTGTTGTGCTTTTACATCTCCTTCAATTACAATATCAGACGTACTCCAAATTTTTTCCCAAGATTTAATTTGAGCGTTTAATAAAGCTTCAAATCCTAATTCGTTTGCATTTTCAACATTAGAAAGTGCTGCAGCATTTAAATCTTCAATCTTATAATTTAATGAACTTGTGTAACTTGCATATTTATAAATTGAAGCTGTTTCACCTTCTTTAACATTAACGTCATAAGCATATGTGAGTTTTTTATCTTCAATTATAGTTTGCTGTTCTACAGAAATTTTTTGTTTATTCAATGCAAATGAAACTTGCATTGCAGTACTAACGTGAAATTCCGTCTTTAGAGTTTTAGATAAAATACAACCGCTATTTTCACCCTCAACAATTTCTAAAATTTCCCAAAAATATTCATCGTAGTTAGCATCTTCATTTTCAATACCTGCATCCACATAAGGAAAAAAAGTAATTTCTCCAGAAAAGTTTAATGCTTTAATATGGTATTCAATTGCTCCAGTCTCATTACTTTCAATACTTATAAACCGCTTTGTATTTACTTCAATTTTATTACCAGAATTAAATTGAGCATTAAAAGAACGACTTAACCAGCCTTCTTTCATATTTAATTCTCGTTTAAAACTTGAAACTTTACAAGTATTTAAATCCAACTCAATTTCGTTAATTTTAATGTTAATCCCTATCCAGTTTGGAGCATTTAATACCTTGGCAAAATATTCCGGATATCCATTTTTCCACCAACCCACTCGTGTTTTATCTGGATAGTAAATACCACCAATATAACTGCCTTGAAAAGTAGCACCTGAATAGTTTTCCTCAAAATTAGCACGTTGTCCCATCGCTCCATTCCCTATACTAAATAGGCTTTCGGAAGCTTTTACATTCTCATCATCAAAAACATCTTCAATAAGAGACCATTCGTTTGGGATTATATAGTTCTTGTTCATAATCTTAGTTCAATATTTTTTTTATAAATTCAGTAGTAAAATCAGAAGTATCAGCTAAAACATAATTTGCTTCGCTCAATAATTTTGCATCACCAATTCCAATACTCATCATTTTTGCAGCATTCGCAGCTTCAACACCAGCAATAGCATCCTCAACAACAATACAATCCTTAGGTTTCATATTTAGTTTTTTTGCACCAATTAAAAACACCTCTGGATCTGGTTTCGCTTTAGAAACATCATTCCCATCAACAATTGCTGTAAATCTATTTAACAGTCCTACTTTTTCTAAAATTAATGGAGCGTTTTTACTTGCTGAACCCAATGCATATTTTATTTTATTGACATCTAAATAATCAAGTAATTCGGATATTCCAGGCAGAATTTCATCTGAAGCCATTTGGTTTACATAACTCAAATACTCTGTGTTTTTTTTGACTAAATAGCGTTGCTTTTCCTCTTCAGACAATTTAACATTACCTATGCTTAACAAAATCTCTAATGATCTAACACGACTTACACCTTTTAGTAATTCATTATGTTCTTCTGTAAATTCAAAACCTAGTTCATTCGCTAAATTTCTCCAAGCTAAAAAATGATATTTTGCAGTGTCTACAATTACACCATCTAAATCAAATATAAATGCTTTTTCTTTTTTCATTTTTTTAATTAGTTGTTATTACTTCATCATCAACATCTTTAACTTTTGAAACTAATGCAGCAGCAATCAATAATGATACACCACTAATAACTAAAGCATAAATAGGATTTCCACCATAAAGATATTTTACCATAGGCCCACCAATTAAGGCATTTAATATTTGTGGAAGTACAATAAAGAAATTAAAAATTCCCATATAAACTCCCATTTTTTTAGCTGGAATAGATCCCGCTAAAATAGCATATGGCATTGCTAATATACTGGCCCAAGCTATACCAATTCCAAACATTGATAAGATTAGCCAGTTTTCATTTGGCATAAAATATATTGAAATCAATCCTAAACCACCAACTACTAAAGAAACTGCATGCGTCATTTTTCTTCCTATTTTTTTAGCTACCGCTGGTAAAAAGAAAGCATATACCGCAGATACAGCATTGTAAACTCCAAATAGAATTCCAACCCAATCCCCAGCATTTTGATATATTACTCCGTGATCGTCTAATGATAAACCATAAATATGATGTGCAATTGCTGGCGTTGAGAATACCCACATCCCAAATAAACCAAACCAAGAGAAAAATTGAACTGAGCTCAATTGTTTCATTGTTAAAGGCATTTTCTTGAAATCGGAAAAAATATCTAATAAACTAGAAGCTTCTTCTTCAAGTTCTTCTTCATCGTTAGACATTAACGCCATTTCTTCGGGCGAATATTCTTTGGTGGTAAAAACCGTAATTAAAATACTAATTACCAAAACAGAAGCACCAATTATAAATGAAAGTAATAAGTTCGTTGGAACTTCACCTGGTTGTGATTCATTTAAAACCCCAAACCAATTTGTCAAAACATATGGTAACCAAGAACCAATTACTGCCCCAATACCAATTAATACAGTTTGAATACTAAAACCTAACGTTCTTTGGTCTGAAGGTAAAATATCAGCTACCAAAGCCCTAAAAGGCTCCATTGCAACATTAAAAGACGCATCCATAATCATTAACATACCTGCACCCACCCACAAAGCAGGCATAAAAGCAGTAAACATATCAGCATTTGGCATTAAAATTAATCCCATAGATGCTAATAAAGCTCCTGTTAAAAAATAAGGTCTTCTTCTACCTAATCTGGTCCAAGTTCTGTCACTATAATATCCAATAATGGGCTGAACTATTAAACCTGTTAAAGGCGCAACTATCCAAAACCATGATAATTCGTGCACGTCTGCCCCAAAAATTTGTAATATTCTACTGGCATTGGCATTTTGAAGCGCAAATCCCATTTGAATTCCCAAGAATCCAAAACTCATGTTCCAGATATCCCAGAAACCGAGTTTCCGTTTTTCCATATTTAAAAATTTATAACTAAATATATTAGTCAAAGCTAAATTAAGCCCTGATCGTTTGTGTGAAGTGTGAAAAAAGTACGTGTAAAATAAATTTTACTTAGCAAATATATAAATTAATTTTAAACTTTTTGATAGATTTTAATCAAAGACGCAATGAAAAATTAGAAAACTCAATACTACAACCTTTGAGTTGCACAAAAAAAAATATAAAAAATATTAAACTAAGAATCTATTTTACAAGTTGTTATAAACTCAATTATCAATAAGTGTAGATTTTCTAATTTTTAATCCGGGAGAGATTACCTCTTTTTGAATATCGGAAGGACCTATATTCTCAATCCTATTAATTAACAATTCAGCAGCTTGTTGCCCCATTAAATAGCCATGTTGTTCAACTGAGGTTAAAGGTGGTGTTGTAAATTCAGAAATTAAACCACTAGTAAAACCAATAATAGCGATATCATTTGGTATTGACAGCCCACATTTTTTAGCGCTTAATAGCGCATTGGCAGCATATATTTCATTAACTGCTAATATTGCATCTGGTGGGTTTGGAACATTAATTACTTTTTCAATTTGATCATATAAATTTTTATCATCGTCAATTTTAAAAATCAAACTTTCATCTACTTCAATTCCTTTACTCTTCAAAGCGTATACATATCCTTCTTTTCGTAATGATCCAACAGTTATGAAATCTTGAGTTGTAAGTAATGCGATGCGTTTCGATCCTATATCAATTAAATGATTTGTAGCCTTATACGCACCTCCAATATCATCAATTATAACTTTATCACATTGTAAATCTTCAATAATTCGATCAAACAATACTAAAGGAAAATCATCCTTAATTAAACCATCAAAATGCTTAAAGTCTTGAGTTTCCTGAGTTTCTCTGGCAATTGAAACTATTAAACCATCCACACTTCCATTAGTTAATACATTAATATTTGAAACTTCTTTTTGATATGATTCATTTGATATACACACCATTACATTGTATCCCTTTTTATTTGCATATTGCTCAATTCCATCAATAACTGTAGAAAAAAAGTGATGTACAATTTCAGGAACAATAACACCAATAACTGATGTTTTTTGACTTCTAAGTTGAAGTGCTAGACTGTTTGGTTTGTAATTATAAAAATCTGCAAATGCCTTAATTTTTTCACGCACTTCTTCACTAATTTCATGACTATCTTTTAGCGCTTTTGAAACCGTTGAAATAGATACACCAAATTCTTTTGCTATTTTTTTTAATGTAATTCTTGGTTTCATATAATTAAGTTAAACTCTATTTTTACAAATATAGAATTATTCCTTAAAATAGATTCCAATATTTTATTCAAACATTTCCAACCAAAATTAAAAATCTGCGTTTTTACACTCATTTTAATGCTGTTTTAGTACTTTTTTAACAGTAAAAAATGCTATTTTCACTTCTAAATTATTTAAAAAACAAAAAAATACGCTTCAACTCTAACGTTAGAGTTAAAAAGTTATAAACACGAAAACGTTTGCGTAACTAATTTTACCTCCATATTAATTGTTAACTTAATGTTAAGGCCGTATCTTTATATGGTGAAAAAATGTTAAAAAAGTACAATTTTTTAAAAACAAACCTTAATTATTAATTAACTTAAAATAAATGAAAAATTTTAAAATTTTTTTGTTTAATGTCATTCTTCTCTTTCCTGTTTTAATGTTTGGTCAACAAACAGTAAAAGGGACAGTAACTGAAGCAACAGGTAATTCAGCGTTACCTGGAGTTGGCATTATTATTAAAGGAACTATTAAAGGAGCTGCAACGGATTTTGACGGAAACTATTCAATAGAAAACGTTAAGCCAGGTGATGTATTGGTGTTCTCCTATATTGGATTTAACACTAAAGAAGTAACTGTAGGAAACATTACAACTATTAATGTTGCTATGGTTGAAAGTGCAGAATCTTTAGACGAAATAGTTGTAATTGGTTATGGTACAACTACCATTAAAGATGCAACTGGGTCTGTAGCTGCTGTTACAGAAAAAGATTTTAACAAAGGTAACATTGTAACACCTGCTAGTTTAATATCTGGTCGTGTTGCTGGGGTTACTGTTACAACAGATGGTTCTCCTGGTGGAGGTTCAGCAATTAGAATTAGAGGTGGTTCTTCTTTAGGAGCTTCAAATGATCCTTTAATTGTGGTAGATGGTTTACCAATATCTAACTCAACTGCTGGAGGTTCTAGATCCGTATTGGCTTCTATTAATCCAAATGATATAGAATCAATGTCTATATTAAAAGATGCATCTTCAACTGCAATTTATGGTTCTAGAGCATCGAATGGTGTAATTATTATTACAACTAAAAAAGGAAAGTCTGGATTTAATGTTGATATTAACTTTAAAGCTGGTTACCAAACTTTAGCTGATAAAATCGAAGTGTTTGATGGTGATGCGTATAGAAATTTAATTGCTGAAAGAGTAGCTGCCGGACAAGGCGGTATTAGCATTGAGCAATTAGGAAATGCAAATACAAATTGGCAAGATGAAATTTATGAAGAAAAATTTACTTTCGATCAATCAATTTCAGTAAGTGGAGCGTTGTTTAATAATGTACCTGCAAGAGTATCTTGGGGGAACACACAACAACCTGGGTTACGTAGAACTTCAAAATTTGAAAGAAATTCATTAACTTTTAATTTAAACCCTTCATTAGCTGATGACCATTTAAAAATTAACTTTAATGCTAACATCAGTTCTGAAAACAACAGATTTGCACCTGGTGTTGAAGGTTCTGCTATTTATTTTGATCCTACACAACCAGTGTACGATGCTACTTCCCCTTTCGGTGGGTTCTTTGAATACCATACGAATGGAATTAGAGATAATGCTAATAGAAACCCTGTAGCTAATTTATTACAAAATGAAAATACAAGTATTGTTGATAGATTATATGGTAATTTAGAATTTGATTACAAACTTAAATTTCTACCTGAACTTAGAACAGTACTTAATTTAGGTTACGACAGATCTTATGGTGTTGGTTCTAGCATACTTTCTACAGAAAGTATTAATGGATTTAGATATGAAGAAGATGGTGTAGTGTCTTATATTGGATCAGAATCTCATTATACAAGTGAAAGAAAAAACTTGTTATTAGATGCATACCTAGCATACAATAAAGAATTAGAAAATTTAAATATTGAAGCCACTGCTGGTTACTCATATCAAAAATTTATGGCAGAAGATTTCAATACTGGAAATAAAAGAGATCCAGAAGCTGAGAGAGATACAAATACACAACCTGATGTTGTTTTACTTGGGTTCTTTGCCAGAACGAATTTAAATTTTATGGATAAATACTTGTTAACACTTTCTTACAGACGAGATGGAACTTCAAGATTTAATTCAGATAACCGATGGGGTAATTTCCCTGCAGCTGCTTTGGCTTGGAAAATTAACGAAGAAGACTTCTTAAAAGATTCAGATGTAGTTTCAGAATTAAAATTACGTCTTGGTTGGGGTATTACAGGTCAACAAGATATTCCTGCTTCATATGCTTTCTTAGGAAGACATGTAACTGGAGATAGTTTTTCTCAATACATTTTTGGAAATTCAGCTGTTGTAGTTGGTATTCCACAATCTAAATTTGAAGATATTAAATGGGAAGAAACAACAACTTATAACATTGGTTTAGATTATGGATTTTTAAATGATAAAATTAAAGGTTCAGTAGAAGTTTATTTAAAAGAATCTAACGATCTTTTAGCAAATGTGGCTGTAGCCGATGGTTCTAACTTTAGTAATGCTGGTTGGCAAAACATTGGTAAATTCACTTCTAAAGGTGTTGAATTTGCTATAGGATCAGATATTGTTCGTACGGATGATTTAAACGTAAATGCAAGTTATAACTTAAACATAAACCAAACTAAAATTGATGAATTGGCATATGGTCAAGATATTGAAGTAGGTGGAATTGGTGGTGGTACTGGATCTAGAATTCAAGTACATAGAGAAGGATTTGCTCCTTACTCATACTTTGTTTACAAACAACTATATGATACTGCTGGTGCTCCAATAGAAGGTGCTTATGCAGATATTAATCAAGACGGTATTATTAATTCCAGTGACCGTTATATCTACAAAAAACCAAATGCAGATATTACAATGGGTTTCCAAACAGGAGTAAATTATAAAGACTTTGATTTAGTATTTAACTTAAGAGCAAGTATTGGAAATTATATGTATAATAACGTAAATTCATCTAGAGCTCAGTATAACTTATTACAAGATGTTACTGCTTTAGGAAATTTACCTGTAACTGTTTTAGAATCCAATTTTGTTGAAACAGCGAATGTATTAATATCTGATTATTATTTAGAAAATGCATCTTTTCTTAAAATGGATAACCTAAATTTTGGTTATACTTTTAATAAATTCAATAACGATATTTCTAGTATACGTGTTTGGACAGGAGTTCAAAATGTATTTACTATTACTAATTATAGTGGATTAGATCCAGAAGTTTTTG
>UPTN01000899.1_pt1 | contig 14078 bp, 15 predicted proteins | sample 2160111 | NCBI WGS metagenome assembly UPTN01 (sample SAMN06265058, study PRJEB28932) | marine metagenome | isolation source: Columbia River Estuary | place: USA:Columbia River Estuary, USA | collected 2014-05-05 | reverse complement strand
AACGGCAGCGGCGGATGTGCTGGAACCATTGCAGGACCTTCTGAAACCCTAGGCCTGTTATGACACATGCGATGTGACGCTGCGCAAACGCCCCTATCGCCTCTTTCGCGTGAAAGAACTATGCACTATGTTCATTTAACGTTTAACTAAACAGAACGGCTAACACAGCGTTCTGGTCCAATTCGCATGAGGCAACTATGGCTTTCACCGACGTTATCGACGACTACGCCAACGGCTTGACGGGCACACTTACCGCGCTCAACGGTACGGTAGGCTATAGCATTATCTCGAACGTCAATACGGCGTCGCGCACCGGAACTGATCGCGGCGCCCAAGTCACGGCGGACGGGTTAAGGACGGTGCAGGTCAACTTTGATCAAGCGGTTGAAGGCATGACTATTAACGTAAACCGCAGCAACCCTGGCGAAATCTATTTCTTCGAGATCAACGGCGTGCAGGTCAATCTGAACACTGCAATCGCGAGCGGTGACGTCGTGTTCACCCAAACGGGACCTGCAACGCATGTCGTTACGCCCGCAGGTGGCGTGACCAGCACTGAAGATCCGGATAACGGTAGCCAAGGATTTTTCAGATTCACGATCCCCGTAACCTCGGTCAAAATCTTTGGAACAGGGGGTGGGTCCGGCAACTTTGACCTTTTCGAAATCGGCATCGATCCGGATTTCTTTACCATCGTCTGTTTTACGGCTGACACCAAAATCCAGACGCCACACGGTCAGGTCAAAGTATCAGACCTGAAAGCAGGCGACATGGTCACGACCCAAGATGGATCAGCGCGCACAGTGGTGATGACACATAAACGCCGCGTCACGCGCATGGCGCTTGCGCGTGAAACACGGCTGTCGCCGGTCCGGATCGCAGCAGGCGCTTTGGGCGATGGCTTGCCGACCGAAGATCTGCTTGTGTCACGCCAGCATCGCATCTTGATTTCCTCGCGGGTCGCAAAACGCATTTGCGGATCAGCCGACGTTCTTGTGCCCGCTATCCAGCTTGTCGGACTACCGGGTATCGATGTTGATCGGACAATGCAGCCTGTCGATTACTATCATATTCTGCTTGATCGCCATGATGTCGTTTTTGCGAATGGCGCCCCCGCAGAAAGCCTGTTTGTGGGGCCAGTATCGTCCGAAGTTCTGGTGGATGAGGTCGCGGAAATCGATCCCGAACAAGCCTGCTATAGCGCTTTTGCCAATATGACGCCTGCCCGCCCCTTTCCGACTTCCAAGCAAACAAAACAGATCATTGCAGCACATATCAAGCACCAGCGCCCGTTGCTTGAAGACCTGTATTCTCTGGCAAGCTAGCACTTGCCTTTTGTCCCATGCCAAAGCACACGAAGCGCACGACGCATGCCCAATGCGACGCAAGCGCCTATGCAATGTTGTGGATCGAAAACAATTCACATCAAGATGGGAAAATGATTGCTTCGTGATCGGCATATCGGGTTGACGGGATCAAGGAATCCGCCTATCTCGCGCTGATCTTATTCACGACCCTGCTCATGCGGGGCTCAACCCCGTATCACAGGATGCGCTGACCAACCGGGTTAGTGATGTCCAAAGAAAAGGAAAACGCTCATGTCGCGCCGTTGCGAACTGACTGGAAAAGGCCCAATGTCTGGCAACAATGTCAGCCATGCCAAGAACCGTACCCGCCGCCGCTTTTTGCCGAACCTGCAGGACGTGACTTTGAAGTCCGACGTGCTTGGCCGGACGTTCAAGTTCAAGATTTCCAACGCTGCACTGCGCACTGTTGACCACCGTGGTGGTTTGGACGCGTTCATGGCGAAAGCAAAAGAAGCAGAGCTTTCTTTGGACGCGCTGAAGGTCAAGAAAGAGATTGCCAAGGCAACTGCTGCATAAGCACTTTCGATAGATTATGAATTGGAAACCCGGATGCCATGCGCATTCGGGTTTTTTCATTTGGTGCGATGCAACATCAACTTTGCACGACCCGATCAACGGTGCGCGCAAGGTGGCGTCTTGACCTGCCTTATGGCAAAGCTTCTTGCATGACCGCTTTGCCCATTGATCCTATTCTGCCCAACCTGATTGCAGCCCTGCAAAGCAGCGGTCGTGCTGTCCTGCAGGCCCCACCCGGTGCGGGTAAGACCACGCGTGTGCCGCTGGCGATGTTGGATGCAAATCTAACGGCGGGCAAAATCATTATGCTTGAACCCCGTCGTCTTGCCGTGCGTGCCGCCGCCGAACGCTTGGCCGAGGGCTTGGGCGAGGCTACAGGCGAAACCGTCGGTTACCGTATGCGCGGCGAAAGCAAAGCGGGCAGCCGGATCGAAGTCGTCACCGAGGGCATCCTGACGCGCATGATCCAATCCGACCCTGAACTGACGGGCGTCGGCGCGGTGATCTTTGATGAATTCCACGAGCGGTCGTTGAACGCTGACCTTGGGCTCGCGCTGGCATGGGAAAGCCGTGCGGTGCTGCGCCCTGATCTGCTGATCCTTGTCATGTCCGCCACATTGGATGCTGCCCCTGTTGCCGCGATGCTGGACAGCGCGCCAGTGGTCACATCGCAAGGGCGGTCCTTTCCGGTGACGACCCATTATCTTGACCGCGCTATTCCCAAGGGGGTTTGGCTGGAAACGGCGACGGCTGATCTGATTGTGCAGGCGGCGGGTGAAACGCATGGTGGCGTTTTGGTGTTCTTGCCGGGTGAAGGTGAAATACGTCGCACCGCCGCGCAGCTGGAAGGCAGATTACCCGCAGAAACCGTGATCCGTCCGCTCTATGGTGCCCTGCCCTTCGCGGATCAACGTCGCGCGATCGCACCTGTCAAATCCGGCCGCAAAATCGTGCTATCGACGTCCATCGCTGAAACCTCACTGACAATCGAAGACATCCGTGTGGTGATCGACGCAGGGCGCGCGCGGCGGGCACGCTTTGACCCCGCCTCTGGCATGTCGCGCCTCGTTACTGAAAAGGTCAGCAAAGCCGAAGCCACCCAACGCGCGGGCCGCGCAGGCCGTGTTGCGCCGGGCGATGCCTATTGTCTTTGGACCAAAGGCGAGAACGGCGCCCTGCCCGCATTTGCCCCCGCCGAGATCGAGGCGGCAGATCTTGCTGGCCTTGCGCTGGAACTGGCCACTTGGGGTAGCGATGATTTGGCATTCCTGACCCCCCCGCCAGAGGGCGCATTGGCCGAGGCGCGCAGCCTGCTGGTCAGCCTTGGCGCATTGGACACAGATCACCGCATCACCGCGCATGGGCGCGCCTTGGCTGCTTTGCCGCTACACCCCCGTCTTGCGCATATGTTGCAGCAGGCCGGAGCGCAGGCCGCCCCTTTGGCCGCATTGCTAGCCGCGCGTGATCCCTTGCGCGGCGCACCTGTGGATTTGTCGTTGCGGATAGCAGCCTTGCGCGGGCGCTATGATGGCCCGGGCACAGTGCAACATCCAGCGCTCGCCCAGATCAAGGCAGAGATCCCGCGATTGGCCAAAGGGCTGCCGAAAGCTGCGCCCCTGAGCCTTGGGCAGCAGGCAGCGCTGGCCTATCCTGACCGCGTCGGCATCAGGCGCAAGGGCGATGATCCGCGCTATGTGTTGTCAGGCGGCAAAGGGGCAATCATAGACGCCGCCGATCCACTTGCGGGGCAGCGTTTAATCGTTGCAACTGACCTAGACGGGGACACCCGCGAGGCGAAAATCAGACAAGCCGTGACGCTGTCAGAGCGCGAGTTACGCGACCTCTATGCCGACCAGATCACGTGGCAGGACATCTGTGTCTGGTCCAAACGCGAAGGCCGCGTCGTCGCCCGCCAGCAGGAATGCTTTGGTTCGGTCATTCTGGACGACCGTATCTGGGTAGATGCACCGCCTGAAGCGATCGCGCAGGCGATGCTGGAAGGTGTGCGTCAGTTGGGACTGCGCCCGTCAGCAGCTGTGCAGCGGTTTCGGGCGCGTGTGGCACTGATCGACGACCTGCCCGCAGTGGATGATGCGACGTTGCTGGCTACGGCTGAAACATGGTTGCTGCCGCATTTGACTGGCGTGCGCTCTACCGAGGATTGGAAGCGTTTCGATTTGCTTCCTGCTTTGCGCGCAATGCTGGATTGGGGGCAGACCCAGCGGTTGGATCAGGCGGCCCCTGCGCATTTCACAACACCCTTGGGCCGCAAAATCCCGATTGATTATGCAGGCGAGGCCCCCGAAATCACGCTGCGCCTGCAAGAAATGTTTGGCGTCACGACGCACCCTATGGTCGGGCGCACACCGTTGCGCGTTACGCTGCTGTCACCGGGGCAAAAACCTGTGCAAGTGACCCAGGATATCGTCGGCTTTTGGGCAACGTCATATGCGGACGTGCGCCGCGATATGCGCGGGCGCTATCCGCGTCATCCATGGCCCGAAGACCCAACACAAGCGGACCCGACCCTGCGCGCCAAACCACGCGGTACTTAGGCCGATTTGCGCATCGATTCGCTGTGTGTTAATCTAAATTCAATAAAAACAACCTATTGGCAGGTGTATGACTAAACTGGATCCTTCCTTTTGGACGGGCCGCGAGGTGCGTTTAACTGACCCGACTGCTTTGATGCAGATTGGCGCGCTGTGTTTGCGAGAAGGCAAATCAGGTCCAGAGGTGTTGTTGGTCAAGTCGTCGCGCGGCCGCTGGATCGTGCCCAAAGGCTGGCCCATGGACGGACATACCGATGCCGAAGCCGCTAAGATCGAAGCCTGGGAAGAAGGCGGTGTGCGCAAGGGCCATGTCAGCAAAACACCAGTTGGCGGCTATATGACCGAAAAGCGGTTTGATGACGGACGGCGCAAACCATGCCATGTCAGCGTCTACCGGATTGATGTGACCAAAATGACAGATACATATCCAGAAGCAAACCAGCGTAAACGCAAGTGGATGCCATTGAAGAAAGCCAAAAAGAAGGTCGACGACGTCGGACTGCGGGCCTTGTTGAAGGCGCTCATGTAAGGCGACCGACGGCTTTGACATTCCCGCGAAGGCACGTTTGTGAAAGCAGATTACCTGTTAGCAAAAAGCCGCTTTGTTTCACCGCCAATGTCATTTGCGAGATCAATTGGCGTTTTGCCAAATTCGGACATTGCCGTGACGTTTGCACCGGCCTGTAACAAAACACCTATCGCTTTCAGGTTTCCATGATGCAATGCGATGTGCAGCGGGGTCTCGGACATATCACCGACAGCGTTTATGTCTGCTCCTGCCTCTATCAACAGCAACGCCGCGTAGGTATCGCTGCGCCCCAGCATCACATGAAGCGGCGTGTCACCGTCAACGTCGCGGCTGTCCACAGATACGGGCGCTTTGCCCATTTTATCAGGGAAAAGCGTATCGGAACACGACGCCAGAATCTCTTTGAGTGACTGTCGTTGTTTCATCTTTTTGGACATTAAATGATGCCTATAGGTTGAAAACACCTGACGGAAGACGCAATGCGCCCTGTTGCCGGTGCATCCGAACGATCAAGCTACCTGACCTAAACACCCAAGCAGTACCGCATGATTGCTTTCTGGGCATGCAGCCGGTTCTCTGCCTCGTCGAAGATCACCGAACTTGGGCCGTCCATCACGCTGCTTGTCGCTTCGTCGTCACGGTGCGCAGGCAGACAATGCATGAAAAGGGCATCGCTTTTGGCCTTGGCCATCAGTGCGTCATTGACCTGATAGCCACGCAGTTGGTTGTGCCGCCGTTCACGGGCGGATTGCGGATCATGCATGCTGACCCATGTGTCAGTTACAACCAGATCGGCACCTTGGACGGCTTCGTTAGGGTCGCGCACAGTTGTGTAAAGCCCATCAAGCGCAGGTTCAGGGTCCAAAGGCGGCGGGCCGGTAAAGACCAGATCAAATTCAAACTGCTTTGCTGCGTGGGCAAAGCTTGCAAAGACGTTATTGCCATCACCGGACCAGACAACCTTTTTGCCTTTGATCGGGCCGTTATGTTCTTCGAACGTCATAACATCAGCCATGATCTGGCAGGGATGCGTCCGGTTGGTCAAGCCGTTGATCACCGGGACGGTCGCGTATTCGGCCATATCAAGCAGAGTTTGTTCTTCAAACGTGCGGATCATAATCAAGTCAACATAGCGCGACAGCACACGCGCAGTGTCGGCGATTGTTTCGCCATGCCCTAGCTGCATGTCAGCCCCCGACAACACCAAAGTCTGCCCCCCCATTTGCCGCACGCCGACATCAAAAGAAACGCGGGTACGGGTCGACGGTTTTTCAAAAATCAGCGCAACCATCTGCCCCGCAAGCGGCTGATCGGCATCAAGCGCGCCCTTTGGTTTGCCTGCCCGCGCGGTTTTCATCGCCTGCGCATTGTCGATTATTTGCCGCAGCTGATCAGTTGGCGTCGTATGGATATCAAGAAAGTGGTTCATCAGTTTCGCTTTTATTGGGGCGCTAGGCCCGATCCTTCAAAGATGGGTCATGACTTGGACAAGGCGGCCACTGCGGGCCGGGACCAATCGTCGTTTCATAAAACCCGCTTGATTATAGATGCTAATTGCATGGGTATCTTTCGTGTTGGGACTTACCGCCACAATCGGATAGCGCAGCCGCAGTTCACGCACACGCGCGAGAATATAAGCCGCTGCATGCCCTTGCCCCATAAAATCGGAATCCCCGACGAAACTGTCCATGACGCGCGCACCTGTCGGCAAATCCGAAAACTGCGGCTGTTCGTAGGCTCTGGCATCATAGTCGTGAATATAGGCAAAGGGATGATCGATCAGGTAGACCAACATCATGTTAATTCTGGGGTCGTCCATGTCCTCTAGCATTAACGAGATACGTTCTTCCGCATCCGGCCACCACGCTCTTACGTGCGGCGCTTCGAGCCAGCGACGCACAAGCGACAAATCAGTTGCCTTTAATTTGCGGAAGACGAAATTACGCATTAGCCAGCCTCTAGGGACGCAGCAGCCGCATCAAGCCGTGCAATTGCCTGCGCGATGTCATCATCAGGAATGTTGAGCGCGGGCAAAAGCCGCACAACATTGTCGGCCGCAGGCACGGACAGAACGCCTTGTTCGAACCCTGCTTTCACCACGTCACTATTTGTGGCCTTGCACTTAAGTCCCAGCATCAGGCCCGATCCGCGCACGGCTTCAAAAATTGTCGGATGTTCGGCAACCAATCCTTCAAGCTTCTGGCGCATCAAGGCTGCCTTGCGGTTTACTTCGGCCAGAAACGCGTCATCGCCAACGATCTCCATTACCTTTGCGCCGACCGCACAGGCCAACGGGTTGCCCCCATAGGTGGAACCGTGGGTGCCAGTGGTCATGCCCGAGGCGGCTTTTTCAGTGGCCAGCACTGCGCCAAGCGGAAAGCCCCCGCCGATGCCTTTGGCAACCATCATGATATCAGGTGAAATCCCTGACCACTCGTGTGCGAAAAGCTTGCCGGTCCGGCCCATGCCGCATTGGACTTCGTCCAAAATCAACAAGATACCGTGTTCGTCACAAAGATCCCGCAGCCCTTTCAAGCAAACGTCGGGCAGTGGGCGGATACCGCCTTCGCCTTGGATAGGTTCCACCATAATCGCTGCGATCTTGTCGGACACCGCCGCCCGCAGCGCGTCGTGATCGCCAAATTCCAGATGCGTGAAGCCCGGCAAAAGTGGCCCAAAGCCCTTGGTCATTTTCTCGGATCCGGCGGCAGCAATGCCTGCGCTAGAACGTCCATGGAACGATCCGGAAAACGTGATAATTTCGGTCCGGTCCTGTGCGCCTTTGTCATACCAGTATTTGCGCGCCATCTTTACAGCCAATTCGCACGCTTCTGTGCCGGAATTGGTGAAAAACACAGTATCTGCAAAAGTCTGCGCCACGAGGGCGTCAGCAAGCTTTTGCTGGGCGGGAATGTTGTAAAGGTTGGACACGTGCCACAACGCGCCTGCCTGTTCTGTCAGTGCCGCGACCAATGCCGGATTTGCGTGACCCAACGAGTTTACGGCAATGCCTGCACCCAGGTCCAGAAAACGCCGACCATCACTTTCAACAAGCCAAGAGCCTGCACCGGACACAAATGTCAGCGGAGCCCGTGAGTAGGTCGGTAGAATAGAAGTGATCATCACAATCTTCCTTAAGGATAAGCCCGATTGGTGCAGGACTGCACTGGGTGTGTCAACAAGGATAGAGGGTTATGTCAGACGTGACAAACGGCGCATGGGCTTCAAGTTCCGTCATTTTCATGTCGCCGTCGTCACCAGCGACGTTGCCCTGTGCTTGCGCGATTACGGTATAGGCTTGCGAAACGACGTGCCTGCGTCCACTGATCGCGCATGAGCCTACGTGTACAAAATCCGCCTCTCGCTGTTGCTTTGATGCTGACAGCCACTGCATTTATTGCGGGAACGATGGTGATGGCGAAATCGCTGGGCACGGATTTGCTAGGGCCGGCGCTGCATCCATTGCAGGTATCGCACGGACGGTTCTTGTTTGCTTTTGCGGCTATCGCGACGGCTGCATCTGTTTTTCGCCCCAAAATAGCAAACCCGCATTGGGGTTTGCACATCGGGCGGACTGTCTTCGGGTGGGGCGGTGTTACCCTGATGTTTGCGGCTGTCGCTTATATCCCTTTGTCAGACGCAACCGCGATCAGTTTCTTGAACCCCGTTTTCGGGATGTTGCTGGCTATTCCATTGCTGGGCGAACACGTTGGCCGCTGGCGTTGGCTGGCGGCATTTATGGCGCTGATTGGTGCGTTGATCCTGCTGCGCCCCGGACCGGATACGTTTCAGGCCGCAGGGCTTCTGGCTTTGGGGGCCGCGATGATCATGGGGATGGAGCTGATTTTTATCAAGAAACTGGCGAACCGCGAACCTTCGTTCCAGATCCTGCTGGTGAACAATGCTATTGGCTTGTGTATCGCGACGCTCGCGGTGCTGCCGGTCTGGGTCATGCCAACGATGGCGCAATGGGGGGCCTTGGCGGGGCTTGGGTTCTTGATGGCCACAGCACAGGCCTGCTTTGTCAATGCGGTGGCCCGTGCCGACGCCAGCTTTGTGACACCCTTCAGCTATGTGACCCTGATTTTTGCTACGCTTTATGATTTGCTGATTTTCAATGTCTGGCCCGATTGGGTCAGTGGTCTTGGCGCATTGATTATCCTGAGCGGAGCATCGCTGTTGGCATGGCGCGAGCGGCGGATACGCGCCTGACAAAAAACCGCGCTTAAATACCTACATTTTTGCCCAAATGCAGACACGTTTGTGATTTAGCCGAAAAAGATGGATGAAATATTCGAGCATCGCGTTGAACCCGGTAAAGGGGCTATCTGGCTCGCCGCTTTTGGCGTGGTCTTGCTCGTTCTAGCGATTCTGTTGAATCAAGCATATCATTTGATGCCCCTTGTTTGGGTGGCCGCGGCCGTGACCATCACATGGATGATCGTTCCGAAACCCGTCTATGGCATCAAGATTGACGGTGAATACTTTGTACTCTCTGCATGGCGTAAGCCGCGTTATGTTCGACTGGATGACATCGCCTATTTGCGTGCCTCGAACGTCAGTGATGAAACGAATATTGCGCTTGTGTACAAAAGCGGTGAGGAAGAACCGATTTTTGCCGGTGACTTACCAGACGTTGATGTTTTGGTTGTCGTGCTTGCCCAGCACGGCGTGCCAGTGCGCGGCGTTTACTAGCGGCAGGTTCAGGATTTGAGCCGATAGCCTGTGTGCATCCACCGCAGGCAAATCCCTAACACGATGACGCAGGCCAAGCCCACGACGCCAAGCCCGATCCAAGGACTGCTGTCACTTACTCCGATCATACCAAAGCGCACACCGTCGATGATGTAAAAGAACGGATTGGCATGGCTGAGTGTTTGCATCACCGGCGGCAGGGCTTCGATCGAATAGAACGTGCCTGACAGAAACGCCAAAGGTGTAATCAAAAAGTTCGAAATCGCAGACAGCTGGTCAAATTTGTTAGCGTAAATTCCCGCAATCATCCCAAGTCCGCCCATCAGAACCGACCCCAAGAAGACAAATACAACAACCCAGGCAGGGTTCCGCATTCCAACATCCAGGAAGATTACGGCCCCGATCGCGATTACGACGGCCACCAAAGCCCCGCGCGCCACGGCACCACCGATATAGCCCGCGACCAGTTCCGCGGCAGAAAGTGGCGGCATGAGCGTATCAACGATGTTGCCCTGCACCTTGGCAGAGGCAAGGCTGGAAGAAGTATTCGCAAAAGCATTCTGGATCACTGTCATGGTCAAGATACCGGGAGCGAGAAATGTGATGAATGGGACACCCATCACGTCGCCCCGTTGTGATCCGATCGCGATCGTGAAAATCATCAAGAACAATCCCGCATTGATCAGCGGGGCCATGACCGTTTGTGACCACACATTCATGAAGCGGCTGATCTCGCGGCGCACAAGCGTCCAGGTGCCAAGCCAGTTGACGCGCCCAAAGCGACGGACACCCATTTGGATTGGTTCACGCATGTCTTTGATCCCTTTATCAGTGCCTTTCACATAGCGGATTGAACGCGAAAGGCCAGACGTCAGACGCAGGGTCGCCGTCGTTCTTATGATACACAAAACGGCCAAAGATCAGAACTTGCCTAATTTCCCGTCACGCTGGCTTCACATCATGCTTCGCAATGACTAATATGGTTGGGACGAGATAAAAATGACCCGATCGCTTACGCGTATCCGGCCAGTAAATTCAAAGGAATTGATATGTCCTGGACAGACGAGCGCGTTGAGACGCTCAAAAAGATGTGGGGCGAAGGTCAGTCGGCCAGCCAGATCGCCAAAGAGCTTGGCGGCGTGACACGCAATGCCGTCATCGGCAAAGTGCATCGGTTGGGGCTTTCCAACCGTGCAGGTTCTGGCGGGGCAGCGACAGCGAAAGCAGCACCCAAGGAAAAGCCCGCAGTAGCGGCAGCAGCAAAACCTGCGGCCAAACCTGCGGCCAAAGCCAAAGCAACAAACACTTTGCCGGCTGTGAAGGAAGAGCTTGAACTGGACGAGAACGGCATTCCGATCTCTGCCGCGCGCCGCGCGATTATTCCGGCGGGTCAACCGTTGCCACCGCAGCCGTCTGCGAATGAAATCAGCCCAGAGGCACTGGCGAAAGTCAGCGAAGTTGAAAAGACCGCCAAGCGCATCAGCTTGATGGAGTTGACCGAAAAGACCTGCAAATGGCCTGTGGGCGACCCCGCAACAGATGATTTCTGGTTCTGCGGTCTGGCCGTCCAGCAAGGCAAACCCTACTGCGAAGCCCATGTTGGTGTGGCTTTCCAACCGATGTCTTCACGGCGCGATCGTCGTCGCTGATCAAGCACATGAACGTAAAATAGGTCGTGATACACCGAACCGAACGAAGGCCGCTTTTTCCAAAGCGGCCTTTTTTCTTTGCGTTTTTTCAGCTGTGGGTTCACCCTAACCCCCTATTGAAAGGATCAAACCATGCCACAGTTCATCATGACCTATCACGGCGGCAGCAAGCCCAAGACACCTGAAGAGGGCCAAGCGCATAGGCAGCGTTACATGGAATGGATCGGCGGATTGGATGCTGTTGTTCCCCAACAACCGCTGAAAGGCAGCGAGGTTTTGGGCACCAAAGAAATCACAACCATGATGGGGTATTCTATTATCAATGCCGCAGACATGGACGCTGCCCGCGCGATCGCGCAAAGCTGTCCGTTCCTTGATATGGACGACAGCGCCATGCAGTTAAGTGAACTGATGGTCATGGGCTAAGCCCTTCCATTGAAAAGCGTAAAGCGGGTTCTTACATCGCAATTGAACGTCATTGATGAACGGACCCTCCATGCCTAATACTGCTTTGATTACCGGTGCCTCTTCTGGCATCGGACGCGAATTTGCCCGCTATCACGCAAAAAGCGGGGGCGACCTGATTATCACGGCCCGCCGCGCAGATGCGTTGGAGGCGCTCAAATCCGAGCTTGAAGCGGCGCATGGTGTGAAAGTCACAGTTGTGGCCCTTGATCTGGGCGCGCCTGATGGAGCCGAGCAGCTTTATGCTGCCACCAAAGACCACAAGATTGATATTCTGATCAACAACGCAGGGTTCGGCGGCCAAGGCGCGTTCACTGACCGCGATCTTTCCGCAGACCTTGCGATGATCGACCTGAATGTCAAAGCGCTGGTGTCGCTGACCCATATGGTCGCCAAAGATATGGTGGCACAGGGCGGTGGCAAAATACTGAACGTCAGTTCAACCGCCGCCTATATGCCGGGGCCATTGCAAGCGACCTATTTCGCAACCAAAGCCTATGTCAGCAGCTTTAGCCAGGCACTTGATAGCGAATTGCGCGACAAGGGTGTGACCGTAACAGCGCTCGAGCCCGGCTTTGTGGCAACCGAATTCGCGGCAGCCGCCGATCTGGAAGGCACTGGACTGGCTGCGCAAAAGGGGTCTACTCCCGATGTGGTGGCGAAAATCGGCTATGATGCGATGCTGCGTGGCCAATTGCGGGTGATCAACGAAGGACAGATTCGGTTTTTCCTGAACTGGGTGATGCCTTGGATGCCACGACGGGCGGTTTTGAACATGGTCAAAAAGATGCAGACGAAGTAACCCGCTTCCCACGCCGCATTGCCCGCGCTATATGCGCCACATGACACAAAATCCGCCAAACCTGCGCCCCGACCTCGCACCCAAAGCCAAAATCACCGACGCCCCGCGCGCGGGCCAGCCGACGATTGGCATGGTCAGCCTAGGTTGCCCCAAAGCGCTGGTCGATAGCGAACGCATCCTGACCCGCCTGCGGGCCGAAGGTTATGCAATCAGCCCTGACTATGCGGGTGCTGAAGCCGTTATCGTGAATACCTGCGGGTTTCTTGATAGCGCCAAAGCCGAAAGCCTTGATGCCATCGGCGAGGCGCTGCGCGAAAACGGCAAAGTCATTGTGACAGGCTGTCTGGGCGCCGAACCCGACTATATCCGCGAACACCACCCGCAGATCCTTGCGGTCACTGGTCCGCACCAATACGAACAGGTGTTGGACGCGGTACATGCCAACGTGCCGCCTGCCCCTGATCCGTTCATTGACCTGCTGCCTGCGAGTGCTGTCAGCCTGACACCGCGCCACTACAGCTATGTGAAAATTTCAGAAGGCTGTAACCACAAGTGCAAGTTTTGCATCATCCCTGATATGCGCGGTCGGCTGGCATCGCGGCCTGCCCATGCGGTGCTGCGCGAGGCGGAAAAGCTGGTGGGCGCAGGCGTCAAAGAACTGCTGGTGATTTCGCAAGATACGTCAGCCTACGGGCTTGACCGCAAATACGATGTGAACCCTTGGCAGGATGGCGAAGTCCGCAGCCACATCACCGATCTGACCCGCGAGTTGGGCAAGCTTGGCGCATGGGTGCGGCTGCATTACGTCTATCCCTACCCGCACGTGCGCGACCTGATCCCGATCATGGCGGACCCGACCAACGGCGTGCTGCCTTACCTTGATATCCCGTTTCAACACAGCCATCCCGACGTGCTGCGCCGCATGGCGCGACCTGCTGCTGGGGCGAAAACGCTGGACGAAATCGCAGCATGGCGCGCGATCTGCCCCGACATCACGCTGCGGTCGACATTCATCGTGGGTTATCCGGGCGAGACCGAGGAAGAGTTCCAACACCTGCTGGATTGGCTGGACGAGGCGCAACTCGACCGTGTGGGCTGTTTTCAATACGAGAACGTCGCAGGCGCGCGCAGCAACGCATTGCCGGATCATGTACCGGCAGAGGTCAAGCAAGAGCGCTGGGACCGGTTTATGGAAAAGGCACAGGCGATTTCAGCGGCAAAGCTGGCCGCAAAGGTTGGCCGCACGCTTGAGGTTATCGTGGACGACATCGACGAAGACGGGATTGCGACGTGCCGGACGTGGGCGGATGCACCAGAGATCGACGGGAATTTGTTTATTGATGAAGGTGTTGATGGGTTGGCCGTTGGGGATGTTGTGAAGGTGGTTGTTGAAGAGGCTGGGGAGTATGATTTGTGGGGGATGACTACATCCTAGCCTTTTATACTCCCTATCTTTTCAATTGATTTTTCCGTTTCAAAATCAAAGATAATTGCATCATCACT
>UPTN01000898.1_pt1 | contig 14085 bp, 17 predicted proteins | sample 2160111 | NCBI WGS metagenome assembly UPTN01 (sample SAMN06265058, study PRJEB28932) | marine metagenome | isolation source: Columbia River Estuary | place: USA:Columbia River Estuary, USA | collected 2014-05-05 | reverse complement strand
ATTAATTTTATAAAACTTCGGTAAGGTAAAAATTGGAGTAATCTTCAGTAGAATTAAAATCTAATACTGGTATATTATTATCGAGAATAAAATTTTCTATATCTTCTGGAATATTTTCACTTCCTTTAATAACAGCATCTGAATTTTCTATGGCAATTTTCAATAGATTCGAATGATTTGCTGTTGACAACAACCCTAATTTTTCTTCCGGAATGGAATCAAATTTAATTTTTTCAACTAAATCACCTCCAATAGGCCCTTTTATATCACTATTATAAATAGAAGTCACTATCTTACTGTCAGTAAATAATGGGTCATTTTTATAATATTGTCTTAGATACAAAGGCAATAAAGAAGCCATCCAACCATGAACATGTATAATATCAGGTGCCCAATTCAGCTTTTTTACAGTTTCGACCACACCTTTAGCAAAAAACATAGCCCTTTCATCGTTATCCGGAAATAAGTTTCCATCTTCATCTGAATACAATGCTTTTCGCTTAAAATATTCGTCATTATCAATAAAGTAAACCTGCATTCTTTCTTTTGGTATCGAGGCAACTTTAATAATTAATGGCATATCCATATCATTAATTATTAGATTCATTCCTGACAAACGAATTACTTCGTGTAATTGATGCCTTCTCTCATTGATCACTCCAAAACGTGGCATAAAAATTCGAATTTGAGCGCCAACACTGTGCATTTTTCTTGCTATTTCAAATGAAGTAACAGCTGTTTCTGTTTCTGGCAAATAAGGTATTACCTCCGATGATACATACAATATTCTCTTATCTTTCATAAATCCATCAATAATTAAGATATGCAAAATTACGAATTTTTGATTAGATTTAACCTTAAAATACTAAGTTTACGCCCTTTTAACACTAATTAACATTTTAATGCGGGTTTATTATAAAAACAAATCTTTAACAGACGAGCTTGAAAAAATTAATAATTCCATTGGTTTTATCCCTACTATGGGCGCATTACATCTAGGTCATCTTTCATTAATTAATAAGGCAAAAACAGAAAACGATATAGTTGTTGTAAGCATTTTTGTTAATCCTACTCAGTTTGATAAAAAACAAGATTTGGCTAAATATCCGCGAACCTTGGAAAAAGATTTAGCAATGCTAGAATCAGTTAATTGTGATATTGTTTTTGTACCATCTATAGAAGAAATGTACCAAGATTACATTACCGCTTCCAATTTTGATTTTGATGGATTGGAATTTGAAATGGAAGGTAAACATCGAAAAGGACATTTTGATGGTGTTGGAACTATTGTAAAAAGACTTTTCGAAATAGTTAAACCTACTAAGGCATATTTTGGTGAGAAGGATTTTCAACAGCTTCAAATTATCAAAAAACTGGTCAGTAAAAATCATATTCCCGTAAAAATTATAGGCTGTGAAATTTATAGAGAAAATGATGGTTTAGCAATGAGCTCGAGGAATATTAGACTAAATAAAACCCAGAGAAAAGAAGCTCCTTTCATTTACAAAACCATATCGTTAGCCAAAGAAAAATTCAAAACACATTCCATTTCTGAAGTGGTTGAATGGGTTAAAAACGAGTTTGAAAAAAATTCAACTTTTGTACTAGAATACTTTGAAATTGCAAACATCAAGACTCTTAAATCTGCTAAAAGGAAAACAAAAAAAACAACATATAGAGCTTTTATCGCTGTATTTGCAGGTGAAATCAGACTAATTGATAATATAGCCTTAAATTAGCCCTCTCTAAATCAATAATTACAAAAATCTCTGTTGAACAATAAAGTTAAAAAAACACTTTTTATTATTCTCCCAATAACCTTGGGTGTATTTTTAATATGGTATTTTTTATCTAAACTCACTGCACAAGATAAAGTTGACATCATAAATTCTTTTAAATCGGCGAATTATTGGTGGGTGTCATTTTCTCTAATTCTAGGAATATTAAGTCATTTATCAAGAGCCTATCGTTGGCGTTTTGTTTTAGAACCTCTTGGCTTTAAACCTCGCTTTCCAAATATGATAATGACCGTTTTGATCGCATATTTGCTTAATCTTTTAGTTCCCAGGTCTGGTGAAGTAGCTAGAGCAACAGCCATAGCCAAATATGAAAAAATACCTTTTCAAAAAGCATTTGGCACCATTGTGGCGGAACGAATAGCAGACGTAATTATGCTATTAATTATTATCGGTTTGGCTTTCTTAATGCAGGCAGATTTATTAAAAAAATATTTATTTAAAGACTCCCCTGCTGGTTCAATTCAAGCATTTATTATAACTTTCGTTTTAATTTTTATTGCTATTCTATCTTATCGTTATATCAAAAAATCTGAAAAACCTTTTTTCATTAAGGTTAGAAATTTTGTCAATGGATTAATTGAAGGGGCAGTAAGTATTTTTAAGATGGAAAAGAAATGGGCATTTATTTTCCATACAATTTTTATTTGGTTGATGTATGTGCTAATGTTTTATGTAGTTAGTTTTGCACTACCTGAAACAACAAATTTACCTTTTGAAGCAATTATTGTTGGTTTCGTGGTTGGCGGATTGAGTATGGCTTTAACCAATGGAGGATTGGGCACTTACCCTGTTTTTGTTGCAAGCGCACTAATTTTATATAATATTGAAGATAATCCGGCAAGGGCTTTTGGTTGGATTATGTGGACCGCCCAAACATTGATGGTTTTATTATTTGGTGGATTATCCTTCTTGTTATTGCCTATTTACAATAGAAATAGAACCTAATGAATACTTATTACAGCAACGGAAAACTATTGCTTACCGGAGAGTATCTAGTTCTTGACAAAGCAAAATCTCTGGCACTCCCTACCAAATTTGGGCAAAGCCTTTCTATTCAAGAAATAGATGAACCTAAATTAATATGGGAAAGCTATACCCATAATAATAAATTATGGCTTCAAATAGAATTTGATTTACCCAAATTAAGGATCGTAACCGCCACCTTTGATTCAAATGAGGATGGTGGAAAAGATTTATTGGCGGAGACATTGCAAAAGATATTGTTTGAAGCTAAAAAATTAAACACAAATTTTCTCGATAATCCACAAGGTTTTTTTGTCAAATCTAATCTAACTTTTCCAAGAAATTGGGGCTTAGGGTCTTCATCAACTCTTATTAATAATATTGCTCAATGGGCAAATACAGACGCTTTTCAATTGCAGTTTAATACTTTTGGCGGAAGTGCTTACGATATTGCTTGTGCGCAAAATAACAATCCGATTATTTATCAATTAATAGATAAAAAACCGATTATTGAACCTGTAATTTTTAACCCCACCTTTAAGGATCAACTATATTTTGTTCATCTTAATAAAAAACAGAATAGCAGAGAAAGCATCCGTCAGTACAAAAAAAGCGGCAGCAATATAGAGGGTGTAATCGAAGAAATATCAACACTCACCTATGAGGCAGTCAAATGTTCTTTAGTAGATGATTTTGAAAAAATTATGAGCGATCATGAGCGAATAATTTCATCAATAATCAAACAAAAACCTGTGCAAGAAGAACTCTTTTCAGATTATTTCGGGCAAATAAAAAGCTTGGGCGCATGGGGTGGAGATTTTATTTTAGCCACAGGTAATATGGATACCCCTAATTACTTCAATAAAAAAGGCTATCCCGTTGTAATTCCATATCAAAAAATGATTCTATGCAAAAAAGAGTAGTAATCATTGGTGGTGGAGCTGCAGGATATTTTGCCGCAATTACTATTGCAGAAACAAATCCAAATTTAAAAGTTCTCATCCTTGAAAAAAGTAAAAATGTTTTACAAAAAGTAAAGGTCTCTGGTGGTGGAAGATGTAATGTAACCCATGCTTGTTTTGACCCAAAAGAACTGGTAGAATTCTACCCAAGAGGTAATAAAGAATTAATAGGGCCTTTCCATCAATTCATGACCGGAGATACCATGGAATGGTTTGAAAAAAGAGGTGTTGAATTAAAAATTGAAGCCGATAATCGTGTTTTTCCAGTCACGAATTCCTCACAAACCATCATTGACTGCTTAATGAAGAGTGCAGAAAAAGCAGGTGTTATATTAATGATAAATCAAAGAGTAGAAGCTATTTCTAAAATTAATGGACAATATAAAATACGTACCAATCAAGACGAATATATAGCGGATAAATTAGTAATAACAACTGGTAGCAATTCACAGTTTTGGGATATTCTCAAAAATTTAGGTCACCATATTATTACACCTGTTCCATCACTTTTTACTTTTAAAATAAATGACCCTCGCATTAAACAAATTCCTGGCATTTCTGTACCAAACGCTACCATTAAAATTGCCCACTCGCCATTTAAAAGCAAAGGGGCTTTACTCATCACGCATTGGGGCATCAGCGGCCCGGCCGTTCTAAGGCTTTCAGCTTTTGGCGCTCGTTTTTTAGCTGAAAAAAATTACCAATTTAATGTTTTGGTTAATTGGCTTTCAATGTCATCACCAAAAGTTTTGGAAGAATTAAAAAAAATTAAAAAAGAGCAACAAAAAAAACAGATTATGGTAAGGTCTGTTTTTTATGAATTACCAAAACGGCTATGGGAAAGTTTAGTATTGGCTTCTGGAATAGATAAAGAACAGCGCTGGGCAGATCTATCAAATATTCAATTAGAAAATCTAGTAAATCAGTTAACTAAAACAGTCTTTAATGCCAACGGAAAAACCACCTTTAAAGAAGAATTTGTAACTTCAGGTGGCATTGATCTTAAAGAGATCAACTTCAAACGATTTGAAAGCAAAATTCATGAAAACCTGTTCTTTGCAGGAGAGGTGCTGGACATTGATGCTGTTACTGGTGGATTTAATTTTCAAAATGCATGGACAGGGGGTTATATTGTTGGAAAATCCATGTCAGAATAATAAAATTCAACGCATGTTTTCTTTATAATATTTGTAAAAATCTCTTTTGATCTCATCGCGAATTCTTCTAAATTCACTGTAAATTTCATCTTCCGTTCCGGCGGCATCTGCGGGGTCATCAAACCCTATATGAATTCTGTTTTTTACACTCCCTATAAACGAGGGGCAACTTTCTTTTGCGCCACCGCAAACAGAGATAACGTAATCAAATTCTTCATTTAAGAATTCACTTACGTTTTTAGGATAGTTTTTACTTAGATCTATTCCTAATTCATTCATTACAACCACTGCCTTTGGATGCACTTCTGAGCTTGGTTCTGTTCCGGCAGAATATACTTTTAAATTAGAATCAAATGATTTTAAAAAACCCTCAGCCATTTGGCTCCGGCAAGAGTTACCCGTACAAAGAATTAAAATTTTCATTTAGAATAATATTTTTTCTTTAAAAATAATGACACATTCACTAGTACAATAAGAACTGGCACTTCTACCAAAGGACCTATAACTCCTGCAAATGCTTGCGGTGAATTTAATCCAAAAACGGCAATCGCTACAGCAATGGCTAGTTCAAAATTATTACCTGTAGCTGTAAAGGCTACCGAGGCATTTCTTTTATAATCAACTTTCATCCATTTACCGACAAAAAAACTAACAAAGAACATGAGAATAAAATAAATTACCAACGGAATTGCTATCCTTACCACATCCAATGGAAGTTCTGTGATCATATCTCCTTTTAAGCTAAACATCAATACAATGGTTGCTAATAATGCTATTAAGGTGATGGGGGAAATGAAAGGAATAAACTTTCTATTATACCAGTCTATTCCCATCTTTTCTGTGAGAATTTTTCTACTTAAAAATCCGGCTAGAAAAGGTATTCCCAAATATATTAACACACTTTGAGCCACTTCAACAATTGAAATTTCTACAACAAAGCTTTGCAAGCCCAGGTATTTTGGTAAAACCGTAATAAAAAGCCATGCATAAAAACTATAGGTCAATACCTGAAAGATACTGTTTAAAGCCACTAAGGCTGCACCATATTCGCGACTTGCACCTGCAAGGTCATTCCAAACAATGACCATAGCAATGCATCTTGCCAATCATATTAAAATCAACCCTGTCATATAGCCAGGATAGTTTGGTAAAAAAATAATGGCTAGCACAAACATTAAAATGGGGCCGACAATCCAATTTAAAAATAACGACATCGTCATTAACTTGGTGTCTTTAAATACTTGCGGCAGCAATTTATAATCAACTTTTGCCAATGGTGGATACATCATCAATATCAATCCAATTGCCAATGGTATATTGGTAGTGCCAACTGACATTGATTCTGTATAACTTGCCATACCTGGAAATAAAACTCCTAAGCCCACACCAATAGCCATGGCTAAAAAAATCCACAGCGTTAAGTATCTATCCAATAATTTTAATCTTTTCTTCATATTAACAACAGTCCGAATTTGAACAACAGGTTTCCTCTAAATTAGTAGATTCTGCAACATCTTCTTCTAAAATGCAACATGCTTCTTGCGCTTTACAACCTGTTTCATTAGTAAATAATTTTACAATTACCTTGTTAGCATCTGAAGTAATTGTGTCAATCGATAAAATAGACATATGAAAATCAGCATTACCAAATTCTATCTTTACTTCAGTTTCTAACCACAAAGGTCTGATATTATTTACACGTTCTAAAATTGCAACGGCTTTTTCTGCTGTAATATAATATTCTTTACCAACTTCTGATGGGCTTTCCCACAACTGAAGATGCGTTTCTTTCCAATCATTGATCTTACCACCACAATCTACCGTTTCGAAAGTTACATTTTTAACTTCTGTCAAATGATAATTCGTGCCAGCAAATTTATTTTTTGAATATTCAAATAGTAGTTCCTTTTTGTTTTGTTCTCTTAAAATCGATAATAATTCTTTTAGTTTCATTTTATAAATATTTTAATTAATTCCTATTTTTTCACTCCTTCTTTCTAAGATCACGTTATCATACCAAATCCCACCGATTTTTACGACTTTTTCTCTATAACCCATTTCTCTGATTTCCATATTCAAATCGTTATTTTACGATGATTATATTCAAAAAAATAGCTTAACAGCAAGAAAGGTTATTAAAATCCTCTTCAAATAAAGTAGTGAATAATCTTTTTGCTTTTTTCCAATTTTCCACATGGATACAATACTTTATTTTAGGCGGACTTATTTCTCCTTCAATCAAACCGGCATCCTTTAATTCTTTTAGGTGTTGTGAAATGGTAGATTGAGCCAAAGGCAGCATTTCAACCAGATCGCCCGTATAACAACAACTTTGATTACTTAAATATTTTAAAATGATCAACCGTGTTGGATGCCCTAGTGCTTTCGCAAATCTCGATAACATTTCTGTTTCCTCACTGTAATTAATATGTTGTGCTGTTTTACTCATTGTCTATCGCAAATGTACGATAAGTATTTTAAATAAAAAAATTATTTAGCTACTTCTCCTCTATGTGGCTTTAAAGCATCCCTGAAAATAATCATATCTGCCTCATTAACTACTATATAGGCCTCACTATGATTGTCTGAAATTTTATTTGAATTAATTTCATGAAATTTTAATTTATCAATTTGTGCAAACTCTTTTAAATGTACACAGTGATGTTCTGCAATTTTGAACGATTCCTCACCCTTAAAATCCCAAATTAATTTTATTCTTCGATTCAATTTTACTTTGTTTTTTAAATTCTTAACAAATGTAATTAATTCTATCTTTGTATAAATTCTTAGCACGTTGACTGAACAAGATTTTATTTTTAAAAACACAAATACACATTTGCCGGAAGAAGGCGATTTCACTTGGAAAACACCAAGCAACATCGCACTGGTGAAATATTGGGGCAAAAGAGACCCGCAATTACCAGAAAACCCTTCCATTAGCTTTACATTGGATGCTTGTTTTACTTTGACAACTTTAGAGTTCAAAAAGAAACAGAAAATAAATAGCACTTTTGAAATCTATTTTGAAGGGGAAAAGAAAGATGATTTTAAGCCTAAAATACAAAATTTCTTTTCTCGGATTCTTGAATATGTTCCTTTTATATCGGAGTATGATTTTATAATTAAATCACGTAATTCTTTTCCTCATAGTAGCGGCATTGCTTCCTCAGCAAGTGGTATGGCAGCCTTGTCATTATGTATCATGGATTTAGAAAAGGAATTAAACCCAAAAATAACCCACGATTATTTTAATAAAAAAGCATCGTTTTTGGCTCGATTAGGGTCTGGAAGCGCAAGTAGAAGTATCAAAGGTCCATTAGTAGTTTGGGGAGAACATAAAAATATAAAAGGTAGTTCTGACCTCTACGGAATACCTTACCCTGAAAAAATTCATAAAACTTTTAAAAACTATCACGATACTATTTTACTTGTTGATGAAGGAGAAAAACAAGTTTCAAGTACTGTGGGTCATCAACTAATGTATAATCATCCCTTTGCTGAAAATAGATTTGAGCAGGCCAAAGAAAATCTCACAAAAATTTCTGAAGCATTCCAAAACGGTGATGTAAAAAGCTTTATTAACATTGTAGAAAGTGAAGCGCTTTCTTTACATGCTATGATGATGACCAGCAACCCCTATTTTATTTTAATGAAACCTAATACACTTCAAATAATTCACAAAATTTGGGAATACAGAGAAAGAACAAACTCTTCGGTTTGCTTTACCTTAGACGCCGGCGCGAATGTTCATTTATTGTATCCTAAAAAAGAGCGGAAGTCTGTTAATGAATTTCTATTAAAAGAATTAATTCAATTTTGCCAAAATAATCATTATATCTGTGATCAGGTAGGATTTGGATCTATGGAGTTTTGATGAAATTTCACCCGAAATGTAATATATTTAATTGACGTCTAATTATTTCTCATTGCAGAATCAAATTATAATAATTTAAAGATTAAAGGATTGATATACAATAGAATCTATTATATTTGCGTTGAATTACCACTAATAAGAAAATTGTTTTAATGAAAGGACCTTTATTCTATGCTAAAATATTGCTTTTCGGAGAGTACGGAATTATTAAAGACTCTAAAGGATTAGCAATTCCTTATAATTCATTTCAAGGAGCATTAAAAGTTTCAAAGAAACCATCGGATATTTCAGAACAATCCAACAGAAATCTTCTAAAATTTTATCAATATTTATGTAGTGTTTCTAATGATAATTTAATGAATTTTAGATTAGATGAACTGAAACGAGATATTGACAAAGGCATGTATTTCGATTCAAGCATTCCTCAAGGATATGGCGTTGGTAGTTCAGGAGCTTTAGTTGCGGCAGTTTATGATAAATATGCGAATGATAAAATTACTATTTTAGAAAATTTAACCAGAGATAAATTACTCAAATTAAAGAAAATATTTTCTTTAATGGAGTCTTTCTTTCATGGAAAAAGTTCTGGTTTAGATCCCTTAAACAGTTATTTAAGCCTACCTATTCTGATCAATTCTAAAGATCATTTAGAAGCTACAGGAATACCTTCACAAAAAGAAGGTAAGGGTGCCGTATTTTTATTGGACTCCGAACAGGTTGGAGAAACAGAACCTATGGTGAGCATTTTTATGAATAAAATGAAAAATGAAGGCTTCAGAAAAATGATCAATGAAGATTTTGCCAAATATACAGATGCATGTATTGATGATTTTTTACATGGAAATGTAAAATCACTTTTTGGAAATGTAAAACAACTTTCAAAAGTAGTTCTTGATAATTTTAAGCCTATGATACCTAAAGCTTTTCACCAATTATGGCAACAAGGTATTGAAACTAATGCTTATTATTTAAAATTGTGTGGATCAGGTGGTGGCGGATATATTTTAGGATTTACCAAAGACTACCAAAAGGCACAGAAATTACTAAAAAATTATAAACTGGAATTGGTATATCGATTTTAATTCCATTAAACATGGATTTGATAAAAGCTGCCGAAAACAACACCCCTCAAAGGCCAAAAAAATACCCCATTTACTATAAGTTTTTAAGCTTGTTATCTGTTGTCAGAGGATATAATATAGTTATAATTGTACTCGCTCAGTATTTGGCTTCTATTTTTATTTTTTCGCCAGAAAAACCATTGCGTCAAATATTATTAGACCTAAATTTATATTTCATTGTTTTGGCTTCTATTTGTGTAATAGCTTCCGGTTATATAATCAATAATTTTTATGACGCCGATAAAGACAGAATTAACAAACCTCTTAAAACAAAAATAGACAGTATTGTTAATCAAAAAACCAAGCTATATATTTATTTCTTTCTAAACTTTTTAGGTTTCTGTTTTGGTTTTTTAGTTTCCTTACGAGCTGCTTTATTTTTTGCTACTTATATTTTTTTAATATGGCTATATTCACATAAGCTGAAGCAATTTCCTTTAGCAAAATTATTTGCGGCGGCTATTTTAGCAATTTTACCATTTTTTGCGGTATTTGTATATTATAAAAATTTCTCAACGATAATTTTTACACATGCTTCCTTTTTATTTTTTATATTATTAATCAGAGAGTTGATCAAAGATTTGGAAAGTATAAAAGGAGATATTGTACTTAATTACATCAGCTTACCAATAAAATATGGCGAGCACTTTTCAAAGATTTTAATTAGTCTAATTTGTGTATTTACCTTGCCCCCAATTTATTTCCTAATGAAATATCCGGAAATTGGTTTGATGAAGTATTATTTTTATTTTTCGATTGGAATTCTATTGATTTTCAACATATTATTATGGAGGTCTAATACCGAAAAAAATTATATTTTACTGCATAATATTCTTAAGGTTTTGATCATAGCTGGTGTTTTTAGTTTAGTATTTATTGATACTTCTGTGATTATACAAAGAATCATATAAGCTCAAATTCAGTAAAGGCTGCGCTAGCTAAAATTTCTTCAGTCTGATTAGACAAAGGAAAAACATTGTAAAAATTCTAAAAACTTTAATAAAGTCTTATAAGAGTGTCCGAATTTTAATGTTCCAGGACCTTATTTAAGGACCGATGACACCAAATTATCAATTAACAGAGAAAGGTTAAAAATAATTGACATAAAAGATTAACGCTTACTTAATTAAAAACTATACTTTTGCCAAAAATTAATAAAAATGGCAATCGAAAAAAACTCGTCGAGAGGACGACTAGCTAAAAAGTCTTCTTCAAAACCTTCTTCAAGAGAGGAATCAAAATCTACTTCAAGAGATCAAACAAGATCCACATCAAGAAATCAAACAAGATCTACTTCAAGAGATGAATCAAAATCACCTTCCAAGGGTACTAAAAGATTTTCTAGCAATAGCAGACCGAATCCTTACAAAAAAGAGATTCGGAAAAGTACTCCTAAAAAAAGTATAGAAGAACCTACTGAAATTAGATTAAATAAATTTATTTCTAATTCAGGTATTTGTTCTCGTAGAGAGGCAGACACCTATATCAAAGCGGGCAATGCTACGGTCAATGGAAAAATTATTACCGAAATGGGATATAAAGTGAAACTCCAGGATGAAGTTCGTTTTGATGGGGCTTTAATAAGCCCTGAATCTAAACGCTTTATTTTATTGAACAAGCCCAAAAATTATATAACAACTATGGATGATGAGCGTGGCAGAAATACGGTGATGGAATTAGTTAGAACTGCCACTAAAGAGAGAATTTATCCAGTTGGAAGATTAGATAGAAATACTACAGGGTTATTGTTGTTTACCAATGATGGTGAAATGGCAAAAAAACTAACACATCCTAAACACAATGTTAGAAAACTATACCATGCCTCTTTAGATAAAAAATTAGCTTTAAAAGATTTACAGAAAATTTCAGAAAATTTTGTTCTAGAAGATAAAATGGTTTTCGTAGATAATATTTCTTACATAGAAAATGAGTCTAAAACTGAAATTGGTATTGAAATTCATTCTGGCCGTAACAGAATCGTTCGTAAAATATTTGAACATTTTGGTTATAAAGTTATTAAATTAGACAGAGTGATTTTTGCGGGACTCACTAAGAAAAATTTATCACGTGGTCATTGGCGACATTTAACACAACAAGAAGTTAATAACTTAAAAATGTTATAAATTAAAAAAAACCGAGCATCTTGTTCGGTTTTTTTATTTATACGCAAACTTATACACATAGAGGTTTTTTAAACTGCCTGATATATATCATTGCAAATAAGGATACTCAAACTTATATTTAAACATAAATATCAAAGAATTTTAAAACTTTAGATTATGAAAAAGTCATTGTTTTTAATGCTTTTTAGTTTGTTTATGGGATGTTCTTCCACCCTATTGGTAAATAGCTGGAAAAACCCCGATATTCTGAATTTTACGACAGATAAATTATTAGTAGTAGGTATTGCACAAAATATAAACGCCAGATCTCTCTTTGAAGAAAAGCTTCGATCACAATTTTTTTTAAGAGATATTAATGCCATTAAAAGCTTAGACGTATTTAATCCTGAATTCACACATGCGCAAAAATCAGAAGAAGATATCACAGAAGAATTAAAGATGATTAAAGACAAAGGGTTTGATGCGGTATTAGTAACAGCGGTTAAAGGTGTCGAAAACAAAAGGGTAAGCGGAAAAGAATATGATGATGTTAATTATAGGTTCAACACGTTTAACGACTATTATTTTACATACCAAGATATTTACTTTCAACCCAATTATTATGAAGAATATAAAGTATACCATGTTGAAACCTCCTTGTATAGCATAACATCAAATAACGAAAGGGCCTTGGTCTGGAGCGGCTCTATTGACATAATAGACCCCTCAAAGGCACATGACACGGTTATAGATTTTGTAAATACGATTATTAAAAGTTTAGAAAAAGAACGACTTATAAAAAAATTATAGACCCTATTCAACAAACTTAAAATTTACTTTAGATTTAATGTTATATTATACAGATAAAAAAGAATAATTGCTGAATAAAACAACTTAAAAATTTAAATGATTTGGAAAAAAGTAAAGACACATTAGCTATGGAAAGGGTAAATGGCATTAGACCTCATGGGTATGAAGAGATGATTAACTTAATAGGTATTGAAGGCTCAATGATTAATTTATTATTTAGTTTGAAAAAATATTTTAAACTTTTAACACCTTTAGAAACAAGATATTACAAATTTGTTAAACTAGCTCATGAAAGGAAGGATGGCACTACTTCTATGCAGGATGTTAATGAGCTCTACAAAATATTAAATAGGGTTAGAAAGAATTCATAATTATTGGTTCTCGTGCCTACATTTTACCTTTGATAAGTAAAAACAAAAAGCCCGAACAGTTGTTCGGGCTTTTTGTGGTACCTCCAGTACTATTACCATGTATTTATATTCCTGATTTCCTGCATATTATGTATTTTAACTTTACACATTGTGTAAAGTTTATCACTTTTGAATTACACAATGTGTAAAATGAAAATATGTGTGTAAAGTTGATTTAAAAGAAATCCCATTTTAACTGACCATTATCATTGTCAATGAGAATTACTGATTATACCTTTAGAGGTTCAGTAAAATTTTCAACTATGAAAATCACCATCAGATTATTACTTGTACTATTTTTATTTGTTACTTGTTCTAATGATGATGAGGATTTTTTTGTTTCAATTCCAGATAAGAATTTTGAACAATCGTTAATAGAATTGGGTATTGATACTGATGGTATTATAAACGGTCAAGTATTAACTTCTGATGTATCAGGAATTACCAAATTAGATTTGTGGTGGAAAAACATTAGTGATTTAACAGGAATCGAAGATTTCGTTTCTTTAACTGAATTGAATTTAGAAGGAAATGAACTAACAAGTTTGGATTTCAGTAATAACACATCTTTGACAACGTTATCTTGTAATTTTAATCAACTTACAAGTTTAGATATTAGTGATAATACTTCTTTGACAAAGTTATCTTGTAATTTTAATCAACTAACAAGTTTGGATATTAGTAATAACAAATCTTTAGAATGGTTATTTTGTGTTGAAAATCAACTAACAAGTTTGGATGTTAGTAATAATATATCGTTAACTGATTTAGAATGTTCAAATAACCAACTTACAAGTTTGGATGTTAGTAGTAATTCATCGTTAACTTGGTTAGATTGTTATGAAAATCAACTCACAAGTTTGGATATTAGTAAAAATACTTCTTTA
>UPTN01000897.1_pt1 | contig 14094 bp, 14 predicted proteins | sample 2160111 | NCBI WGS metagenome assembly UPTN01 (sample SAMN06265058, study PRJEB28932) | marine metagenome | isolation source: Columbia River Estuary | place: USA:Columbia River Estuary, USA | collected 2014-05-05 | reverse complement strand
CAAAAATCCCTATTTTATTGATCGAGATCAAACACGTGGCGCACAAGAAGGCTTTTTCAGGTTATCCATGTAGTTTCCGCTGTGACCCAACAGAGGAATCACATGACATCTCGGTCCCAATGAGAAGCCGATCAAATGAGTGACAAAGCCCGTTTCGACACCTCGTCCCACTCAGACCTCAAGCTGATGCAAGGGTTTCCACCACCTCTTGAAAAACGCGTCACAAGGTTGAACGGGCTTTGGGAACCTCCGTACAATCGTTGGGCATATCAGAATATGCGCAAGATCTGGCCAACTGCGCCAATTGCACCAGCCCCGCACGGGATCGATTTGGTGCGGGACATTGACCCTTCGATTGCACAACTTTCGGTCAACCGCCAAGACGGAACGCCTGCGGGATTTAATACGTTCCTACGCGAAACCTTCACCGACAGTTTTGTCGTCGTAAAGGGCGGGAAGGTCGTGTTCGAGAGCTACCACAACGGCATGACCGCCAATCAGCCACATATCATGTTCAGTTGTACAAAGTCCTTCATCGGGCTGTTTGCACTGATGGCGATCGAGGACGGTCTGGTCGCCCGCGACACCCCGATTGCGTCTATCATTCCGGAACTCGACAACGGTGGTGGATTTGCGGATGCCACTTTCGGCAACGTGCTTGATATGACCACATCGTTGCAGTTCAGCGAATACTATGAAGACCCCACCGCAGAAATCCATGACTATGCCGCCGTCTTAGGTGCTGGCGTAAAAGCCGGAGGCGAATTGCCCAGTCCGGACCTTTATTCCTACGCGATGGGGATACAGAAGGATCCTGTGCGTCCGCATGGTGCTATCTTTGAATATCAGACACCCGAGGCAGATGTGTTGAACTGGGCCCTGAACCGGATCCTCGGTGCGGATTTCATCCAAACCGTTGAAAGCCGCATCTGGTCCAAACTCGGCATGACAGACGAAGCTTATGTGATGCTGGACCCTGCTGGAAATCTTTTTGCAGGCGGCGGCATGAACGCCAGCGCCAATGACATGACACGTTTTGCTGCAATGATGTTGGATAACGGACGATGGAACGGTGAACAGGTCATTCCGAAATCGGTGATTGATACGCTTTCGAAGGGCGCATCGACCGAAGCTTTCCTGAACGGCCCCAGCGCCGAAGAAGACATGGCCAATGGCCAGTGGAGCTACTGTGCGCAGTGGTGGATCAGACACACCCCCGGATCAGAGGCAATCATGGCAATCGGCGTCAATGGGCAATGGATATACATTGACCGCAACCGCGACGTTGCCGTCATCAAACAGTCAAGCCAGCCAGAGGCTGACAGTTGGTATTTCCATAGCTACACAACCAATGCAATCGACGCCGTCGTGCGTCACTGGGACTAAGCCCGCGGCAGCACCACTATTGGTTGGCTTTGTTGTAGTTGTAGATGACGGTCAGGCCGTGAATCGTCAGATCGTCCTCGAACGCATCAAAAAGCGCTTCGGATTGCTGAAACAACGGCGCGAGCCCACCAGTCGAGATGACGCGCATCGGCACGCCACGTTCGGCCTTGATCCGTGCGCAAATCTCGCGGACCAGTCCGATATACCCCCAAAAAACACCAGATTGCATGCAAGCAACCGTATTGGTGCCAATGACAGCCTGCGGCTTGGAAATATCGACGTGCGGCAAGGCAGCAGCAGCGTTATGCAGCGCCTCGAGCGACAGGTTCACACCTGGCGCAATCACACCGCCGACATAGGCCCCATCGGCCGCGACCACATCGAATGTCGTCGCTGTTCCAAAGTCCACAACGATCAGATCGCCACCATGCCTGTCAAACGCACCAGCAGTGTTGACCAAACGGTCAGGACCAACTTGGGTACCCGCATCAACCCGCGGCGGCACAGGCAACAAACAGTCGGGTTTCCCAACGACCAAAGGGCGACAGTTAAAGTATCTGTCAGCAAAGACCCGCAGGTTGAACACCACCCGCGGCACGGTCGAGCTGATAATCACCTCATCAATGATGACATCAACTTTTTGGAACCGCATCAGGGTGGACAGCCAGACATAGTATTGATCCGCCGTGCGCTGCCATTCGGTGCTGGTGCGCCACGTGGCGATGAATGACTTTCCGTCCCAGATGGAAAACACCGTATTGGTATTGCCGCAGTCAATGGCCAGTAGCATAACGCTGCCCCTCTAGAAAAATACGTCCGCTGCTGAAATCGCACGCGGACCTGTTCCTGTAATCAGCACAAGATTGCCGTCTTTGTCGATGCTGTCAAAGATGCCTGTCACATCTTCGCGGCCCGTGCGGGCGGTGATCACCTCGCCCAGTCGCGCGGCCTTTGACAACCAGTCTTCACGGATACGGCCAAAGCCCAAGCGCAGAAGCTTTGCTTCTTGTGTTGCGTATGCGTCAGCCAGTGTTGCAAGGAAATCAAGCGGCGTGACTTCCCAGCCCCCCGCACCCATCAAGCTGGTGGGTGCGAAACTGGCGTCAGTCACACCTTCGGGCGTGTGTTTCAGGTTCACACCGATCCCGATCGACAACCAATCCACAAAGGGACCCTGCCCGCTGCTTTCCAGCAGGATGCCTGCAACCTTGCCGCCCGAAAGCAACACATCATTGGGCCATTTCAAGCTGAGCTTTTCGGAAGGCACGTAAATCGCAAGCGCATGGTAAAGCGCGTTCGCCGCCAAAAATGACCGCTTCGCAGCCTCGGCAGCCGTAGCCTCCGGGCGGAAAATCAATGTGGCGTTCAGGTTTCCTTCGGGGACAATCCAAGGTCGGCCCCGTCGCCCGCGTGCGGCTGTCTGGGTCTTGGCCACGATCCAGGTAGGGCGATCCAACTGCGGTGCCCGCCGCACAGCCTCTGCCATAGTACTGTCGACACTCTCCAGTACAACGCGGGCATAGCCTTCCGGCCAGTGCCCGTGTCCAGAGTCTTTAGTTGACAAGCGTGGCAGCCGCAGCGGCGGCGATCGGTTCAATACCGAACAGGTTCACAACACCAACGAGCATCACCGCAGCAGAGCCCATCAGAAACGCCCACAAAACCGGATTCATCTTGCCATCAAGTGTTTCACCTTCTTCACCGAAGTACATGAAAAAGACGATCCGCAAATAATAGAACGCACCGATTACCGACGCGACCACACCGGCAACGGCCAACCATGCAAGACCACCATCGTAAGCGGCACGCAGCACGTAGAACTTTCCGAAGAAACCAACCATCGGCGGCACACCTGCAAGGCTGAACATCAAGACAAGCATCGCCAAAGCACGCAGCGGCTGACGCTTAGAGTACATTCGCAGGCTTTGGATGTCGGTCACAGGGCGGCCATCACGTTCCATCGACAGGATAAACGCGAATGTGCCGATATTCATCGTCACATAGATCGCCATGTAAATCAGCATCGCCTGCACACCAAACGCGGTGCCAGCCGCCAAGCCCATCAAGGCAAAGCCCATATGTGCGATCGATGAATAGGCCATCAGGCGTTTGATGTTGGTTTGTCCGATCGCGGCAATCGCACCAAGGAACATTGAAACCACGGACAGGAACGCCACGATCTGCTGCCAGTCGCTGACGATATTGCCAAAAGCGTCATGCACAACACGCGCAAACAGCGCCATCGCGGCCACCTTTGGTGCAGTCGCGAAGAACGCGGTCACAGGTGTCGGAGAGCCTTCATAGACGTCGGGCGTCCACATGTGAAACGGTGCGGCCGAAACCTTGAATGCGAAACCTGCCAGCATAAAGACCACGCCAAAGAGCATACCTAGTGACACGCCATCCGCTGTCGCCTCGATAATGCCAGAGAACAGCGTCGTGCCCGCAAAGCCGTATGTCAGCGACGCGCCATAAAGCAGCAGACCAGACGACAATGCGCCCAGAACAAAGTACTTCAGACCGGCTTCGGTCGATTTCGCGCTGTCGCGGCGCAGGGATGCGACCACGTAAAGGGCAAGCGACTGCAGCTCTAGGCCCATATAAAGCGCCATCAGGTCGCCAGCAGAGACCATGACCATCATGCCCACAACAGCCAAAGCGACCAGAATGGGGTATTCGAACTTTAGCAATCCACGCTGTTGCATATAGCTTTCTGACATCAGCAGAACCGCTGCCGCAGACATCAAAATAATGATCTTGGCAAAGCGCGCAAAGCCGTCATCGACAAACATGCCGCCGAAGGCCACATTCGTGCCCTGCCCGTTCACGCCGATCCAGATTGCCAGCAACACAAACAAGCCAGATGTGACCCATGTCAGCAGCGGCGCTAAAGCGTCTTTGGTGGTGTAGACCGCAGCCATGAGAGCGGCCATTGCAAAGACCGCCAGCACGATCTCGGGCATCAGGATTTGGATATCAGCGCCAATCATCGTGGGCCTTCCTTAATTCGAAGCGAACTGGGTGGCTGCCTCGAAGGCGGCCACAGCAGTTTCGTAATTGTCGACCAGCGCCGCAACGCTTGGACCAGTGATGTCGAGGACGAGTGCCGGATAAACACCCAAAAGCAATGTCATCACGACAAGCGGTGCAAAGATCACCCGCTCGCGCGTGCCCATATCTGTGATGGACTTGAGGCTTTCCTTGATCAGGTCACCCATGACGACGCGGCGGTAAAGCCACAGCGCATAAGCCGCCGACAAGATCACGCCGGACGTTGCGACAGCGGCAACCCAAGTATTCACTTGGAACACGCCGATCAGCGTCAGGAATTCGCCGACAAAGCCAGAGGTACCCGGCAGGCCAACGTTGGCCATCGTGAAGAACATAAAGATCAGCGCATAAGCAGGCATCCGGTTGACCAGACCGCCATAGGCGTCGATTTCGCGGGTATGCATCCGGTCGTAGATCACGCCGACGCAAAGGAACAACGCGCCAGAGATAAAGCCGTGGCTGATCATCTGGAAAATCGCGCCATCAAGACCTTGCTGGTTGACCGCAAAGATACCCATGGTCACGAAACCCATGTGAGCGACAGAGGAATAGGCAATCAGCTTTTTCATGTCTTCCTGAACCAGCGCCACCAGCGATGTGTAGACAATCGCGATTGCGGACAGCCACAAAACCATTGGGCCCATAACTTCGGATCCAACAGGGAACATCGGAAGGCTGAACCGCAAGAAGCCATAGCCGCCCATCTTCAACAAGATGGCCGCAAGGACGACAGAACCTGCCGTCGGTGCCTGCACGTGAGCGTCCGGCAACCAGGTATGCACTGGCCACATCGGCATTTTGACCGCAAAGCTGGCAAAGAACGCGAGCCACATCAGCGTTTGCATACCGCCAATAATCTGCACGCCAAGGACGCTGAAGTTTTCAGTCTCGAAGGTGAAGGTCATCAGCGTTGGAATATCGGTGGTCCCCGCCGCAGAGAACATCGCAACCATCGCAACCAACATCAACACAGAGCCAAGGAAGGTATAAAGGAAGAATTTGAACGATGCGTAAATCCGGTTCTTGCCGCCCCAAATGCCGATAATCAGGAACATCGGGATCAGGCCTGCTTCGAAGAACAAGTAGAACAACACCAGATCAAGCGCCATGAACACACCCAGCATCAGTGTTTCCAGCAGCAAGAACGCAATCATGTATTCTTTGACGCGGGTTGTGACACTCCAACAAGAGGCAATAACCAGCGGCATCAGGAATGTGGTCAACATTACGAACAGGATCGAAATACCATCGACACCCATCTTATATTGCAAACCAAGCAGCCAATCACGCTGTTCCACCATCTGAAAGCCAGTGTCGGCAGGATCGAAATTACCCAGAATAAACAGCGACGTCAGGAATGTGACTGCCGTTGTCACCAAGGCAACCCACTTGGCATTGCTTTGTGCGGCCTCGTCATCGCCGCGCAGGAATAGCGCCAGAATGACAGCACCCAACAGTGGAAGGAAAGTGGTGAGGGAAAGAACGTTACCCATTATTTCGCTCCCCCGAACAGCGTCATCCATGTCAACATGACCGCGATACCCAGCACCATCGCAAAGGCGTAACTAAAGATGTAGCCCGACTGAGCGCGGCCCGCGAGCCGTGTGAAGAAGGGAATAATTCCAAGAGCAAGACCGTTGATGCCGCCGTCGATGGTGTCGGTATCGCCGCGCTTCCACAAAAGGCGTCCCAAGGCGAGGGTCGGCTTGATAATGGCAAAGTTATAGATCTCGTCAAAGTACCACTTGTTCAGCAAGAACTGGTAAAGCGGTGCCTGTTGGGTGGCCAATTTATGCGGCCAATCAGGACGGCGAATATACATCTGATACGCAAGTCCAAGACCTGCAAGCATAGCAAAGAACGGCGCGAGCTTGACCCATGTCGGCACCTCGTGTGCTTCGTTCAGGACGTGGTTTTCAGGGGCCACGTGAATTGCACCTTCGCCTGGTGTGCCGGCAAAGTTGTAGTGATGCTCTTCTTCTTTGGCGCCGGCATCATGTGCAGTGTCCTCAGCGTGATCGTCACCAGTGACAGCTTCTTCGCCATGCGCTGCTTCTTCACCATGTGCGGCATCGTCGCCATGTGCCGTTGCTTCGGCGTATGGGACGCCAAAAAACTTGGCTACTTTGTCGGTGTGACCAAAGAATGATCCGTACCAAACCATGCCACTAAACACAGCACCAACCGCGAGAACATAAAGCGGGATCATCATCGAATTCGGGCTTTCATGCGCATGCTCGTGCGTATGTGCATCGCCGCGCGCGGTGCCGTAGAATGTCATGAACATCAAACGCCAGCTGTAAAAACTGGTCATAAGTGCAGCAACAACCAGCATCCAGAACGCATAGCCACCCGCCGTACCAGCATAGGCTGTTTCAATGATCGCGTCTTTGGACACGAACCCGGCGAAACCAATCGGGAAGCCCACGTAAAGCAGTGGAATACCAAAACCAGTGATCGCCAGCGTACCGATCATCATCGCGCGGAACGTCCACGGCAATTTGTGACGCAGACCGCCGTAGTTTCGCATGTCTTGTTCGTGGTGCATCGCGTGAATGACCGAACCGGCCCCAAGGAACAACATCGCCTTAAAGAAAGCATGCGTCAGAAGGTGGAACATTGCGACCGAATAGGCACCCAAACCTGCGGCTACGAACATATAGCCCAACTGCGAACAGGTAGAATATGCGATGACGCGCTTGATGTCGTTTTGCACCAGACCAACCGTCGCTGCAAAGAACGCCGTGCTTGCGCCTAGGAAGACGATAAAGTTCGTGGCTTGCGGCGCATATTCCATCAGCGGCGACATACGACACACAAGGAAAACACCAGCCGTAACCATGGTCGCCGCGTGGATCAGGGCGGACACAGGCGTCGGGCCTTCCATCGCATCAGGCAACCAAGTGTGCAGGAACAGCTGGGCTGACTTGCCCATCGCACCGATGAACAGCAAGAACGCGATCAGGTTTGCGGCGTTCCAGTCAGTCCACAAGAATGTAATCGTCTGCTCGGCCAGATCAGGGATGGCGGCAAAGATATCAGTAAACCGAATACTATCGGTCATCATGTAAAGCGCAAAAATACCAAGTGCGAAGCCGAAATCACCAACACGGTTGACGACGAACGCCTTGATCGCTGCAGCGTTGGCGGTTGGTTTGCGATAGTAGAACCCGATAAGAAGATAGGACGCGACGCCCACGCCTTCCCAGCCAAAGAACATCTGAACAAGGTTGTCGGCTGTGACCAGCATCAACATCGAGAAGGTAAAGAACGACAGATATGCAAAGAAACGCGGGCGATAGCTTTCGCCTTCTTTGAAGTTGTCGTCATGGGCCATGTAGCCGAATGAATACAGGTGAACGAGCGCGGACACGGTCGTAATCACGATCAGCATCGTTGCGGTCAGACGGTCCATACGGATCGCCCAATCAGTGCTCAGCGTGCCGCTTTCGATCCAGCGCAGGATGTTCACGGTATAAGTGCCGTTGACATGTGCCGAGGCATCAAACGTCAAAAAGATGATCCACGAGAAGAACGCTGCAAGGAACAAAAGGCTTGTTGAAACCCACTGCGCCGCGGTTTCGCCAATCAATTTCCAGCCAAATCCGCACAGGATAGCACCAACAAGTGGCGCAAAAAGGATGATGGTTTCCATTTGTCTTAACCCTTCATCACGTTGACGTCTTCAACGTCGATGGTTCCACGGTTGCGGAAGAAGCAAACAAGGATCGCGAGGCCAATCGCGGCCTCGGCGGCGGCGACTGTCAGCACGAACAACGTGAAGACTTGTCCGACCAGATCGCCGAGGAAGCTTGAGAAAGCGACCAAGTTGATATTCACCGCGAGAAGCATCAATTCGATGCTCATCAACAAGATGATCACGTTCTTGCGGTTCAAGAACAGCCCAAAGATACCAATGACAAACAGGGCGGCTGCCACTGTGAGATAATGTTCAAGTCCGATCATTGGGACATTCCTTCAGTCTTCATCACAGGCCCTGCCCCGGTTTCACGTCTTTAAGTTCCATCGCTTTGGCAGGATCACGATACATTTGCGCAAGAACATTCTGGCGCTTGATATCCACGCGGTGGCGCAGCGTCAGCACAATGGCACCAATCATCGCAACCAGCAGGATCAAACCAGACAGTTGGAACAGCAGGATATAATCATCATAGATAATCAGGCCCAAGGCGCGGGTATTTTCGACGTCAGCAGCAATCGGCGCGGCGATACGCCCTTCGGCACCGTCTGCAAAGCCCCAAACACCTAGCGCCATCGCCAGTTGCATCAGCACAACCACACCGATCAGCAAACCCAGCGGCAGGTACTTGGTCATTTCCGCCTTCAACTCTGCGAAATCAACATCAAGCATCATCACAACGAACAAGAACAAAACTGCGACCGCGCCGACATAGACAATGATCAGCAACATAGCGACGAATTCGGCGCCTAAGGTCACAAACAATCCAGCGGACGACAAAAACGCCAAAATCAACCACAGCACTGAATGCACAGGGTTGCGGCTAACGACGGTCATCAGGCCACCCGTGATCGTCGTCACCGCGAATAGGTAAAATGTGAACGCGAAGACGGTCATGCGCTTTCGTCCTTTTCCAACACTTCATTTGCCAGTTCCATGGCCTTGGTCATGGCAGGCACGCCAGCGAACATGCCCATTTGGGCAATCGCTTCGGCAATTTCTTGTTTCGTGGCGTCGGCCTCGATCAGGTGACGTACAGTGAGACGGATCTGCGCCTCGGCCTGAGCGCCCAACACGGTCAAACCAGCAAGGGTCAGCAAAAGACGCGTCTTTGCGTCCAACCCGTCGGGGTTCAGCCCGTTGCCAAAGAACATCTCCATTGTTTCTTTCGACATCGTCGGCCAGAGCTTTTCAAAGCCCTTCGGGGTAAAGGTATCGGCGTCGACATTCATCGACTTGGCCCATTCCTGACCCATCTTCATCATTGCTTCAAAGGGGTTCTGATCGGTCATCTGTACGGTGCATCCAGTTCCAGATTGCGTGCAATCTCTGTTTCCCAGCGGTCGCCGTTCTCGAGCAGCTTTTCCTTGTCGTAATAAAGTTCTTCACGGGTTTCGGTGCTGAATTCGAAATTCGGCCCCTCGACAATCGCATCCACGGGACAAGCCTCTTGGCAGAAACCACAGTAGATGCATTTGGTCATGTCGATGTCGTAGCGCGTGGTGCGGCGGCTGCCGTCATCACGTGGTTCCGCGTCGATTGTAATGGCTTGGGCAGGGCAAACGGCCTCGCACAGCTTACAAGCAATGCAGCGTTCTTCGCCATTGGCATAGCGACGCAGCGCGTGTTCGCCGCGGAAACGCGGGGACAAAGGCCCCTTTTCATGCGGATAGTTCAACGTGGCCTTGGGCGCGAAAAAGTACTTCATGCCCAGTCTGAACCCATGCCAGAAATCCTGCAGGAGAAAGTACTTGGCCGCGCGGGTGTAATCCATCTGCGTCATTGATTAAGCTCCTACTGCCCAGCGTGCCCAAAAGCCGCCGAGAACTTCGTATTTTGCCAAGAACGACACCAAAACAACCCAAGCCAGCGACATTGGCAGGAAGACCTTCCAACCGATGCGCATCAACTGGTCGTAGCGGTAGCGCGGTGTGATGGCCTTGACCATCGCGAACATGAAAAAGACCATCGCCATCTTCAGTACCATCCACAAGATGCCGTCAGGCAACCCCGGGATCGGGGACAACCAGCCGCCAAAGAACAGCAGCGAAATGAGCGCGCACATCAGTACAACGGCCATCAGTTCGCCGATCATGAACAGAAGGAACGGCGTAGAGGAATATTCAACCTGATAGCCAGCAACCAATTCTGATTCTGCCTCGGGCAGGTCGAACGGCGGACGGTTTGTTTCGGCCAAAGCGCTGATAAAGAACAAGAACAGCATCGGGAAGTGCGCAACCCAGAACCAGCTGAACAGGCCAGCATTGCCATCTTGCGCGGCAACGATCGCGCCAAAGTTCATCGAACCGGCTGAAATGATAATGCCAATGATGATGAGGCCAATCGATACCTCATAAGAAATCATCTGTGCCGCAGACCGCAATGACCCGAGGAACGGGTATTTGGAGTTGGACGCCCAACCACCCATGATCACACCATAAACCTCGAGCGAACCAATCGCGAGGATGAACAGGATTGCGACATTGATATCGGCCAGAACCCAGCCGTCATTGAACGGGATCACAGACCACGCGACCACCGAAAGCGTAAACGCAATAAGCGGGGCAAGGAAAAAGACAACCTTGTCAGCGCCCGCCGGTACAACGATTTCCTTAACGATGTACTTCAGAAAGTCAGCGAATGACTGCAGCAGACCAAAAGGACCCACCATATTCGGACCGCGGCGCATCTGCACTGCAGCCCAGACCTTGCGGTCGGCATACATCAAAAACGCCAGTGCCACCAAAAGCGGAACCAGAACCAGAAGACATTGCCCCAGGATCACAAGGACAATGCCAAGGTTGGTGTTGGTAAAGAATTCAACCATTCTTGTCGTCCTTATTCCGCAGCCATTGGTGCAGCTTTGCGTGCTTTGGCATTGGCGCTGAGTTCAGCCATCAGGCTGGATGCGCGTGCAATCGGGTTGGTGAGGTAGAAATCAGTGATCGCATTCACGAAATCAGCCTTGCCGGGTTTTTTCGCTGCAATCGGTTCCCATGCGTTTTCAGCCACTTCATCGATACGACCAAGGTGCGGATGCGCCTTGACGATCGCCTGACGTAGCTGGGCCATGCTGTCAAACGGCAATGTCGCGTCCAGTTCAGCAGATAGCGCCCGCAAGATTGCCCAGTTTTCTTTCGCCTCACCCGGAGGGAAGCTGGCCCGCAGTGCCAATTGCGGACGCCCTTCGGTGTTCACAAACAAACCGTTCTCTTCGGTATAGGCCGCACCCGGCAAAATGACATCGGCACGATGCGCACCACGGTCACCATGGCTACCTTGGTAGATCACGAATGCACCGGGTTTTACGTCAACTTCGTCAGCGCCAAGGTTATAAACAACTTCTGCACCGTCGAGCGCGACATCCAGACCACCTTCGGTGACAGCACCCACATCCATGGCACCCACACGGCTCGCGGCTGTGTGTAGCACGAGGAACTTGGAATTTGTTTTCGATGCCAGCGCCATCGCCTGCGACAACACGGCTTCGCCGTCCGCTTCGCGCACAGCACCCATGCCGATCACGACAAGGCTATCCATATCTTTGACAGCACCCATATCTTTGGCGGCCGTATCAACCAGCGCCTGACGGTCGGTGCCAACGGCCACGACATCAAAGGTCAGATCGACTTGTTCGCCAATCATGCCCACAGTCGCGCCACGCGACCAAGCACGGCGCAGGCGGGAATTGAGAACGGGCGCTTCTGTGCGGGGGTTCGTTCCGATCAGTTGGATCATCTGCGCAGTATCGATGTCTTCAATCGCCGCAGTGCCAACATAGGCGGAACGGTTGCCGATCGGCAGTTTCGCCCCATCGGTACGACATTCGACGGAACCGCCCTGCCCTTCAATGAATTGCTTAAGCGCAAAAGCGGCTTCAACGGGAACCAGATCACCGACCAAGCCGGCAACCTTCTTGCCTTTCATGGCAGCGGCAGCAGCGGCAAGCGCTTCTGGCCAGCTTGCTTTGCGCAGTTTGCCGTTTTCACGAATGTAGGGTGTATCAAGGCGCTGCTTGCGCAGACCGTCCCAAACAAAGCGGGTCTTGTCGGAAATCCATTCCTCGTTCACGCCGTCATGGTTGCGCGGCAAGAACCGCATAACTTCGCGGCCTTTTGTGTCAACGCGGATGTTCGAGCCAAGCGCATCCATCACGTCGATAGATTCGGTCTTGGTCAATTCCCACGGACGGGCCGTAAACGCGTATGGCTTTGAGACCAGCGCGCCAACAGGGCACAAATCAATGATATTGCCCTGCATGTTCGAATCGAGTGTTTCGCCCAAATAAGAGGTAATCTCGGCATCTTCACCACGGCCGGTCTGGCCCATCTGGTGAATACCCGCGACTTCGGTCGTGAAGCGCACGCAACGGGTGCAGGAAATGCAGCGGGTCATGTGTGTTTCGACAAGCGGTCCAAGATCAAGATCTTCGGTCGCACGCTTAGGTTCACGGAAACGGCTGAAATCGACGCCATAGGCCATGGCCTGATCTTGCAGATCGCATTCACCGCCTTGGTCACAAATCGGACAATCCAGCGGGTGGTTGATCAATAGAAACTCCATCACGCCTTCACGGGCCTTTTTGACCATAGGCGAGTTGGTTTTCACGACAGGCGGCTGGCCTTCGGGACCGGGGCGCAAATCGCGGACCTGCATCGCACAAGATGCGGCAGGTTTGGGCGGACCGCCAACGACTTCGACCAGACACATGCGGCAGTTGCCAGCAATAGAAAGACGTTCATGATAGCAAAAACGCGGGATTTCGACCCCAGCTTCTTCGCAGGCCTGTATCAGGGTCATCGCCCCATCAACTTCGACCTCTTTTCCGTCAATGACGACTTTGCGCAGATTAGACATGGCGTGCCTTATATGTTCCCTCTCGCGTCTATCGCCGCAAAGGTTAAGACGCGTTGGGTCGGGTTCTAACGCGACCCGCCCTGCAACGCCAGTCAGATATGGAAAAAATCCAGCAATTTTCGCCCCATTGGGGGAAGTTTATCGCAGCAGCCAACCCACACGGGTGTTTGCGGCAATTTGCGCACGGCCAACAGTGCAGTAGGTCGCCTCTTCGCCCTCGACGACACCCAACTCGGTCAAACGGGCGCGCGCAATCCCTTCGAGCCTCTTTTTCTCGGCTCGATCGTTGACGTAGTCATCGATTTCGGTGTCAGAGAAACCCAACTCAGACGCATAGTCTTTCAGCGATTGTAGGAAACTTATGCCTCGAAATAGTCGCGCTCGCAGATCACCGCAGCGTTCTGATAACTCATAGGCCATCCCGACATTCACGATGCCTTCCCGCACGTACGACACATCCTTTAGCGCAGTTTGCGCAGAGGCCGCCCCGGCACTCACAACACAGGCAAATGCGATCGCGGCGGCCATAGTTGGCATTTTCATATGCAGTCTCCTTTGCGCCGCGCTGTTGCGGCAAAACGTTGACTACCACATCGTCTGTGCTTGAAAGATATTCAATATCACCGCGATGACATCACTGTGTCGGCGCAAGACCGCGCATTGCCAGAGCCTTTAATTGCATGGCTCCAAAGGTCGTTTCGGTCGCACCGTGATTTTGCAGCGCGTGCCAGTGATCCATGCCTTCCGCGACGGTTGGCGTACTGCCTTCGGGAACCCACCAGCAGACCAAGTGCCCGCTATCGCCCGGGACGAACCAATCCGGCGCACCTTTCATGATCCTCGCGTGCAAAGTGCGTGTCACAAAGTGGTAAAGTGATGCGGGATCTTCCCAAACCGACAAGGTAGAGGCCGTGTTGGGCCGATCTGCAAGCGCGCCCTGATGATCATTTTGGGTCGCGTCCATTTCTTCATCCGACATCCGCCAGACAAAACCGGGACTGCGCGACCCAATCTCGTTCACCTGTGCGACTGCGTTCTCGAACCCAGCAATACGCGGATCACCCCATGGCTAGGCCAAGGTGCCAAAATGGAATACCGCC
>UPTN01000894.1_pt1 | contig 14111 bp, 16 predicted proteins | sample 2160111 | NCBI WGS metagenome assembly UPTN01 (sample SAMN06265058, study PRJEB28932) | marine metagenome | isolation source: Columbia River Estuary | place: USA:Columbia River Estuary, USA | collected 2014-05-05 | reverse complement strand
ATGGCCAAGCAGGTTCCTGGCAAAGAAGAATTCTGGGGCCTTGTCGATTACTACCGGACGATGGTGTCAAAGGCGGGAATCACCTTGCAGTTGGGAACCGTTGCTACCGTCGAAATGCTTACCCCGTTTGATGAGATCATTATCGCGACTGGTGTCGCGCCCCGCGACCCGGCGATTCCCGGTCAGGACGGTCCGAATGTCCTTTCTTATATCGATGTACTGCGCGGCAAGGCGCATGTCGGCGAAAAGGTGGCGATTATCGGTGCGGGCGGGATCGGTTTCGATGTGGCAGAATATTTGGTCACAAGTGAAAGCCCGACTGAAAATCTAAGCGAATGGCTGCAAGAATGGGGCGTCGGCGATCCCGCCGAAACGCGTGGCGGATTGCGTCCCGAAGGACCCCAGCCAGACGCGGCAACGCGGCAGGTCACTCTATTACAGCGTAAATCCGAAAAGCTGGGCAAGCGTCTGGGAAAAACAACAGGCTGGATTCACCGCGCGGGTCTGCAGATGAAAAACGTTCAGATGATTGGCGGCGTTAACTATGACAAGATCGATGCGTCGGGCTTGCACGTCAGCGAAGGCGCTTCGCATGACAACCCCCGCCTGATTGCAGCAGACACCATTGTCTTGTGTGCAGGTCAGGTTCCGGAACGTAGTTTGGCTGATGCGCTAATCGCTGAAGGGCGGTCGGTTCACGTCATTGGTGGGGCAGATGTTGCTGCAGAACTTGATGCAAAGCGTGCAATCGACCAAGGCACACGCCTTGCAGCAACGCTGTAACGCAAGGTCAACTAAGGCGTTAGAGCGGCAGCGTTTTCAGCGTGCTTTACCTTATTCATATAGCAATTTGCCAAATCCGGCTGTTTCCTGATTGGCACCAAAGCTGATTCATACCCCCATATTGTCAGGCATTTGTCCCATTCTTGCCTGAATTCAGAAGCAAGGTGTTTCCCAACAGTATTCAAATAGAACGGAAATGCGCATGGATCGTCTGACGGAAATGGAGGCCTTCGCAACTGTCGTCGATCAGGGTGGGTTCACGGACGCCGCCAAAAAGATGGGCATTTCAAAATCTGCTGTATCAAAACACGTCTCTTCGCTTGAAACGCGTCTAGGTGCGCGGCTTCTCAACAGAACCACCCGCAGGGTTAGTCCAACTGAAATTGGTTTGGCCTATTATGACCGCGCGCGGCGCGTGTTGAATGACGCGGGCGAAGCTGACGCGCTGGTGACATCGATGCAGTCCGCACCTTCTGGTCTTTTGCGCATCAGCGTTGCGACCGACTTTGGTGTAAACCACTTGTCCCCTGTTTTGGGTGAGTTCTTGACTGAATTCCCCGACATCACCGTCAATATGGTGTTGAACAACCGCTATGTAGAACTGATTTCCGAAGGCTTTGACATGGCCGTCCGTATCGGAGAATTGGAAGACAGCACATTGCGGGCCCGCAAGCTGACAGAAACAACAAAACGTATGATCGCGAGCCCAGCATATTTCGCGCAGTACGGGCGCCCGCAAAAGATTGATGACCTGAACGATCACAAGCTGCTTCACTATTCCAACCAAGCAGATTCTGCGGTGTGGAAATTGACCGCGCCATCCGGTGAAAGGCGGCAGGTTCGCACTGCTGGTTGGCTCACAGTCAATGATGGTCAATCGCTCCTCAACGCGTGTGTCGGTGGCTTGGGCATCGCTTATCTGCCCAGCTTTTTGTACGCAGATGCGATGCGCAAAGGTCTGGTTGAAGAAGCAATTCCAGAACTGCCTGCAGAGACGCAAGGTATCTACGCCGTTTACCCACCCGGCCGCTTCACGCAGCCCAAAGTGCGCGCATTCATCGACTTTCTGGCACATTCCTTTGCCGACAAGGGCCCCGATATCTGGTAATTCTCCCTAAGTGCTTTGGCGCTTTATCTGCGCAGCCATGCTTGGCTGCGCATTTTTTTGGCGCTAAGCAAATCGTAACCAGTCTGCATTAGACCCGTCGAGGGATTGCCTCGGGGGATTCATGGACAGGTTAATGCAGTGGTTAGCTCCCAAAGGCGCTATGGGTTTTTTGCTACGCTTGATAGGATTGATCAGTTTCGTCGCTGCCGCAAATGTCGCGTTCGGGGTGTTCCTTGATGACCATCCATTGCATGAACTCTCTTATTATTTCTTGCACGCTACGCTTGTTGGCGGTCCTCTGATTGCCTTCTTTCTCGCGGTCAGCACCTTCCAAATCAGATTACAGCGCAGGTTGTGGCTTCTTTCACGAAAGGACGGGCTAACCGGCCTCGACAATAGACGCACCTTCTTTGACAGGGCCGACAAACGACGCAAGCAAGGCGGTCGCGGCGTTCTTTTGATGCTGGATGCGGACCGGTTCAAGAATATCAACGATACCTACGGCCATCAAACCGGTGATTCCTGTCTCAAAGCGATTGCTTACCTGCTGCAGCGCAATCTGCGTGACGGTGATGTCATCGGCCGCATCGGTGGCGAAGAATTTGCAATCTATCTGCAAGATGCGACAGTCGAACAAGCGCGGGTGATCGGCACGCGCTTTACCATCCCCATTCCATTTAAGGGCGACAACAGTCCGCATTTGACAATTACCTTGTCGATTGGCGCTGTCATCGCCTACCCACAAAAAACACTGGATGAGATGTTTATCTCTGCGGACAAAGCACTCTACCACGCCAAAGAAAACGGAAGAGCACAGATGATTTTCTGGGATGAACTACGCGCTGCGGATCGTGTACGGATTTAAGAATCCACACCTATTCACTTGTCGACAGCAAGACCACTTCCACCCGTCTGTTTGCCTGCCGACCAGCTTCGGTCAGATTGCTTGCAATCGGCGCAAGATATCCGATGCCCTCTGCTTTGAGTTGCCGTCGCGACACACCGAAGTCAGTCACCAAACGTTCAAGCACCGACGCCGCCCTGCGCTTGGATAGTGCAATGTTCAGCCCAAGGTCTCCTGCGGCATCCGTATGACCAACCAGCGCCAAATTCCGATCAGGATAAAGCTGCATATAGTCAGCAAGGGCACGCAGCGACCCAAATTCTCCGACTTCCAATTGCGCCGAGCCAGAAGAGAAAACCAAGTCAGACAGCACTGCGCGACCTTCCTGATCCAGTTGCGCTGCAAAATCTGTCTTTGGAATTGTTTCGCCGGCACGCGTTGGCGCAACTTGCATCGGCGTTGACGCGATGTCTCCGCTTTGCGTCGGACCGACATGCGTAATTTGAACAAACCCAGCCTGCCGTGTGCGACTGACGAAAAGGCTGATGACCTCAGGCCCTTCTGCCGTCGTTCTTTCGGCTGCAAGATACCGAAAATCACCGATATTTATCTGCATTTCAGGCGGGGGCAGCGTCTGCACGGCAAACCGGAAATCAAACCCGCCGCATGCTTCTGTCTGACATTCGAAAATGATCTGGTAGCGGTCATTTCGCAACTGCTCGCGCAAAGGGCGGACCAATTGCAGGGTCGTCAAAGACGGTGCATTTATCCTCCACGCTTCCTGGGTCAAACGCCCCTCAACCGTGCGGAGAGGTACCGCACCGCCTTCCCAAATTCCGACCGCCAATTGATGGCTGTCGACGGGGCTATTTACGGTCCGCTGCATGGCCGCATTGCTGGGGAAATCTAGCGTCTGCGCCTGTGCAGCACCTGCCATACATATCAAAAGTGTTGCGACTATGCGGATCATCGGGCCTGCGCGTGGTAGCCATCATTTGGCCGCATATCAGTGGCGGACGCGATCCGGTTGCTCATGTTATAGAAACCCGCAACAGCAGCGATGTCCCAAATGTCGCGGTCGCTGAAACCGACCTGCCGCAACCCGTCGCGATCTTTTTCCGTGATTGTCGCGCTTGCGACGGTCATTAGTTCCGCGAATGCCAGCATCGCATATTGGCGCGCGTCCAGCGGCGCCACCCGCCAGTTCATCACCAGCATCTCGCCAAGCTTGGGATCACCCGATAGCTGCCGCACCGCTGCGCCGTGTGCTGTCAGGCAATAATAGCACTTGTTGATGGATGAGACCGCGACAGCGATCATCTCACGCTCCAGTTTTGACAGCCCTGAATCAGACAACATCACGTCATTATAAATCGCCGTAAATGCATTTAATTTATCGATATCAAAGGCATAAGCTTGCAAAACATTGGGGATCATCCCCAGCTTTTCCTGACAGATATCAAAGTACTTCTGTGTCGCTTCTGGCAGCGGGTCAGCCATTGGAAGGTCAAGAGCAGTTGGTTTATCGGTCAAGGGTTCACTCCGGCAAAGTTCGATAATGGTACTGTCCCACAAGCGTCATCCCGAGGGAAGAGTAGAGCGCATTCGCACCTGCGTTTGCCTGCGTCGTCACGAGCGTCAGATAATTCGCGCCCTGATCCTGCGCCCAGAATGCTGCCGCTTGTGTCAAGTGCCGCGCCAACCCACGACGGCGATATTCAACGGCTATTTCAAGCGCGTGGATCATTGCGCAACCCACGGCGATCCCCACAAAACCAGTGCCTGCGGGCCTGTCATGCACGCGGCCCAGCAAGGTTGTTTTCGGATGCCGCGCACGATCCATCACGGCCAAGCGCCCCCCCCCGATGCCGCCTGCAGCCCAAACCTCGGCTTGTGCAGCCAAGGGTGGCCAAACTTCAAACGTGGTGACAGGCGGGGGTCGCTGTGTGGCGATCATTTCGATTGGCGCCGCGTACATGTTGACCGGATCCTTGATGACATATCCACGCGCAGCAAGCCATTGGTCTAGGTCGTTGTCACCCTCACGGATCATGAACAGCGGCGTTTGCCCTGCCTCTCGCATCGTTTCTTGTGCAAGTGGAATATCGTTATCTTGCACGGGCAACGCGGCCGTGGCCGCACTTACCCTGCTGCCACCACCTTGACCGATGCGGATCGTCCAAGGCCCGATAGCGTGCTTTGCCGCGGCAGGCCACGTTCCATCAATAACAGCGTAGAGTTCCTGCGCGTCGGGCAACGTCATTGGTCAAACACAGCCGCCAATGCGACCATAGCCTGATCCAGTCGGGGCGCATCAGAACCTCTGACAACAATATTTGATCCGTATAGGCCGTCTTTTTGGAACGGATACGACCCTACCGAAAGGTCAGGATAAAGTGCTGCAAATTCGCCCAGAGGCCCGGCAATGTCGCCTTCACCCATCACCAATCGCAAAGTCCGCGACAAGAGCGGCGCACCCCCCGTCAAAGTGGGCAGGATACTGGCAACCATCGCCTGAAATACCGACGGCACACCTGCCATCACATGCACATTCCCAAGGCTAAATCCCGGCGCAGTGCTAACCGGATTGTCGATCAACGTCGCCCCATCCGGTATGCGAGCCATGCGCAGGCGCGCTGTATTCAGCTCTTGCCCTGATCGATCATAATGAGCTTGCAAGAGTGCCCGCGCATCGTCACGCACATCTATCTTTGCCCCGAAGGCCGCAGCGATGCAATCGGCCGTGATGTCATCGTGGGTCGGTCCGATCCCGCCACTCGTAAAGACTTGCGCATAACCTTGCGACAACGCTTTGACCGCTGCGATGATCGCGTCTGGATCATCGCTGACAACCCGAACTTCTTTCAGGTCGATGCCGCGTTCCGTTAACTGCCCTGCCAGATAGTGCATATTCGCATCACGTGTCCGTCCGGACAGAATCTCGTCGCCGATGACAAGCATCGCGGCACTAGGGTTGGGCATGGGTGGTTCTCCTGTCTTGTCAGAATGGTTATAGGGGTGGTTATGGAATTTGCCACGCCTCTTGTCCCTGCCCGCCTGATCAAACGTTATAAACGGTTTCTTGCCGATGTCCGGCTTGCCGATGGTCGTGAAGTGACCGCCCATTGCGCCAATCCGGGTTCGATGATGGGACTAGCCGAACCTGATACCAAGGTCTGGCTTGAACCAAACGACGATCCCAAAAAGAAGCTGAAATTCGGGTGGCGGCTGGTTGATCACGAAAACGGGCATTTCACGGGTGTTGATACGTCCTTGCCTAATCGGATACTGAAAGCTGCGCTGATCGCCCACGAAGTTCCGCATTTACCGGCTTACGATCTGGTCCGGCCAGAGGTGAAATACGGAGAGAATAGCCGCATTGATTTCCTGTTAAGCGGCGAAGGCCCAGATACATATCTTGAGGTAAAAAGCGTCACCCTTTGCCGGCAGACAGGTCTGGCAGAATTTCCCGATAGCGTCACCGCACGCGGCGCCAAGCACTTGGGTGAATTGGCCCAGATGGCGGCGCAGGGCCATCGCGCAATCATGTTCTATCTGGTCCAGCGCACGGACTGTCATGCCGTGACATTGGCCGATGACATCGACCCCGCTTACCGCGCTGCATTTGACCAAGCGACCGCCGCTGGGGTCAATGTCTTTGCACAAAGTTGCACAATCAATCCAAAAGGCGTCTGGCTGGGTGATCCAATACCCTTCAACCCCTAGAAACAGGCTTAGAATTCGCATATGTGCGCCCCACCACTGATAAGGAAACCGGACCGTTGGAAACGAACAAAGCGCGCCTCACCAAAGAAGGCATCCGTATTTACGAAGCAAACGACTTTGCTGGCATGGCAAAAGCGGGAGCTTTGGCAGCCAAGATTCTTGATGAGGTCGCAGCCCATGTTTTCCCCGGCCAAACAACTGGCGAACTAGATCGTCTGATCACCCAGATGGTCGATGATGCGGGCGCCGTGTCCGCAACAATTGGCTACAAAGGGTATCAACACGCGAGCTGTATTTCAGTCAATCACGTAGTCTGCCACGGCATTCCTGGCGATAAGAAACTGAAAGACGGTGATATCCTGAACATTGACGTGACAGTGATCGTGGATGGCTGGTTCGGCGACACAAGCCGGATGTATGTGGCTGGCACGCCGTCGCGCAAAGCAGAGCGTTTGATCCAAGTCACGCACGACGCCTTGATGAAGGGTATCGAGGCTGCAAAGCCGGGAAATACCTTTGGCGATATCGGTCACGCGATCCAGCTTTATGCCGAAAGCCATCGCATGTCAGTGGTGCGCGATTTTTGCGGTCACGGGCTTGGTCGCGTGTTTCATGCGCCTCCTAATGTTTTGCACTATGGACGCGAAGGAACCGGCGCGCGGCTTGAAGAAGGCATGTTCTTTACCATCGAGCCAATGATCAACCTTGGCCGTCCCGAGACCAAAGTTCTTGGGGACGACTGGACCGCCGTAACCCGCGACAAGTCATTATCAGCGCAGTTTGAACATTCCATCGGTATCACTGCGACCGGCTGCGAGATTTTCACGCTGTCGCCAACTGGCAAGTTCCACCCAACTTATTCGGTCTAGAACACGCGGGGAAAAGCGTGCGTCTTTTCCCCTCTTGCGAATGACTTGCAACTAGGCGCTTGGGCCCCTAGATAAGACGTGTCGCTAGCGGTGACACCCTTTCCCAACATTCGTTACAAAAGGATGCATCTTATGCACATCTTGAAACCTGCCGCTTTGGCGGCTGCCCTTGGCCTGTCTGCAACAACTGCTTTCGCACAAGAGGTCACACTGCGCTTTCAGCACTTCGTGTCGCCTGCCAGCGCGAACCCCACATATTTCATGCAGCCTTGGGCTGACACGATCGAGGCCCAGTCAAATGGCCGCATCAAGGTCGAGCTTTATCCATTCATGCAGCTTGGCGGCGCGGCCCCCAGCCAATTTGACCTGATCCGCGATGGCGCGATTGATGGTGGCTGGGTAATCCCCGGTTATCAGCCCAACCGTTTCCCCGAAGCGGAAGCGATGGAACTGCCTTTCATGACCACTAAATCCGGCGAAGAAGCCAGTGCGGCAGCTTGGGAGTTCACGCAAGAGTTCCTCATGGATGATTTCGCTGATGTCCACGTCATCGCGGCGCATATGCACGGCCCCGGCATCGTGCACAAACGCGGCGGACCCATCGAAACAGTTGAAGATTTTGCAGGCTTGAAACTGCGCGGTCCATCCCGCCCCGCGACGCTGTTATTGGAAGAGCTGGGTGCGACGCCTATCGGTATGCCCGTCCCGCAATTCCCCGAGGCACTTTCTCGCGGCGTTGTAGATGGTGGTGTAATCACATGGGAGATGTCGCCGTCGTTGAAACTGAACGAGTTGACCGACAGCCATACCGATGTTGCGGGCAATCAAGCGCTTTATAACCTCTATTTCATCTGGGCGATGAACAAGGATGTCTATGAAGACCTGCCAGATGATCTGCGTGCAATAATCGACGCCAATTCCGGCATGATGGCCAGCAAATGGGCTGGGCGCGCACATGATACAGGTGATGTTGTCGGACGCGATCTGATGGCGGCTGATGGAAACACCATCGCAGAGTTATCTGAGGAAGAAACAAATCGGATCAAAGCACTTGGGACTGGCGTCACCAACGCTTGGATCGCCGAAATGGATGCAAAGGGCTATGACGGGGCTGCGTTGGTTGGGGCGGCTCAGGCTGCTGTGAGAAACGCAGCACAAGACTAGGCCCAAAACCTGCGAACTAACTTGGCAGGCGGGGGGCGACTTTTCCCGGCCTGTCTACCTCCTTATTTATCTGTGACAGATCATGCAGTACAAGAAATTTCGATGTGTACCTGATTCTGATGTAGTCACTCGTTAAGTCCGGTTGCCTGCGTAATTTCGACAAAGTTCATTGATATCAAGGAAGCAGATAGGTGTTACACTTGCAGCTCATTTTGAATTTGTTGGTTACGTCATGAAAAACGCACAAACCTTTGATCCGAAACGAATGCTTAAAGCGCTTTGCCTGCTGGTTCTAGCATTTGTACCCGTCAACATGCTCTTTTCTCCGATCTATGACTCCCTTTCCGTCGAAGAACGCGGTGCAAACTGGACGGTGACTTTGTCGGCCTTTATTTTCATTCTGACGTCGATGCTTTTGTTCTTGATGGCCTTGCCCTTTTTAAGATCACGCATTGAAAAGGTCTTCATTTTTGGGAGTGTAATATTTTTTACTTATGCTTTCATCTTCACTTTCTACATGGCAATTGACCTCGTTTATCCGATTTTTGGCTTGATATCGGTACTGGGGTCCACTCTGACTGCAATATTGTTTTACGTTGCTGTAAGAGAGAATATTATCAGTCACAAAGTCGTTTTTTATTTTCTGGCTTCTGCTTCAATATTTGTGGCTGTCCCATTATTAATCGTGCAAATTGACACTGAACGGTTCGCTCGTCTCTCCGAAGAATTTGGCGCCGTAAATATCCTCTACGGCTACGAAAATCCTCGCGCTTTGGGGTGGGCTTCTACAATCTGTTTATCATTGCTGGCTGGTTATTTGTCGACGCAACCCAAAGAAAGAAAAATTAACCCAATATTTTTGTTATTGACGATAATTTCTTCAACGGTGTTGTTTTGGAGCGGATCCAGGGGTGGCGTGATTGCATTCGCTTTAAGCATTTCCTTTGTTTTCTCGCTTTCCCAAACAAAGAATTATACGGGCCTTTGGTCTATTCTTCTTTGCATTGCTGCAGGAGGAGTCATATCTCTCCTTCTGTATTTACCTTCAGGGTCGTACGGCATTTTTGCCAGAATTTCTCAAAACCTGGGGCAAGAAAACATAGCCTCTATGAGCTCTGGACGCACCGAGCTTTGGCATACAACTTATTCATACATCCTAGAGCGTCCACTGACAGGATACGGATATCTACCTCACAAGAACTTGGTAGGTTTCAATCACGGAAGTGCGCATAACATCATACTAGATGCTTGGCTTTGGTTTGGCTTGATTATCGGAACTCTATTTATCTTGTTAGGGATGATGTTGTGGCTGAAGGCATTTGTGTTTTTTCGGAAGATCAATGATCAGTATATCTCAGCATTATTTTGCGTGGTAACAACTCTATTCGCCTACAGCCTCGTATCGGGACCGTATGCTCGAACGTTCCCTTTACTTCTTTTTGCAATTTCATGTGGCACTATTCTAGGGCTTCGCTCTTCTAGGGCGAACTGAAAGATTGGTGGCAATTAGGCTTTGCACAAAGGTCCGTCTATGTAATCCGCGCAACCACATAATCCGCTAGATCCAGCAACATCTTCTTGAGCGGATGATCCGGCAGCGCGTTCAATGCAGATTTCGCCTTGTTCGCCCAAGCAATCGCATCCTGACGGGTCGCTTCCATTGTGCCGTGTTTAGCAAGCAGCGTCATAGCATGTTCCAAATCGCCGTCTTCTTGGCGGCCTTTCTGGATCGTCCGCACCCAGAACTCGCGTTCAGCTGCGTCAGCCGCAGCCACCGCACGGATTACCGGCAACGTCAATTTGCGTTCACGGAAATCATCACCAATGTTCTTTCCGATCGCCTTTGTGCCGCCGTAGTCCAACAGGTCATCGACAATCTGGAACGAAATTCCCAGCGCATCACCATAGTCAAACAACGCCTGCTTAGTCGCGGCATCTTGGCCTGCGATCTCACCGCCAACTTCCATCGCGGCCGAGAAAAGGGCTGCTGTTTTACCGCGTACAACTTGCAGGTAAATCGCCTCTGTTGTTGCCAGATCACTGGCGGCGGTCAATTGTAGCACTTCACCTTCCGCAATCGTTGCTGATGCATTCGCAAGTATATCAAGAACCCGCAGCGAACCGGTTTCGACCATCAGTTGGAAAGAGCGCGCAAACAAATAGTCGCCAACAAGAACGCTGGATGTATTATCCCAAAGCAAGTTCGCAGTCGGACGTCCTCTGCGCTGGCTACTTTCATCAACAACATCGTCATGCAGCAAGGTTGCGGTGTGAATGAATTCAACTGTTGCGGCGAGATGCACGTGGTAAGGGCCGTCATAGCCACACATCCTTGCAGCCGCCAACGTCAGCATCGGGCGCAGGCGTTTGCCGCCCGCCTCGACCAGATGTGCTGTGACTTCGGGGATCCGAGGGGCATGTTCTGACGCCATACGCTCGCGGATCAGGGCGTTCACCGCTCTCAGATCATCGGACAAAGCCGCAGCCAGTTGTTCGTGGGGTTTTGTGGCGGCGTGATCAAGGCTCATTAACAGTTCCGTCATGTGAATAGACAAGCGCCGCGCGGCACTTTACGTCTTGGGAGATGAAAGAGCTTTTGCGCACCAACGACCCGACCGTCCTCGCCTTTGCAACCGCCCTGTTAGACAGCGAGGGTATAGACTGGTTCGCCTTCGACGTAAATATGAGCGTCCTCGAAGGTAGCATTGGCATAATGCCGCGTCGCCTCATGGTTTTGGACCGCGATTTGTTCATGGCAGAGGCCGTAATGCGCGATGGTGAGATCGACCTTGGCCGCGTGTGACGACCTGACATGCGACGACTTTTTGGGTGGTAAGCTGCGTATTTGGCAACCGCGCATAGGGTATAGAGCAGGGGTAGATCCCGTCATTCTAGCGGCGTCTGTACCTGCCAAGCCCGGTGATACAATCTTGGAATTGGGATGCGGCGTCGGTGTGGCATCGCTTTGTATCGCGGCGCGCGTGCCGGACGTCCAGATCACAGGGGTCGAAATCCAAGTGGATTATGCAGCCCTCGCCAAACGTAATGCACGCGAAAATAATAAGGCATTCGACGTTTTCACCGCGGACCTGCGCGAATTACCCGCCGATTTGCGTCAGAAACGCTTTGCCCATGTGATCATGAACCCCCCTTACTTTGATCGCAACACAGGGACCCCCGCAACCGATACTGGCCGCGATATCGCATTTGGTGGCGACACACCCTTGCCTGATTGGATTGGCATCGGGGCAAAGCGGGTCGGGCCACGCGGCTATTTGACGATCATCCAGCGGATGGAGCGTTTGCCCGAAGTTTTATCCGCCCTTGAAGGGCGGCTAGGCGCGATCATTGTGCGGCCCATCGCAGCACGCGCGGCACGCGCACCAGAGCTATTTGTCCTGCAAGCGCGTCAGGAAGGGCGCGCCGCATTTCGGATGGCGCCTGCACTGGTAATGCACGCGGGCGATTCTCATGAGGGCGACCGGGAAAGCTATATGGCCGACGTGAGCGAAGCTTTGCGAAACGGCGAAAAATTGCCCATTTTGCCTTAACTCAATCGTAATAATTCGGCGCGACGATCTGTCCGTGTCGAATTGCTGCCCTGCGGCGTGACAGATCACTTTTGATGTGGTGCAATCAATTATCATCAACTTAGAGGAGGAACCGAATGAGCATGAATTCACACCTAGAGGCGCTGAAGAAGAAACATGAAACCCTCTCTGAACATGTCGAAGCATTGCAACGGAGCCCTGCATCAAACGACATCGAAGTTGCGAAGCTGAAAAAGCAAAAGCTGATGCTGAAAGAAGAAATTAGCCGCCTTAGCACGCACTAGCGGTATGACACTGGCGATGCTCTAACGGGCGCGATCAGACTAAATCACGTGCATCAACCAGACGTCGACCATCCACAAACTTGGTCGACGTCTTTATTTCATCCATCACCCAAGCCTCAAACGCTGCGATATGCGGGCGTTTTTCGTTTCCTAATGGGCAGATAAAGCGAAACTGCGCTTCGGAAATCAGGCCAAGCTCAAACGGGGCGACCAGACGCCGCGATTCGAGTGCGCGAGTTGCCAGCGAAACCCGCCCCAAAACAACGCCTGCCCCCGCGATTGCTGCATCTATCGCATGATCGGCTTGCGAAAATCGTGGACCATGTTCGGTATCAATCGTGATCCCCTGTGCTGTCGCCCACGCAGTCCAATCCGTCGGTGCCTTGAAGAAATTGACTGAATCGTCGTGAACCAATGTGGCATTTGCCAGCTTTTCAGGTGTTGTGATTTCCTTGGCCATTTCAGGCGTCATCATCGGCGTTACCCATTCCTTGATCAACGGGCGCGCATAGACACCTTTATCGTTGCCCAATCCAAATCGGATCGCCACGTCGACTTCGTCACGGTTGAAGTCAATCAGGCGAAGCGTAGCCAAGAAACGCAGTTCGATTTCCTTGTGGGCCTGTGCGAATTCATACATGCGAGGCGCCAACCACTTGGATGTGAAAGCTGGGCCAGCCGTGACCGTCAGCACACTGCTGTCGTTCAATTTTTTTGTAGATCGCCACGCTGCGGAAAGCATTTCGAAAGCATCCCTTGTGCCGGGCGCAAGGCAGCGTCCCGCCTCAGTCAACTCTACCGCACGGTTAAGGCGTCGAAAGACGGGTTGACCCAAATCAGCCTCTAGTGATTTGATTTGATAAGATAATGCAGCGGGTGTGACGTTGAGTTCCGCGGCAGCACGCGCAAACGACATATGACGCGCCGCTGCTTCAAATGCGCGCAATGCAGTAAGGGGTGGCAATCTATCTGACATGATTCAGTTTAATACAGCTTAACTGAAGTAATAGAAAGTCTCGTTTGTCGTGGAGGGCGGGACCGCCCATATTGAGGACATCAAGACAAGCAAAACATTTGAAGGAACAGCACCATGTACGAGACAACAACAAGCCCCCGCATCCGCGAAGGTATCGAGCGCGCGCACCACGAACGGGCAGAAGCATTTCGCAACGCAATTCGTTGGTTCACACGCCGCCACTAAGCCCCGGTGCAGCCCGCATAAAAAAGGCCGCGCAATCAATGCGCGGCCTCTTTGTTTTTCGAACTGTCCTGGATTAGGACATATACTGACCGCCGTTTGCAGACAGTGTGGACCCGGTTACAAAGCCCGCATCATCAGATGCAAGGAACACAACGGCGCGTGCAATTTCGGATGCTTCGCCAAGACGACCCACAGGGATCTGTGGCAGGATGACTTCGTTCATCACCTTTTCAGGAATTGTGCTCATCATCTCTGTGTTGATGTAACCTGGGGCTACAATATTTACAGTAATGCCAGCGCGCGCGCCTTCTTGGGCAAGTGACTTGGTAAAGCCGATGTCGCCAGCTTTAGTCGCTGCATAGTTTGCTTGTGCAAACTGGCCTTTTTGCCCGTTGATCGAGCTGATCGTAACAATACGACCAAACTTGCGTTCGCGCATGCCGCCCCAGACGTTATGGGTCATGTTGAACACGCCGTTCAAGTTGGTGTCGATGCATTCATGCCACTGCTGTGGTGTCATCTTGTGGAATGGCGCATCGCGGGTGATGCCGGCGTTGTTGACCAAAACATCAACTGGCCCA
>UPTN01000892.1_pt1 | contig 14122 bp, 16 predicted proteins | sample 2160111 | NCBI WGS metagenome assembly UPTN01 (sample SAMN06265058, study PRJEB28932) | marine metagenome | isolation source: Columbia River Estuary | place: USA:Columbia River Estuary, USA | collected 2014-05-05 | reverse complement strand
GTAAAAAACTGCATAAATCGTTTTTTCAATCCCCCGAAATCTGCTATACCAGATAGAATAGGAGAAATAAAAACAATGACTAAAAAGGAAAATGATATTGCAAATGAATAAAGTACTGAATTTTTAATAGTTAAATTAAAAAAATGAACCATTTCCCCTCCGTACACATCTTGAGTTGTTGTTAAATAGTAAATTGGAAATATTGCTGTAGTAACTATAAGGTTATAAACTGAATTTGCCCAATCAAAAGAAGCCCATGCATTTATAAGTTTTTTATTGTTTTTTTCTAGCATTGGGTTTAGTTTGTTTAATGATTTTTTTAGACTGTTTAATATAATTAAAATATTGCAATTATAGAATTTAGAATCATCTATAAAATCATTTTATATTTTAAACATTATTAACCAAACAAAGTAAGAATTATCAATTTTAAAAAGCTCTTAAAATTTCTATTATTTCAATAGAATTATTTTTTAAAGTAAAAGGTGTTTTTATCTGAAATGACTGATTTATAATTTCGAATCTCCCAAAAGACAGATCTTTCTTGGAAAAAGCATTAAATATTTAATTCAAAATTCGATAATAAAGGTTGAATAATATTAAGTGTATTTCATTCATTTTTCAGTAAAACCGCTTAAATATTTAAGTTAATATTAAAAAAAATAAGTTAGTTAATCATCTAAAAACACTTTAAATGAAAATATATGTTGATTTTTACCCACCACTTTTTAACTATTTTTATTTCTATGGCTTTTATTAAAAATTTGTGTACAGATATATGCTGTCTTCTTTTGTTTTCAAAAAATCTGTATTATTCAAACCTGTAAATTTCCATTTTTCTCTATCATTTTTTGATATTTTACGATAATATGCTTCTAATATATCAGCAAATTGATCAAATGATAGTTTGTTATAATCTTCTACAATTCTTAATGCATCTATTAAGTTATCCATTTTTTATTTCTTTTAAATTATTACTTTCATATACTAGCATAATTCCATAATCCAATTAAACTTTCGTTTCTTAAATTTTGACCGTTTTTTATTCTTAGCTTTTTTGGTTGTGCTTTGATTATTATCAAATCTATTTTCAATTCTTTGCTCAACTAATAGGTAAAAATTACTCATATTTTAAGTTTTAAAGATTATGCAAATGTTAAAAAGAGCTTTTCTTTCTTAACCAAATATAAAAACTAAAAACAGTGAATAATTTATTATTCGATGAAGTGCAAAAAAATAGAGATTGAAGGTAATTTCATTTCGATAAAACTTAACACCTAAGTCCTTGATTTATAAGTAGCTTGATCCAGAATTGAACTGGAGACCTCCGGGTTATGAAGTTATAATATACAAACCAACGTTTCTTTATATCACCATTGGCGGTATATATTTTAGGGACGGAGTAGGGTTTCTTAATTGGCAAACTGTGTTCGTTCCTGTGTTCAAAGATAAGCAATTCAATTAATTTTGGCATAAAAAAAAGGTTTAGCGAACACTAAACCTTTTATTTCTATATACTTAAATTTGTAGCGTGATCCAGAATTGAACTGGAGACCTCCGGGTTATGAATCCGACGCTCTAACCAACTGAGCTACCACGCCATTTATTAAGGGTGCAAATATAAAAATAAAAAACGTGTTCACGCAAATTTATCTTTCTATTTTTTTAATTATTTAAATTTTTTTAAAAAAGATAAATTCTATATATTGTGCATTCAAAAAAAAGAGCATGTCAACAAAAATAAAATTTGAAATAGAATTCCCAATTCACGCCTCGCCACATATGTTATATCAATATTTTGGAACTGCATCTGGTTTATCGGAGTGGTTTGCCGATAATGTAAATTCAAGAGGAGAAATTTATACATTTATTTGGGATGGTTCTGAAGAAAAAGCAAAAGTTATACAAGAGCGACCAGATGAAAAAATTAAATTTAGATGGCTAGATTTAGATGATGAAAAATCATACTTTGAATTTAGAATTGAAGTAGATGAAATTACCAAAGATGTATCCTTAATTGTAACTGATTTTGCTGAAGAAGACGAAATTGATGATGCTAAAATGTTTTGGGAAAATCAAATAAATGAATTAAAACACACAATAGGAGCATAGTATTATGTTCTATACTCAAACAAGCCTTGATTTATTCAGGGTTTTTTTATGTAAACTCATGTTCTAAATAAATTAAAATGATAAATATAAACGGAGCTTTAGTTGATGAGAATTTGAATGTATTAAGCTCAAATAATAGAGCATTTAAGTACGCAGACTCATTATTTGAAACAATTAAAATAATCGATTTAAATATTAATTTTTTAGAAGATCATTATTTCAGGCTAATGGCTTCTATGAGGATGTTACGAATGGACATTCCGCTGCTTTTTACAATGGAATTTTTTGAGAGTGAAATTCTAAAAACAGTTAAAGCAACTAATTTAAATAATTCAAGAGTCCGATTAACTGTGTATAGGAAAGATGGAGGCAAATACACCCCAATAACAAATGAGATTGAATATTTAATTGAAGTTGAGCCATTGAATGTAATTGTAAAAGAAAATTATTCTATGGAAATATTTAAAGATTACTATGTTTATTCGGGGCTTTTATCAACTATTAAAACTACTAATAAAATAATTAATGTTTTGGCTAGTATTTATGCTAAAGAAAATAATTTTGACAACTGTTTGTTATTAAATGAAAATAAAAATGTTGTAGAAGTTATTAATGGAAATATATTTTTAGTATTTGGAAATATTATTAAAACGCCAGCAATAACTGAAGGTTGTATAAAAGGAATAATTCGAAAAAAAATAATAGAAATCCTTACTAAAAATGATTCCTATAAAATTGAAGAAACTGAAATTTCTCCTTTTGATTTACAAAAAGCCGATGAGGTTTTTATAACAAATAGTATTATAGGAATTCAGCCAATTAGTAATTATAAAAAGACGAAGTACAAATCAGCAATAGCAGATGAAATAAGTTTATTGCTTGCTAATTTAGTTTAATTCAGGATTTATTGGTGCATTTGCCCAAATTTGGTATTCACCACCAATAGACATAAGTTGATTTTTCCAAAAGGTAGTACTATCAATTTCAAAAATATTAGGATATTTATTTTGAATAATTAGCCAGGTAGACTCATTCAATTCTTCGTTCAGCTGATTTACAGACCATCCTGAATATCCTAAAAAAAACCGGATATCATTTTCATTTATTTTTTGAGTATTTAACAATTCTGTTAAAGTATCAAAATCTCCACCCCAATAAATATTTTTATCAATTTTTATACTATTTGGTATTAAATCTGGGAGCTTATGAATAAAATATAAATTTTCTTGTTCAACTGGTCCACCAGTAAAAATGGTAAAATCACAATCAATCTCAGGAATTAAATCTTTAAGAATAAATTCACTAGGTTTATTTAAAATAAAACCAATACAACCTTCTTTATTATATTCAGTTAAATATATAACAGATCTATTAAATTCTTTATCATTTAAAATAGAGGGCTCTGCTACTAATAATTTACCTTTTGATGGATTTTTAGGAATCATAAAATATTTTATTTTATTAAATATAATAAAAATTAAACATAAAAAAAACTCTCCAAATTATTTTGAAGAGTTTTCAAGTAATAAGAATTAATCTTATATATTAATTAACTGCGTCGCTAAAACCTGCTCCTGCTTTAAACTTAACAACGTTTTTAGCTGCAATTTTAATAGTTTTTCCAGTTTGAGGATTTCTTCCTGTTCTTGCTGCTCTTTTAGAGATAGACCAAGTTCCCCATCCTACTAATGCAACTTTTCCACCTCCTTTAAGAGTTTTTGTTACATTTTCTGTTAATGATTCTAAAGCTGCTTTCGCTGCTGCTTTTGTGATGCCAGCATCAGCTGCCATTGCATCAATTAAATCTGATTTGTTCATAATTTAAATGTTAAATTAATTGGTTAAACATATTTTGCCTTTATATAGCTTAACAAAGTTATACGGAATAAGGGTTTGTGCAAGTTTTTACCTTAAAAAATGACTCTTTTGTTAATAAATGATGATAAATGTTAATAACCTAATTGAAATTTTAACAAATTTCTTGAATCCCCTTAAAATAGTGGGTTTACAGCATATAAGAATTTTCAATAAATGTAAATCCATTTAATAGACTTTTAATATCCATTTTTTTCTTTCCAGCTAATTGTAAACTTTTAACTATAATAAAACCATCTTTAGCAGCAATTTTTAATTCATTTTTAGAAGTTAAAATAAAACCATTTGTAAATGAATGTTGTATAACTTCTTTTTTAACATCAAATAGTTTAACTTTTATTTCTTCATTATTATTTATAAGAGTTGTCCAAGCTGTTGGGTAAGGATTTAAACCTCTTATTAAATTATAAATTGAATTAACAGAAGCATTCCAGTTTATTTTACAAGTTTCTGTAAATATTTTTGGAGCCAACTTTTCTTCAATTTCAGGTTGTTTTGTAGTTACAATAGTATCTTCACTAATTAATTTAAGTGTTTTAACAACTAGTTCACTTCCAATTGTCATTAATTTATCGTGTAATTCACCAACGGTTTCATCTTCTGAAATAGAAATTTCTTCTTGTAAAATAATATTTCCTGTATCAATTTTTTCATCAATAAAAAAAGTTGACACTCCAGTTTTTGTTTCTCCATTAATTATAGCCCAATTAATTGGGGCTGCGCCTCTGTAGTTTGGTAAAAGTGAAGCATGTAAATTAAAAGTTCCATATTCAGGCATTTTCCAAATGATAGTAGGTAACATTCTAAAAGCAACAACAATTTGTAAATTAGCCTTTAAAATTTCCAATTCTTTCAAAAAAGCTTCATTTTTTAAATTAGTAGGTTGTAATATGTTTAATCCTTTTTGTAAAGCATACTTTTTTACGGCAGATTGTTGAATTTTTTGTCCTCTCCCAGCTGGTTTATCTGGAGCTGTAATAACTCCCACAACATTAAAATTTGCTTTTAAAATAGCATCTAAAGTAGCAACAGCAAAATCTGGAGTACCCATAAAAACAATTCTCAATTCTCTCATTTACCAGTTAATTTAAATTTATTTTGCGAAGTTATTGTTATTTTATTTTTTTCTAATAATATTTTTAGAGTATTTATAATGTCCATTTCTGAATGTTGTAAGGCTTGAATTATTTCATTCGAACTTAAAGAGCCTTTTATAAGGATATTTAAAATAGTTTCAGCAACTAACTTAAAAGGAATTTCTGTTTTATTTTTATTTAAGCAATTATCACATTTTCCACAGTTTGAATTTGAAATTTCATTAAAATACAACAGTAATTGCTTGTTTCTGCAGATGTTTTTATTTTGAAGATAATCTACAAAAGATTTTAGTTTTTCAAACTTTAGTTGATGCTGCTTTTCTATATTTTTTGAAATTCTATTAATTGTATAATCATCTTCTCTGTTTACTAAAAATAATAGTTTTGAAGTTGAATCTTCATAATTGTAATCTACAATGCCATTATTATGAAAATTAGTTAACTTATTAATAATCTCCTTTTTTGAAGAGTGTAATTTATTTGCAAGTGAAAATTCATTTATTAAAATAGGGTTTTCAAAAATACCTCCATAAGTTCTTAAAATTAACTTCAGAAATATTTCTTCTGAAGGATGAGAATTTAAATAGTGAAATAATTGATTACTACTAAGAAGAATTTTTAAAGTAGACTTTTTGCTATAATTTTCATCTAAAAGAAAAATGTTTTCACGTTCTAAAATTTTAATTGCATTGTAAGTTTTTAAAATATTTAATTTATATGTTGAACAAAATTCTTGCAATGAAAAGCTTAAAGGGTCAGTAGGTAATTCTCCAAAAGCAATTTTATAATACTGATTTAAATGGTTGTAAATTTCTTTTATAAATTTAGTAGTAGGAGAGGTTGTATTGTATTTAATTAATGAATCATTAATAATAGAGTTATTTGTTAATACAATTGAGTATGCATCTTTTTGGTCTCTTCCGGCTCTTCCAGCTTCCTGAATAAAATTTTCTATACTATTTGGTATGTTAATATGAATAACAGCTCTAACATTAGGCTTGTCAATACCCATTCCAAAAGCGTTTGTTGCTACCATTATTGGTGTGTCTTCATTCATCCAATTAACAAATGCTGATTTTTTCTCTAAATTAGAAAGTCCACCATGATAAAAACTACTTTTTAAAGAGTTTTTATTTAAAAAACCACTTATTTCACCAGTTTGTTTTCGGGTTGAAGCGTAAATAATTAGCGGGGCATTTATTTTTTTTACTATTTGTAGTAGTCTATTATAAACATCCTCAGTTTCTGTAACCTTATAAATTATATTAGACCGTTGAAAAGATTTTTTAAACAATTGAACATCTTTCAATTCTAAATTTTGTTCAATATCATTTAAAACTTTTTCAGTTGCTGTAGCTGTAAGTGCAATAAAAGTTGCTGCTGGTTGTAGTTCTTTTAATATAGATAATTGCAAATAAGAAGGTCTGAAATCATGTCCCCATTCCGATATACAATGAGCTTCATCTATTGCAATAATAGAAACTTTTAATTGTTTTATTTTATCTTGAATAAACGAGGATCTTAATTTTTCTGGAGAAAGATATAAAAATTTATAACCGCCAAATTGTAAATTATCAAAAGCAACAATAATTTCATCTTGAGTTAATTGTGAAGATAATGCAATTGCTTTTATATTTTTAGATTTCAAGCTATTAACTTGATCTTGTATTAGCGCAATTAGAGGTGAAATTACTATGCAAATACCATCTGAAAGTAATGCAGGAATTTGATAACAAAGCGATTTTCCTCCACCAGTTGGTAATAAAACTATGGCATTATTTCCCTTTAAAATAGTATTAATTATTTCTTCCTGTGGCGGCCTAAATTGTGTATGATTCCAATATTTTTTAAGAATTTCAATTGGTGTAACCATTATTTTATGGTCTCTAAAATAAAATCAGCTCTTTGTGTAACAGTACCAAAAGGTACTTCAATAACATTATAATTTAACTTTTTATAAGTACGTTCTAAATGATTATGAATAGCAAGTGCTTGTTCAAAATTTTCATATCGCTCATTATCTGAGATGTATATTTCTTCCCAAGGAGGCATTAAAAAAATATAGTTATACCTATATATATTACTTTTTTTTATATATGAGCTAGGATAATCTATACTAATATAATTCATATATGCATGAACGTCTGGTATTCCACGGTCAAAAAATACTAGTTCAAAGTTTTGTTTTTCAGCTTCAATATATTGGTTTATTCTTCCTTCAATAAGCAACTCGCTAAATAATAGCGGTTTGGTTAAAAATAATTGTTCTACGCCATTTTTACGGGCATTTAAGGTTACTTCTCTAGAAATTTCTGTCATACAATTATAATTTCTATTGATAAGTTCCTCAAGAACTGTAGATTTTCCTGTGCTGGGACCACCAGTTAAAACAATTTTTTTCTGCATACTGCAAAAATAAGTTTTTCAGAAAATAATACTAAAAATAATAGTGTAATTTTGTCACTTAAATATTAACAATTTACTTTGGTATTAATTTTGAATACCTTTTATAAAAATAGAAAATGGATAACAGAACTCAATTTTATAAAAAACTTAAGAAAAAATTAAAGCAAGACACTTCGTTTCCAACAAAATATTTGTTCAAATTTATCGTTTCAACTGATGAAATTAAAGTTTCTCAAATTGAAAATTTATTTAATTATCAAGGAGCAGTAATTACCAAAACGTTATCAAAAACAGGTAAGTATACAAGCGTTTCTATTCATGTTGTAATGAAAAAAGCAGATGATATAATTAATAAATATATGGAAGCTGAAAAAATTGAAGGTATCATTTCTTTGTGATACTTTTAACATCCAAAATAAAAAATATAAAATAAATTGCAATGTTTTTTATTACCATTGACTAAATGAAAATTGATAATTTTAAACAAACTTTTAACTGTATGAATTTTAAGTATTTAACTTTCTTAGTATTTTTCTTAAGTTGTTTTTTTATAAACGCACAAAATAATAGTAAAGTTCTTTTTACTATAGATAATGAGCCTATTTATACACAAGATTTTTTAAGTGTTTATAATAAGAATATAAATTTAATGGATGATTCTTCTAAAAATGCAGTTGAAAACTATTTAGATTTATATGTTAATTATAAGCTGAAGGTAAAAGAAGCTTTTGAACTTAAATTAGATACAACAACAAAATTCAAAAATGAATTAAATCAATATAAAATTAGTTTAACCGCACCTTATTTAAAAGATAAGGAAGTTTCACAAAAGCTAATTGAAGAAGGGTATAACAGAATTTCAAAAGAAGTAGATGTTAGTCATATATTGTTATTTTTAAAACCAGATGCTTCACCTAAAGACACATTAGTAGCTTATAAAAAATTAATAGAAGCAAGAAATTTGATAAATGAAGGAATTGATTTTAATGAAGTTGCGTTAAAATATTCCGAAGATCCTTCGGTTTCACAAAATGGTGGTAAAATAGGTTACTTTACAGGATTCCAAATGGTATATCCTTTTGAAAATATGGCATATAACACTCCTGTCAATCAAGTTTCTATGCCTTTTAGAACAAAATTTGGATATCATATTTTAAAGGTTCATAATGTTAGAAAATCAAATGGAGAAGTTGAAGTTGCTCATATTATGATTAAAAATGACAGTTTATTTGCAAAAGCAAAGATTGATTCAATCTACAATGAAATTATTTTAGGTAATAAAGATTTTTTTGAAGTTGCTCAGCAAATTTCCGATGATAAAGCTAGTGCAGTGAAAGGTGGTAGATTAGATAAATTTGGTTCCGGAAGAATGGTTGAAAGTTTTGCAGATGAATCTTTTAAATTAAACAATGAAGGTGATATTTCAAAACCTTTTCAAACACAATTTGGATGGCACATTGTAAAATTGTTAAAAAAATATCCAATTGAAAGTTTTGATAATTTAAAGAGTAAAATTGCAGAGCAAGTTGAGCAGGATGAGCGTTCTAATTTAGTAGGTGCTACTGTAATAAAAAGACTTTTAAATGAGTATAAAATCACTGTTAATGAAGCTGCTTTAAAGCAATTTGAAAAAGATAATTGGAATGAAAATCCTGAAAAATTTAAAAGTATTTTACTTACAATAGAACAAAGTAAAATTCCTCAGAGTACTTTTATTTATTATTTAAAAAGCACAAGGCCTAGTTCAATAAATAATTCATTTATAGAATTTAAGGAGAAACAAATTCTTAATTATTATTCACAAAATATTGAAAAATTGAATCCTGAATTTGCTGCAATGTTTTCTGAATTTAAGGAAGGGTTATTGCTTTTTGAATTGTTAGAAAATAAAGTTTGGGAAAAATCCAAAGACAGTATTGGTTTGTCTAATTATTTTAATGAAAATAAAATTAAAAATTACAATAATAAAGAGTTAAAGGATATTAAAGGCAAGGTAATTTCTGATTTTCAAAATTATTTAGAAGAACAGTGGATACGTGATTTACATATAAAATATAAAGTTGAATTTAATAATCTTGAAAAGGATAGAATTTTAAAAATAAAAATCTAACATTGAAAAAACTAATTTTTTGCTTAATTATTATTATCACTATACCTTCCTGTAATTATTTTACATTTAAAAATAATAAAAAAGAAGCTATTGCAAGAGTTAATGAAACATATTTGTATAAAGATGACCTAAAAACAATTTTTAATTCTGGCATCTCAAAACAAGATAGTATTTTATTAGCTAATAGTTATATAAATAATTGGGTAAAACAACAACTATTACTTGCAAAAGCACAAATAAATTTAGAAGACAATCAAGTTGATTTTGAAGAGTTAGTTAAAAAATATAGAGAAGATTTATACATTAATTCCTATAAAGAAGCTGTAGTAAAGCAATATTTAAACTATGAAATTACACCGGCTGATATTGATAAGTTTTATGCTGAAAACAATCAAAATTTCAAACTTAATGAAGAGTTAGTGAAGTTAAGATATATGAAATTAGGTAAAAACCTAATCAATAAAAAAGAATTAGTTAAACTGTTTGAATCATCAAAAAAGAAAGATTTAGATACCTTAAAGGCTCGGGAAATATTTTTAAAATCACACCATTTAAATGATTCAATTTGGGTTAAATTAAGTGATTTGTATGTTAAAGTTCCAATTCTTAAAAATATAGCGAAAGAAGATCTCTTAAAAAAAGATAATTTTATTCAAAAAGAAGATTCATTAAGCTTATATTTGGTCACTATAAAAAATGTATTGAATAGGAATGAAATTGCTCCAAAAAGCTATATTACACCTTCAATTAAACAAATGATATTACATCAACGAAAATTACAATTATTAAAAAGTATTGAAGAAACATTATTAGAAGATGCACAAAATAAAAATCAATTTGAAATATATTAAAATGAATAAAATTTTTACAATTATTACTTTCTTTTTTGCAGTTATAACTGCAAATGCACAAGATAGTATACAACATAAAAATAAAAGAATAAAAGTAGATGGGGTAGCTGTTGTTATAGGAAAAAACATTGTGTTAGATTCTGATATTGAGAAGTTTAAAAAAGAATTGCAGCAAAGAATTGAGGGTAAAATTGAAATTTCAGATTGTGAAATTTTGGAAGAAATTATGACGCAAAAATTAATTGCCCATCACGCAGTTGTTGATAGTGTTGTTGTTACAGATGATGAAATTCAAGGAGAAGTTGAAAGAAATATTGGATATTTTACACAACAATTAGGTACTATTGAAAAAGTATTAAAAATGTATGGTTTTAATGATGAGGAGGATCTTAGAGAGGAACTTGGAAATATTCAAAAAGAACAAATTTTAATTAAAAGAGAAAGAGGAAGTATCACAGAAAAAATTGATGTGACACCTGAAGAAGTTAGAACATACTTCAAAAATTTGGAAAAAGAGAATAGTTTACCTGAATTTAGTGCCGAAATTGAATTGGCCCAAATTGTAAAATATTTGAAACCTACAGAAGAAGAAACTAACCGTGTTATTGAAAAACTAAAAGAATTAAAAAAAGAAATTGAGGAAGGTTATAGTTTTAGGTTAAAAGCAGTTATAAACTCTGCAGACCCAGCTGTTTCAGGAACAGGACCTGGAGCAGGAGGAAAGTATACTATTACAAGAGAAAGCGGTTTTATTAAAGAATTTAAAGAAGTTGCATTTTCTTTAGATGAAGGAGAAATTTCTGAACCATTTGAATCAGGCTTTGGATATCATATTATTCAGGTTGAAAAAATAAAAGGACAAGAGCGTGATGTTCGTCACATTTTAATGCAACCTAAAATAAGTGAAGAAGAATTGGTTACTTCTAAAAAAGAGTTAACTAAAATTAGAAGCCAAATTTTATCTGGTGAAATAACTTTTGAAGATGCGGTTACTAAGTATTCTGATGATATTGAAACAAAAAACAATAGGGGTTTAATCCTAAATCCTGAAACAAATGATTCAAAGTTTGATTTAACATTAATGGGGCCTGAATTATATAGTAAAGTTAATAATTTAAAGACAGGTGAAATTACAGAAACTTTTTATGAAGAAGTTAGAGGTGGTGAAAAAATGCATAAAATTATTTTACTTAAAAGTAAAGATGAAACTCATAAAGCCAATTTTGTGAAGGATTATGAGAAAATTCAACAATTAACACTCCAAAAAAAGCAAGAAGAGGCAATTGAAAAATGGGTAAAAAATAAAATTGGAGATACCTATATTAAAATAGGTAATAATTTTAAAAAATGCGAATTTAAGAATAATTGGAAAAAGCAATAACATGGGAGATGTTGCAGCGCTAAAAGAATTAGTTGAAAAACATACTATTTTAAAACAGGAAATAGGAAAGGTAATAATAGGACAACACAAGGCTGTTGATCATATTTTGCTTTCTATTTTAAGCGGTGGACATTCTTTGTTAATTGGTGTTCCTGGTTTGGCGAAAACACTTATTGTTCAGACAATTGCATCAACATTGGGGCTAGATTTTAAAAGGATCCAGTTTACACCAGATTTAATGCCTTCTGATATATTAGGAAGTGAGATATTGGATGAAACCAACCATTTTAAATTTATAAAAGGGCCAATTTTTAGTAATATTATATTGGCTGATGAAATTAATAGAACTCCTCCAAAAACACAGGCAGCACTTTTAGAAGCTATGCAAGAGAGAACTGTTACTGTTGCTGGTCATCATCATATTTTAGCTAAACCTTTTTTTGTATTAGCTACTCAAAACCCAATTGAACAAGAGGGAACTTATCCTTTGCCAGAGGCGCAATTGGATAGATTTATGTTTTCAATTCATTTAGATTATCCAACATTTAAGGAAGAAATTGAAGTTGTTAAAAGTACAACTAGCGATACTAAACAAATTGTTAATTCAGTGCTTTCATCAGAGGAAATTATTAATTATCAACGTTTAATTAGGAGGATTCCTGTGGCTGATAATGTAATTGAGTATGCTGTTAAATTAGTTTCAAAAACACGTCCTAATTCTGTTAATTCTCCAGAGGTTGTAAATAATTTTATTGATTGGGGAGCTGGTCCTAGAGCATCTCAAAATTTAATTTTAGGTGCTAAAGCGAATGCTGCTATTCATGGAAAATTCTCACCAGATATAGAAGATGTACAAGCAGTTGCTTATGCAATTTTAAAACATAGAATTGTAAAAAACTATAAAGCTGAAGCTGAAGGAATCACTGAAAAACAAGTTATAGAAGCTTTGTTTTAAGAATTTTATTCCGGGTTTTCAAAAAAGCTGAACATACTACCACCATATTTTTTTTGATAGCTTAAAAGTGAATTATTCTCAAATTCAGTAAATTTTGAATGTTCTAAAATAAGTACACCACCTTCATTTAATAAGTTGTTTTCAAAAACTAAAGTTACTATTTTCTCAAACAGAGAAATGTCAAAATCATAAGGTGGATCTGCAAATATTACATCAAATTTTGAATTGCATTTCCCCAAATATTTAAATACATCACTTTTTACAGTTAGAATACCTAATTCAAGTTCATCAGAGATTTGATTTATATATTTGATACAGCCAAAATTTTCATCAACAGAAGTTATGTTTTCTGTTCCTCTCGATCCAAATTCATAACTAATATTTCCAGTTCCTGAAAATAAGTCGAGTACAGATATTTCATGAAAATAATAGCCATTATTTAGAATGTTAAATAATGCTTCTTTAGCAATATCAGTAGTTGGCCTAACAGGTAGTTTTTTAGGTGCTTGTAGTCGTTTACTTTTAAATTTTCCTGAAATAATTCGCATTAAATTTGGTTTAATAAAGTATAATAGTGATGTGATGAAATTTCTTCAGAGACAAAATTTAAAGTATCATTTTTATAAAAACTTACATTTCTAATATACTGATAGACAATTTTATACAATTCTGATTCTTTTTCAATATCTCCTAATAAAATTAATTTAATTTCTTCAGGATTTAAATTTAACTGTTCAGCAATAAAAAGGATATAATAAATAAAATCTTCTTTGGTTTTAAAGCTAAAAATATTATACAATTCTACTTTTTTATTTTTTAAAATTAGAGTTTCAAAAGTATTGTTTGTAACGTTTACAAAATAAATGGGTTCAGAATGATGTTTGAATTCGTTCAACAAGCATTCAATTAGTACAGATGATGAATGCTTATAAGTAAATGACCCATATGTATCAAACAAAAAATTATTAATATTTACAAAAGGTATATAGACATTTACTATGTCACAATTATTCAATTCATCAAATGTAACGAAATCATTTTCAAGTACTTTTATTGAGTATTTTAGGTAGTTTGAGAGTTTTTCTTCATTAAATAATGGTTTTGGTACTGGAGAGACCAAATTATTAAAATGTGTAACACTCACAGAACTATATTTGTATTTTAAAACTGGTTCTAAAAGAAATAATTGTTCAACCAATTCTAAGTGTTTGTAAGGTGATATTTCGTATTCTTTTAAAAATTCATAACTGGCAAAATGCTGAATTTCTTTGGAGTGACGATTATAAACACAAAAAGAAAATCCATCCAAACTAAGTTGGATGGATATATGGTAAT
>UPTN01000889.1_pt1 | contig 14135 bp, 15 predicted proteins | sample 2160111 | NCBI WGS metagenome assembly UPTN01 (sample SAMN06265058, study PRJEB28932) | marine metagenome | isolation source: Columbia River Estuary | place: USA:Columbia River Estuary, USA | collected 2014-05-05 | reverse complement strand
CTTCTATGGGGCTGGTGGCCATAGGGGGTGGGGGGGGAAAGTTCGTCTACTGTCTGCTATAGTACCCTTGCCCTCGTATTTTTTCTTACCAAGGTTCGCTGAAGCATGTCATGGTTATTGTGCTTGGCATTTAAGGGGAGGTGTGTCTGATGTGTTTTGGTGGTGGGTTTGACTTTGAGAGTCCTGAGTGGGGTGATTTGCCTGAGTTGTATGGCGGTGATAGTTCTGGTTCATCGCCTCGTTTGGCGGACAAGCCTCAGCGTGTTGTGCGTGGTGGCACTGCGCGTTCGTTATTGAATCCAGTGAAAGGAATTAAGTGATGTGTTTTGGTGGTAGTTCTGTTCCGGACCCGGACCTAATTTCTATGCGTGGCCCTGAGGGTACTTATGCGACTGGTGGCTCTGGTTGGGCTGAGCCGGAAGAAGAGGAGGATGTCGAGTTGGGTTATACGCGGAAGCGTCTTAGCGGCCAGACTATCAGGGGTTCTCAGCGCATTGGCGGCGTGAACCCTCGATCCTTGTTCCAGTTGCGCTAATGTTGTCTACGTTGTCTGGAGAGGACTTGTCGTTGTTGCGCGGCATTGTTCGCAAGGTTCACTTTGCGCATGTCCCTGCTGGCGTGATTACTGATCGTGAATGTGACAAGCTCATTGAGAGCATTGGCCCTGAGGTTGTCGAGCGGATGATTCGCTTTGGTGTTGATAAAGGAATGAGATGATGGCTGTGACTGAACCTGAAGAAGCTCTTCTTACCTACCTGTTGAATGGCGCAAGCAATGCGATGAACATTGACGGGACGACCCCTGTAAATTTTTCCTACCTTGTAGGTGCCGGGAAGTCTCTTCTTCTTCATCGCATTCTTTTTTACATTGACGATGCGACCGCCTTTGCGTCTGACAAGTTTGGCGGGATCACTGCGCTGACCAACGGCGTTGATATTTCGGTGGGTGGGAATGTGTTGGCCAACTGGAAGGACAATGTTGATATTGTCTCGACCTGCTTTGACTTTCAGGGCTTTGCCAACTTCGGAAAGACGACAAGCTCTGGCGCTGGCCGGTGGACGATGGCTCGTTCCTTCGGTGCCTCTTTGCCTGTGTCGGCTGGTGAGTCCATTGTGGCAACGGTGAGTGATGACCTGACAGGACTGACTGACTTCCGCATGACGATCCACGGTTCTCTAACGACGCGGACAAGCTAATGGAATTCAACTACAAACCGGATGGTGTGACGATCCTCAACTTCATGAGGGCCAACACTTTCTTTCGCGGGCTTCGCGGTCCGGTTGGTAGTGGCAAGTCTGTTGCTTGCTGCATTGAGGTATTTCGCAGGGCTCTGGATCAGGAGCCAGCACGTGATGGCCTCAAGAAAAGCCGGTGGGCGATCATTCGAAACACGAACCCTCAGCTAAAGACGACCACGATCAAGACTTGGCTTGATTGGTTTCCTGAGTCTGAGTGGGGAAAGTTCACTTGGTCGGTGCCGTACACGCATCACATCCGCAAGGGGAACCTTGATCTTGAGGTCATCTTCTTAGCTCTTGATCGTCCTGAAGATGTGAAGAAACTTCTTTCGCTGGAGCTTACGGGCATCTGGGTGAACGAAGCGAGGGAGATTCCCAAGAGCATCATTGATGCTTGCACCATGCGTGTTGGCCGGTATCCGTCCATGCGTGAGGGTGGCCCGACATGGACCGGAATGATTGCCGACACCAATGCGCCGGAGGAAGATCACTGGTGGCCGATCATGGGCGGTGAGGTTCCGGTTCCGGATCATATTTCTCAGGATGAAGCCCGGATGCTGGTGAAGCCAGACAACTGGGAGTTCTTCACGCAGCCCTCAGGGATGCTTGAGAAGCGCGATGATGACGGCGACATTGAGGGGTATGTCCCGAATCCCAAGGCTGAAAACCGTCACCACATGATGAAGGGTTACTATCGCAATCTGATTCAGGGCAAGACCAAGAGTTGGATTGATGTCTATGTGATGAATCGACTTGGCCACATTCAGGACGGCAAGCCTGTCTACAAGATGTTCGCGCCTGATGTTCACGTTGCCAAAGAGGAAATACCAGTTGCCGCGGGGCAGCCCGTTTACGTTGGCGTTGACTTCGGGCTGACGCCTTCTGCGGTCTTTGGCCAGAAGGTCAGAGGGCGGTGGTTCCTTCAGTCTGAGCTTGTGTCTGTGGACATGGGCATTGTTCGCTTTGCCGAGGTAATGCGCAACGAGCTTGCCACGCGCTTTGCGGCTGTGTCCGAGGCCATAATCTTTGGCGACCCGGCTGGTGACTTCAGGGCGCAGACAGATGAATCGACGCCGTTTCATATTCTTCGCGGCGCGGGGCTAAGAGCAACGCCCGCCCCATCGAACTCGGTTGACCTTCGTATTGAGGCCGTGACTTCTCAGCTTACCAAGATGGTCGAGGGCAAGCCCGCACTTCTCATTGATCCGAGGTGCGCCCAGTTGATCAAGGGATTCGAGGGCATGTATTGCTACAAGCGCATTGAGGTTTCTGGTGAACGATATGCGGACAAGCCTGACAAGAACATGTACTCTCATGTTCACGACGCTGCTCAGTATTTGTTCCTTGGTGCTGGTGAGGGTCGGGCTCTGATGAACTCTCAGCGCCCTGCCACTCCGGTAACTGCCAAGCGTGACTTCGATGTGTTCGCCAAGCAGCGGAGCAATCGGCGTCAAGGTTTCTGGTCGAGAATGTAAGAAGGGAGAATTAGATATGTGTTTCGGACCGAGCAAGGCAGAAATTCAGTTGTCGAAAGACCAGCGGCTTGAGGCCGAGAACCGGAAACGGGAGGAGATTGTTCGCCGTGCTGAGACAAAGCGCGACGACATTGACGAGGCTTTGTCCTCGCGATCTCTCATTACCGGAAGGCAAAGCGGAGCGGGTCGTCGTTCGCTTCTAACCGCGCCAACTGGCGCAGGGTACATAACAAGGTTCTGATATGAAAAGCGCCAGCGAATACCTTGAGCAATACAATCGCTCAAAGGCTTACCGTGAGAACTGGGTCGGGTTGTTTGAGGAGTGCTATGAGTATGCACTTCCTCAGCGTGAGTCGTTCTATTACGAGACACCCGGCCAGCGCCGGGACGACAAGATATTTGACGAGACTGCGGTTGTCGGCGTTCAGGAGTTTGCCTCTCGCCTGCAATCTGGCCTTGTTCCCAACTTCGCACGATGGGCGGACCTTGTGTCCGGCTCTGAGGTTCCGAAGGAGGAGCGTGAGTCGGTTGACAAAGACCTTGATGAGATCACTGAGTATGTCTTTGAGGTCATTCAAAGTTCCAACTTCGCGCAGGAGGTTCATGAATCATTCATGGACTTGGCTGTCGGCACTGGTGTTCTCTCAGCCGTTGAAGGTGACTCGGTTAATCCTGTCATTTTCTCAGCAATCCCTTTGCCCCATGTGGTTCTGGACACCGGGCCCGATGATCGGATTGATGCGGTCTACCGTGAGCGAAAGAACATTCGCTACGACGAGATCAGCATCCTATATCCCAAGGCTGTTCTTGGCCCCAAGATCGAATCCAAGATGGGTTCCGACCGCACGACCAACATCATTGAGGGTGTGATCCGCGACTACACTGTGAAGAACGAGGAATCCTATACGACCTTTGCGGTCTGTCAGGAAACTCAGACGCTCTTGTTTGAGTCTGAAATGCGCGGCATCGGTGCCAGCCCGATGATCTGTTTCCGCTGGTCGAAGTGTGCCGGTGAGAAGTATGGGCGTGGTCCCTTGCTCAATGCCCTCTCTGCGATCAAGACGACGAACCTTACGATTGAGTTGATTCTTGAGAACGCTCAGATGTCTATCTCTGGCATCTACCAGATGGAAGATGACGGCGTTATCAACCCGGAGACAATCAATCTTGTTCCGGGTACGATCATTCCAACAGCAATGGGCAGCCGCGGACTTCAGCCGATTCAGGCGGCGGGGCGCTTTGACGTGGCCCAGCTTGTTCTTCAGGACATGCGGTTGAACATCAAGCGCGCTCTCTACAACGACATGCTTGGCAATCCGGACAAGACCCCGGCCACGGCCACTGAGATTGCAGAGCGCATGGCGGACTTGTCTCGCCGGATGGGCGCGGCCTTTGGCAGACTTCAGGCCGAGTTGGTTCAGCCTGTTCTTCAGCGCGTGATCTATATCCTGAAGAAGCAGGGGCGCATTGAAGTGCCAACTGTGAACGGGCGTGAGGTAAAGATTCGATCCGTTTCTCCACTGGCCCAAGCTCAGTCGAATCAGGACATCACTTCGGTTGCCCGCTTCCTCGAATTGATTGGCGGCACCTTCGGGCCCGACATGCTGAACATGCTGATCGACTCGGAAAAGACTGCGGTTTATCTGGGCAAGAAGTTTGGCGTGGCAGACAGCTTGATTCGAGACGTAGAGCAGCGTAAACAGATAGCAGCACTTGCGCAGCAACTTGCGCAACAGCAACAGATGCAACAGCAAGGGGGAGCGCCCCCGCAGGAGGTTCAGCTTGGCGGCTAACAAATCTCAGCACGTTGGCGTTGACGGTATCGTCAGGCCATTGAGTGAGGAAGAGCAGCTCAACAAGACCTTCTCTTCTGTGTTCAGCACTGAGTCTGGGGCTCACATTCTTCGATACCTTCGGTCGATCACCATCGAGCGTGTGAATGGTCCCGGCGTTACTGACGCCGAGCTTCGGCATGCCGAGGGTCAGAGGTACATTGTTGGCTTGATTGAAACGCGAAACAGAAAGGGTCACTCATGAGTTTGCTTCAGTCGGAAGGCGCGGAGCCACAAGAGGTCGCAGCCCCGGTAGCGGATGCGGCACCGGCACCAGAACCTGCACATCAGGGTGAGGAAGTTGTTCGTCCGAGTTGGCTTCCTGAGAAGTACAAGACGCCGGAGGATTTAGCTAAGGGTTACAGCGAGCTTGAATCCAAGATCGGCCAGCGCAATGAGGATTTGCGCAAGACCGTTGAGCAGGAGTATCAGCAGAAGATTCTAGAGAACCGGCCCGCCAGCAAGGGCGATTACCAGCTTCCTGATTATGTTGATGAAACATCGACAGACAATGAGCTTCTTGGGTGGTGGGCTGAACACGCATTTGATCGTGGCTATTCTCAGGATGAGTTCGAGAAAGGCATCGCGCGTTATCGCGATTCGGTTGCTGCGAATGTTCCTGACTACGATGGCGAGGTCAAGAAACTTGGAGACCATGCGCGTGAACGTATCAGTGCCGCGTCCATGTTTGCCAACAAGTTCTTCCCCAAGGAAAGCCTTGGTGCGGTTTCCCGGATGTGTGAAACGCATGATGGGATCGTGGCCATTGAGGCGATCATGGAAGCGACGAAGGATGCCTCGTTGAGCGGGACTGGCGTTCCCGTTGTCAACGTGGACGAGAACAAGCTGCGTGAGATGATGCAAGACCCGCGCTATTGGGACCCGAAGTCTCGCGATCCCGGCTTTGTGAGTCAGGTGGATAACGGCTTCAAGAGGCTCTACCGTGGATAGCCTCTTGTATTCAAATGGTCTCAGTCTGGTTCGCTTCACGGCGGATCAGGTTGACGACTTTGTTGAGGACTTGAGCAAGGAAAACATTGAGGAGTTCAAGGTCATCTATGACCACGAACCCGGCAAGGCCATTGCCTCTGTTGCAGATCAGCCGGGAACCTATGCCGTGATGCGGGACGGTGAAGTGCTGGCAGTTACCGGCATTGCCTTTGGCAGTGATTCATCTGTCATCTGGAGCCTGTTCAGCAATAAACTTCGAAAGCACTATGCAAGATTCGTCCGAGCATCTCCTGCCCTGATGGACTTCTACCACTTGGACTCTGACGTTCTTTACTGCGACATCTGGTCAAAGCACTCGCGCATTGCCATGTGGCTGATGAAGATTGGCTTTAAGCCGGTTGCCGAAAAACCGCATGGTGACAACACCATTGTTCGTTTTGTGCGTTGCAAGGAAGAACAGCCGTCTGGTTTAGAATACAATCATCGGCCCGTGATGCACTGAGAAGCCCCCATAGGGACACCTTCTGTGATGTGACTGTCGGACACCCGCGTTCATCATCAAGAGGATTATCCCAATGGCCAACACGATTGACCAAGCATTCATCAAGCAGTTCGAAACCGAGGTCCATGTTGCCTATCAGCGCATGGGTTCGAAGCTGCGAAACACTGTCCGAGACAGCAATGTCATGGGCTCGACCGCCCGCTTCCAGAAGATCGGAACCGGCACCGCGACCACCAAGTCGCGCAATGGTGACGTGACCCCAATGGAACTGGCGCACACCTACGTCGAAGTTTCGATGACCGACTACTATGCACCAGAGTATCTCGACAAGCTCGACGAACTGAAAACCAACATCAATGAGCGTCAGGCAATCGCCACTTCGGCAGCCGCTGCTCTTGGCCGCAAGACGGATGAAATCCTGACGACGGCAATGGATGCTGGTGCAAGCGGAACTCAGATTGCCGACACAAGTGGCGCTCTTGTTATCGCTGACTTCCTCACTCTCTTTGAGACTGTTGGTGTTGCCGACATGCCTGAGGACGGCGACCGCTATCTGGCAATGTCGCCAAAGGGCTTTGCTGATCTCTTCGGCATTACCGAGTTTGCTTCGGCAGACTATGTGGGCCCAGCCAACCTGCCGTATGCTGGCGGCATGACCATGAAAGACTTCATGGGCTGGAAAATCTTCTCGACCTCTGCGGTTGCTGGCGGCAAGAACTTTGCCTACCACAAGAACGCGGTTGGTCTTGGAGTGAACGCCGACGTGACCACCGAGCTTAACTATGTCCCTCAGAAGGTGGCTCACTTGGCCACGTCGATGATGAGCATGGGCGCAGTCGTCATTGACGCGAATGGCGTCTATGAAGTTCTCGACAACAACTGATAAGGAATACCATCATGGCTTTCTCAGCTTCTTCCCTGACTCGCCTCGCTGGTGCTTCCGGCGTTGGCTTGTGGCACTACACCACGGCTGATGCGATTGGCGATGTGAACACAGCCGGATACTTCAACAACGCTGCGGCAATGTTGAATGTCTACGATGTGATCATTGCTGTGACATCGACAGGCGGAACGGCGGCAGTATCTCACTGCTACGTCGCTTCCAATAGCGGCACTGTTGTTGACATCATCGACGGCGTTGCGATCACTTCCACCGACTCTGACTAAAGGAGGGGGGGCTTCGGCCCCCCACACCTCTTATGATCCAAGCGACAACGGCCATTCAAGTTTGCTCCCGCGCACTTCTGCTCATTGGCGCTGACCCGATCACTTCCTTCGAGGACGGCACAACCGAGGCCGTCGTTGCTAACGCGATCTATGAGGACTACGTTCGCGGCCTTCTCAGTTCAATGCGCTGGCGCTTTGCCACCAAACAGTTCGAATTGAACCGCCTCGTTGCAACGCCAACCGGCAGATGGAGCGCGGCCTATACGCTTCCGTCCGATTCAATTCTCGTGAACACGGTGACTGAGAACGACTGCCCAATCAAATACGACATCTATTCCGGCAAGGTTTTCTGTGATGCGGGCGAGTCGTCCAGCGTTGTTGCTGACTATATCTTCCGCGCTCTCGAAGCCAACTGGCCGCCATACTTCACGCTTGGCGTAGAGCTTGCGCTTGCCGCAATGTTTGCCACGTCAATCGCACGGGATACATCACTGAATAGCATGATGGAACAGAAGGCTCAGTTCCAGCTTTCATCGGCAAGACGCCTTGACTCCCAGAACCAGACAACTCGCAATCTATTCACATCAAGGTTCATCGCTGAAAGGCGTACGTAATGCAGAAGATTCGTATCCCGTTCACCAACTTTTCTTTTGGTGAGGTGAGCGAGTCAACCATTCTCAGAACCGACACGCAAATCTATCAGTCATCTGGTCAGAGTATTGAGAACCTGTTTCTCATGAGCGAAGGCGGCTTAAAGAAGCGGCCCGGAACGGAACAGATATATCAGTTCGACTTCACCAAGCCGCTGATTGCCGGGACGGAATACCGCCGAGAGCATAGGATTCTTCCCTTCATTTTCTCTGACGACGAGAAGTACCTTGTTGTTCTCAGCGATGCGCGTGTCGATGTGCTTCGGCTTTCATCCACATCGGATGCTGTCACGTTTTCAATCAAGCTGACCGCAGACACCAGCGCGGCCGCGCTTCCGTTTGATGAGGAATATCTCCATGAGTACACTTATGCGCAGTACGGCGACATCATGTTCATCTGCCATCCGCTCTTTGCGCCGAGGCAACTTGTTCGAACCGGCCTTGATACCTTCGAAGTAACCACGATCACATTTGATCAGAGGTTTGATTCCCTAGTCACATACCAGCCTTACAGCGTACTCCATGCTGCCGACACAACGCTGGAGCTTGGCGCGACATCGGGCACAGATATTACTGCGACCGCCTCTGCGGCTGCGTTCAACACAGATGGCTCTGCGACTCTCGATGCTGGCCTTGGTGTGAATGTCTACCTTGATTCAACTGATCTTGGCACCAAGATCAAGTACGGTGACACCGAGGTAACGATTGTTGCGGTAGCTTCCACGACGGTTGCCTATGTGGATATCTCCGGAACAGCAGAGGTGCGCCTGTCAATTCTCAATCCCCTGCGCTCTCGCGATGGCACCGCCGTTGTCGAGGTCACGCATCTTGCTCACGGTCTTGCTGTGGGCGAAACTGTAATTCTGTCTGACGCTACCGGCGTTGGCGGGATTGTCGCCGCCGATATCAACGGAAGCCGCACCATTCTTGAGATTCTGAATGAGAATGCCTACTCAATAACTGCGGGTTCGAACGCAACTTCGGATGCGGATGGCGGCAACTACGTGACCGTGGAGACGAGCAGCCCGACAACCCAATGGACGCAGCAAGCCTTCTCGGCCCGCCGCGGCTATCCCGGTGCAGTTTGCTTTCATGAAAACCGGCTTTGCTTTGCAGGCACTGTCGCCCAGCCCGACACAATCTGGATGAGCAAGAGCGGGCGATTCTACAACTTCGATATTGGTACTGCTGCTGATGACGATTCGATTAATATTGTGGCTGCCTCAACTGAGGTCCAGCACATTCGATACCTTGTATCAAGCCGCGACCTTCAGGTGTTCACTGCGTCCACTGAGCTTTATATTCCATCCTATCAGAACACGGCTATCACCCCGACGAACGCGACCCTTCGCAGGCAGACTCCATACGGCTGCACATTCGTGACCCCGCAACCGTTTGATGGGGCAACTCTTTTTGTTCAGTCTGGCGGTCGCGTGGTTCGTGAGTATCTCTTCACGGATGCAGAGGACGCGTATTCCTCTACGGCAATCTCAACCATCGCATCGCATCTTGTTGATGATCCGATTGATCTGACGATATGCCACGGAGCCTTTCGCAATGCGGAATCAATCGCCGCGTTCGTCAGGCAGAATGGTGAGATTGCCTTGTTCAATTCGAACCGCGTTGAGAACCGGGCGGGATGGACGAGGATCACATCGCCCGGAACATTTGTTTCTGTGACTGCCATTGAGGACAGGCTCTTTGCTATTGGCTGGTTTGACAACAACCCGGATGCGTCCGGGGCGTCGAGGGCTGACGAACAGTTGAACCTTGTCGAGTTCAATTCTCATTGGGGGCTGGATTGCTCTCGCGGTTATTTGAGAGAGGCGGGAAGCACTGAGATTGATGTATCTGACATCTTCTCTGAGGGGGCCGTTGTCGATGTGATTCGAACGGATGGCAGCGTCATTGCTCCGAGCATTGACGAGCTTGAGGACGGTGATGGAATCCCGTCTGTCTATCTTGGGCAGTACACTGTTCCCGTGTCTGGCTTGATTGATCTTGGCGTTGAGGGGATTCTGAACGCGACTTACCGCGTTGGCTTTGCCTTTGATGTCGAGTTTGTTTCGAACCCGGTTGATGCTAGCATTGCCAATGGGCCACAGACGGGTGAGTTCAGGGGCGTGTCCGGTGTCATTGCCGATCTTCGAAGGGTTGGTTCTTTGTCTGTCAATGGCCGCGCCATGTCGATCACCGGGTTGCATAGTGGCAAGAAGGAGTTCTACATCCTTGGATACAAACGCGACCCCCAAGTAACCTTCACCCAGAATGAGCCATTGGCATTTCAGCTTAATGGATATGTAGCGGAGCTTGTTGTCTGATGTCATTGATGATGTTCACATCCCTGTTGGGCGCGGCCAGCGGCCTGATTGGCGCAATGGGGCAGGCCAGATCGGCAGAGCTTAATGCTGAGAACATTGAAACCCAGCGCATTTATAATGACGCTGCTGCTGCCGCACGGGCCAGTGATCGCTATGAGACATTCAAGTTGGCGCGATCTGCCAACACTGCGCTGCTTGCTGCGACTATGGGCCGAGACACTGGCGGCGAGGATCGTTCGGTTGCTGCGTTCATGCGGCGCAACAAAGAGACGGTCGCAAGAGACATGGGGAACATTGAGCATCAGCGGCAGATGGAAAGTTTCAACTACCAGATACAGGCTGCTGGTGAGCGACGTCGTGCAGGTGACATTGCCATGAGCGGCATGGTCAACGCATTCACAAGTGTTGCTGGTGCCATCATGAACTATGAGGACATTCGAATGCCCAACAGTGATGGAATGATGTATCGTTCTCCGCTTGCTTCTTCTCCGCGCCCTCGTCCGAATCCTCGTTACTAAGGAACTGTCATGCCCGTTATTCGCGAAGAGCGTCAGTATCAGATCGGCCCAATCGGCGTTGCACGGGTTTACGAGTCGCAGCAAGGTCAGGTTATTGCACAGGCTGCGAATCGACTCAGCGCCCAGCTATACCAGCGTGGGGCTGAGGACGCGCAGGAGCAGGGGCTCAGTATGGGTCAGGCTGTTCAGAGGGAGCATGTCCTCACGATAGACCCAAAGACAGGCGAGCCCGTTGCATTGAAGGCAATGGGTGAGATGGGGCGTATTGGATCAAGGGCTTATGAGTCTGTGATTCGAACGCGGTTTCGCCAAAGCATTGATGAGGAAATCCAGAACCAAGGCCGCATCTTTGCGGCTCAATACAATGGGAATCCTGACGCCTACACGACTGCAATGGATGGCTACATTCAGTCGATGGCGCGCCATGCAACCGGTGAGTATGGCGGCTACATCATGGATGTTGGCACGTCTTATCTTAACAGAACCCGTGCGGCTTTGGTTGCGCAAAGTTTTGCCCGTATCCGTGCTGCTGCGGCGTCAGGGACACAGAATAGTAACCGCGAGGCAAATGGCCTTCTGGAGGACTTGGTAAGTCAGGCTGGCATCAGCTTCTTAATATCTGGAGCCAACGAATCTGCTGGAGATATGACCGTCGCCCAGCCCGGTGATCTTAGCTTTGGCTCTGATGCCGGGCAATCGGAGCGCGAACCGTTCCTTCCTTTTTCTGGTCGGCAGTTACGCCTAGATGAAGCGCCAGCCCTTTCTTTCTCAGGTCGGTCGCGCCCAGATGGTTCACCCATCATTCCGAGTAATGGGGCTGTCTTTGCTTCTGCATTTAACCGCACGGAAACAGGACCAAGCGCCGTCAGTGTAACTTTGTCATCCGTTGATCGAATGAACACTGAAGCCTTTGAGGCTGGAATCATTGACGCAAACACGCGCGACAGATTCTCTCAGGAGAGTCGCCAAGCAATTGCGAGAGGCATGGTGCGTCATTACGCCACAAGCGTTGTGAATCTTAATCACCCCAATGCGCTTGCCCACCTTGAAACACTGAAGGGTGCCTTGGGGATGCAAGACTTTGGTAGGATTGGTGCTACGGCATCATACCTCCGGCCCTTGGATTCTCTGCTTGGCGGCAGTGCCACAGCCCTTGAAGATATTGAAACAGCCGTTGAGGGTATTCTGAATGATGCGATTGCATCAGCAAGACCCGCGGATGAAGCGCGTGCTCGAGCAGAAACAAGGGCTCAAACAATTCTTGCGCTAGAGATTGAGGGCGGAAACTCAGTTATCGGCAGTCAAGTTGATGCCATTATCGCTGATGGTCGCGTTGGTGAAATTGTTCAAGCCGTTTTGTCTATTCGGGATTTGAACACGAACCCAGATTTAAGTCCAGAACTTCATCGTGCGCACACAAATAGGGTTGAGATTGTTCTCGAATCGGCCAACTCATCGCTTGCTTCGTCAATAGCGAGAGGCTTGAACCGAGAGGAAATCCACGAACTGAATAGCGCAATCCAATCGCGCGACGAAGAGACTATAGCTGAACTTGCGCAGCGTATTCCCGGTGCCATTGATTACTATAATAACCTTGTTGCGCTTGAGACTGTTGATCCAAACACCTTTGCCACTCAGCGCACGCGGCTAAATGAAATCTCTCAAGCTGAGGGAGCGTATCTATCTTATGCCCAAGAGCAGGTTGATGACCGCAGGGATGCTGCACAACGAGCCCGTGATGCTGAAGTCATGGCTGCTTTCGATGCAAGTACAAATAGTATAGCCGCTTCAGCGCAGACTGATAATCTGTTTAGGGTAGCAAGTGATCCTGCGGCTGTCGGGGTGGGCTTCGCAGCTCTGAACCGTGAGCTTGATAAATGGTATTCGTACCTTGGGAATGAATTGAGCGATGCTGATAGACGGCGCATCGAACGACGCATTGAAAGTCTTACCACTGGTGTTGTTGATGGCTCGATTCGAGGCTTCCTCAATGGAAAGTCCTCTTCTGAGATTGAAGAAATTCAAGCCGCGGTCATTGGGGTAAACAGCGTTGCCCACTTGGAGGATCAGTACCCCGGCATTGCGGCATTGCAGATTTCGATTCACTCCCTTGCGACACGCGACCAAAGTGTCCTTGGTGACGTGACTACGCTCATGTCTAGCATTTCTACCAACGAAGGTTCTGTTGCCCAAAACAATCTTGTAGCTCAACAGACACTGGAGTTGGCCAATGGCATTGCGAACATATCACTCACTGGGCTGTCCGGCCCTGAGTTGGAGGCTGCCGTCGCGAGCTTTGACGCTGCCGCACGTACGTATGTGCATGCACATGGACTAGATGCGGCTTTAAACGAACTCTATCAACAGGCCACAACGGCATCTTTGACGGCGGGATTTTCACTTCTTACACGTCAAGATGACGTGACCTTGGCTCAAGCCTATCTTAATGGCCGGAATGCTGAAGGGCTTTCTGATGAAGTGCGCGATCATCTCAGTGATGCAATTTTTTATTCCACAAGAACTGGTCAGCAATCATACCTAAGCACTGAAGCGGGTCGTCAATCGGAAACCCAGACCAATCTTATCGTAATGCACGAGGAGCGCCTTGAGAGGTCCCGGTGGTCTCAAGGCATTCTCAATGGCCAGCTTCCGGTGAGCCCGGACCCAGACAACAGAGCCCGAATAATGGTGGCTTCGGATTACGCATTCCCGAACGCATCAGCAGATTTGCTTCTTCGTCCTATTGGTGAGCTGTCTGAAGGACAGCGGAACCTAGCGAATCAAATTGCAATGAATGGAAGTGCGCTTCCTGAAGCGTGGCATGAGGTGTTTGTTAGAACGGCACATCAGCCAGATCTCAATTCAGAGAGAACTCTTGCTGTATGGGATCAAATCTCACACACGCAAAACAGCAATGGAACCACCATTCGCAGCAATGTTTGGCACATGATGGACCGTGAAGTTCGCAGTTCTCTTGATTCTTACGCAGCCGCGCTCAGTGTGGGCAGTAGCATTCAGGCTGTCATAGATCGTCCGCAGGAATTTTCCGCTCTACCCGTCGATCCAGAAGTGATCGCAACTCAAATGGCCACTTTGATAGGGCAAGAACCCGGCGATCTTTTTGCAGAAGTCAATGCAATCCCAGCATTTAGTACGCTCAGTGAGAGTCAGCAGTCTGGTATTTTGGGCTCTCTGCTTCGTGATGTGGAGAACAATCAAGCATTTGGTGGACCCCCTATTGATGTTCTGGCGACGATTGAGCAGTCGATTGGGGGCCTAGTGGGGCCGGCTGATGGAACTGTATTCCACCGCACTGGCGCTGGCCTTCAGGAATTCACTGCCTTCTCACTGTACTCCATGTTCCCCAGTGAAAATGAACGCATGGTGTTCGAAGAAGTGGTTGCTTCAAGGGTATCGTGGACATTGGGTTTTGAGGCTTATTTCCCTCGCGATATGCCATCTTCATTTGCAGAGGGTCTTG
>UPTN01000887.1_pt1 | contig 14159 bp, 9 predicted proteins | sample 2160111 | NCBI WGS metagenome assembly UPTN01 (sample SAMN06265058, study PRJEB28932) | marine metagenome | isolation source: Columbia River Estuary | place: USA:Columbia River Estuary, USA | collected 2014-05-05 | reverse complement strand
TTGCCGCCCAGTTCCTGGGCAACCCGCTTGACGGTGTCTGCCGCAGCCTTGGCTACCGCGATACCTGCCCGGGTTGAACCGGTAAACGACACCATGTCGATACCCGGATGGGAAGCAATCGGCGCGCCCACATCGGGACCATCACCGTTAATCATGTTGTAGACGCCGGCCGGCACGCCTGCATCGTGTAACACCTGGCTGAAAATATAGGCGCTAAGGGGTGATTCTTCGCTGGGCTTCAGAATCATGGTGCAACCGGCAGCCAGGGCCGGGGCAACTTTCGCCGCCACCTGGTTCATGGGCCAGTTCCAGGGAGTAATCAGACCGACCACACCAATGGGCTCACGTACCACCCGGGCACCTTCAACCTTTTCTTCCCAGTGCATGGTCTTCAAGGCCTGGAGTGCGCCTCCGATATGCTGGTCGCCAGAACCTGCCTGGGCGCCTCGCGCCAGGGACATGGGCGCACCCATCTCGTCGCAGATGGCCAGGCCAATCTCTTCCTTGCGCTTATGGTATTCGGCAAGCACGGCTTCCAGCAGTTCTATACGTTCCTGGCGGCTGGTGCGACCAAATGTCTCGAAGGCCGCCCTGGCTGCTGCCACGGCCTTTTCCACGTCTGCAGGCGAGCCCAAGGAAATGGTTCCCACTACCGATTCGGTAGCCGGATTCACAACGCCTAATTCACGCCGGGTGACCGGGTCTACCCACTGGCCGTTGATATAAAACTGTTTGAAATCGTACATGGCTGAACTCCGTGTGTTCATTGCCTGGCAGACTGCGTAGGTCGGCCTGAGGTAATTCGCTATTGTAATTGCTGGCCAAAAAAAAGGACAAGCAACCCGCAGGCTGCCTGCCCTTTATTCATTCCCTGTTAGTCAGGAATCAAGCGCCATAGGGCGTGTATTCCAGGTTCAGGGCGTCGGCCACAGCCTTGTAGACAACCTTGCCGGCGTGGACGTTCAAGCCGTTCAGAAGGTGCTTGTCGTCAGCCACAGCCTGTTGCCAGCCCTTGGAGGCCAGTGCATGCACGAAAGGCAGGGTGGCATTGTTCAGGGCGAAGGCCGAGGTGCGGGCAACCGCGCCAGGCATATTGGTCACGCAGTAGTGAACGCAACCCTCGTCAATGTAGACGGGCTCGGCGTGGCTGGTGGGACGGCTGGTTTCAAAGCAACCACCCTGGTCGATAGCGATATCAACCAGTGCAGAGCCATCGCGCATACGCTTGACCATGTCGCGGGACACCAGCTTGGGCGCTGCGTCACCGGGGATCAGCACGGCGCCAATGACCAGGTCAGCATCGGTTACGTAACGGTCAATCGAATCGACCGTGGAATAGACCGTCTTGAGCTGGTTACCAAACAGGTCAGACAGTTCACGCAAGCGCTTCAAGGAGCGATCAATGACGACAACTTCTGCGCGCAGGCCAACCGCCATTTCCGCTGCAGCGGTACCGGACACGCCGCCACCGAGGATCACTACCTTGGCGGGGGCAACACCGGGAACGCCGCCAAGCAGCACACCGGAGCCACCAGAGGCTTTCTGCAAAGCGGCAGCGCCAACCTGGATAGACATACGACCGGCAACCTCGCTCATGGGGGTCAGCAGCGGCAGGCTGTGATCGTCTGCAGTCACGGTCTCGTACGCGATAGCCGTGGCGCCGCTCTTGATCAGGGCAGCGGTCTGCTCGGGATCGGGGGCAAGGTGCAAGTAGGTAAACAGCAACTGACCGGGGCGCAGCATTTCGCATTCCACCAACTGGGGCTCTTTAACCTTGACGATCATTTCGGCCTTGGCGAAGACCTCTTTCGCGGTGCCGATGATGCTAGCACCCGCCTCAACGTATTCGTCGTCGCTGCTACCGATACCGGCGCCGGCGCCAGTCTGCACGATGACCTCGTGACCAGCGTGGACCAGGTCCTTGACGCTTGAGGGCACCAGGCCCACACGATATTCGTGATTCTTGATTTCTTTAGGTACACCAATAAGCATGATGGAAACTCCCTCAAATTAGGCCGGGCTGTATCGACCGGTAGCCGCACATGATACCTTTTCATGGCTGCAATTAACTTGCGATCGAACACCGTTTAAGGCCAGAATCGCAAGAATCCGCCGCTACGGAGTCAACTAATGATGGAAAATTCGAAAATGCTGCCAGATAAGACTGATCGGGCCATTCTTCGCGAGCTGCAAAAAGACGGTCGCATGAGTAACGTTGAGTTGGCCCGCCGGGTAAATCTCTCCGAATCCGCCTGCCTGCGACGTGTCCGGGTTCTGGAAGAAGAAGGCGTGATCGATGGCTACGTGGGCCTGGTGAATTCCGCAAAGGCTGGCCTGCCGGGCAATGTATTCGTGCGCATCACCCTGCAACGCCAGCAACAAAAAGACCTGGAGGAATTCGAGGCAGCGGTTCAACGGGTACCCGAGGTCATGGAGTGCTACTTGATGACCGGTGATTCGGATTACCTGCTGCGAGTGGTGGTCGCCAATGCGGCGGATTTTGAACGGATTCACTATCAGCAACTGACCCGGTTGCCGGCAGTGGCAAGGGTGCAATCTGGCTTCGCCCTGCGTACCGTAATCAAGCGCACCGCGATCCCCATCGATTAAACCGCTCTCCAGGACCCATAGACATGACAACCCTGCTCATTCTGGATTCCCAGGCAGATGCGTATAACGAGTTTGTGAAGAATGCCCACCTGCCTGGACTGAATGTCTTGTTGGCGACCGACCCGTCGAGCCTTCCCGAGGGCGCGGCGTTGGCGGAGGTCGTGCTGGCCCCACCGGGATTGCTGATCGGCGCCCTGCCCCGGCTGACCAGCCTGCGCTGGGTCCAGTCCACCTGGGCCGGGGTCGAGTCCCTGCTTGCCCCCGAATTACCACGCAATTACCTGCTTAGCGGTGTGAAGGGCGTGTTCGGGACGCAAATGGCGGAATACACGCTCTGCTATATGCTGGCCCATGAGCGACAGGTGATTCAGCGGTTCGACTCCCAAAGGCAGGGAGCGTGGGACCATAGAATGCCCGGACAGCTTGCCGGCAAGCACGCAGTTTTTCTCGGCCTGGGATCCATTGGCGGCGAATGCGCCCTGCGCTGCCGGCAATTTGGCATGCGCACCAGCGCGGTCACACGATCGGGGGCCCAGACGGCGCTGGTCGACAAACATTTTCAGGTAGAGAATTTGCCCCAGGCCGTGAGCGACGCGGACTACCTGGTGATGAGCCTGCCAGATACACCCGAAACCCGTCACCTGGTGGATGGCCCGGTACTGGATGCCCTCCCACCCCACGCGGTCATCATCAACGTGGGTCGCGGAAGATCACTGGATCAGCAGGCACTGTTGAGCGCCATGAAGGCCGGCGAACTGGCCGGAGCCGTCCTGGATGTCTTTGAACATGAACCCCTGGCTCCAGGGGATGCGTTGTGGGACTGTCCGGGCATCACCATCACCGCCCACACTTCTGCTGTGAGCTTCGTTGAGGACATCGCGCCCCTGTTCCTTGCGAACCTCGGTCGTTACCTGGCGGGTGAGCAACCTCACCACCTGGTGGATTTCACCCGGGGCTATTGAACCTCTTTTGCAGACCCTGTAACACCCGGCACCGGGGGTGCCGCCTCCGGATCAAAATCTTTCCAATCCAAGTAGCTGGATAGTCGTGCTGGCCACGCTGCCCTGGAACACCTCTGGCCAGGGCCCGACTTCTCCCATAGCCGGCGTATCCGGACCCATAATCATCATCCAGATATCACCACAGCCTGGAATCTCCTCAGCGTGTTCTATCCAGTCCTCAGACAATAGCCCGAAGCTTGAAAAAAGCGGGTTCCGGGCAAGTAGCCACAAACCGACAATTCAAATCCCGGGCAACCCTAGCCATTTATTGATAAGTCCTTGCCGCTGGCCAGTCAGGTCTGTAAGAATCCGGGATTGAATTATTTTCTGTTTACCCTCTCCATGGAACTCAGATCAACGATGTGATTTTTGTGATCGGCTCTCGCGAGTCGTTTTGTACTGTGGGTGCCCGCTATTGTGGGAATACCCTCGAAAGGATAAAAGACGCCCCGGACGGCAGGAAATGCATCGCTTCATCGAATTTTTAGCGGGAGGATAGTGAAGTTATAGCGCAGAACGATTGAGTTCGGCGCTAAAGAGGATACCGCATGACCAAGCCGTTCAGATTGACCTATTCCACAATGTTCGCTCCGCCAGAGGAGTTGCACACCCGATTCGAGGCAGCTCTGGAATCAGTCAAAGAAAGCCTGGGAAAGAAGCACGGGCATTACATCAACGGCGAGACGATAGAGGCCGAAAGGTACCGGGAAAAACGCAGCCCGGTTGACCAGGACATGCTCCTGGGCCGTTTTGGCGACGGAACCCCTGATGAAACAGAGATGGCCGTCAATGCCGCAAGAAAAGCCTGGCCCGAATGGCGCAGCATGCCCTACCACGAACGCAACAAGATCCTGCGCAAGGCTGCCAGCCTGATTGAAGAACGGGTATACGAGATTTCTGCTGCGGTGGCCCTGGAAGTCGGCAAGAACCGGATGGAGGCATTGGGCGAAGTCCAGGAGACCGCCGATTTCTTTACCGTTTACTGCGACGATTTTGAAAGCAACAACGGATTCGACCGCGCCCTGCCCGATGATCCGCTTGAAGGATTCAAGAGCACCAATCGCTCGATAATGAAACCCCATGGCGTCTGGGCCGTCATCACCCCGTTTAATTTTCCCTTCGCCCTGGCCGGTGGACCGGTGGCCGCTGCCCTGGTCACCGGCAACACAGTGGTGCTCAAGGGCGCCACTGATACGCCCTGGTCCGGAGTCATGCTGGCCCAGTGCCTGCACGACGCAGGTCTGCCCCCGGGCGTGTTCAACCTGGTCAATGGATCAGCCCACGACGTGGGACAGGTGCTGGTGGAACATCCCCGGGTAGCCGGCATCACCTTCACCGGTTCATACAAGGCCGGCATGCATATTTACCGCAGTCTCGCCGCAGGCGCCTACCCGCGCCCCTGCATTGCTGAAATGGGCGGCAAGAACGCCACCATCGTTACCCGTAGTGCGGACCTGGACCGGGCCGCCATGGGCATCGTGCGTTCCGCCTATGGCCTGAGTGGGCAGAAATGTTCGGCCTTGTCGCGACTGTACGTGGACGACACCGTAGCCGATGAGTTGATCAAGAAATTACAGGCCGAGATTGCCAAGATTCGTATTGGTGATCCAACCGAAAGAATGAACTGGCTGGGTCCGGTCGCCAATGCGGCGGCATACGATAATTTCGCCAGTTACTGCGAACAGTTCAAATCCGATGATGTAAGCCTCCTGGCCGGTGGCGCCCAGGCCCGTGAGGGCAATATGGCAAATGGCTTCTACTGCCAGCCTACGCTGGTGGAACTGCCCCTGGATCATCCTTTGTGGCAAGAAGAAATGTTTGTTCCCATCCTCACCCTGGCCAGGGTTCCCAACCGGGAAACTGCCATGGAACTGACCAATGCTCCGGACCAGGGTCTTACCGCCGGTGTCTACGGCAGCGAGGATGACGTGCGCTGGTTCCTGGATAACGTGGAGGCTGGCGTGACCTACGCAAACCGTCCCCAGGGTGCGACGACGGGCGCCTGGCCTGGCTACCAGCCCTTCGGAGGATGGAAAGGTTCTGGCAGCACTGGTAAGGCAATCGCCAGTTTTTATTATCTGCCGCTTTACCTTCGTGAGCAGTCACAAACAATAGTTGAATAGCGCCGCATGAAACATCTATCACTGCAGCAGGCGATAGCAGAATTCGTCAAGGACGGGCAGACGTTGGCGATGGAAGGGTTTACCCACCTGATTCCATTCGCCGCAGCCCACGAGATTATCCGCCAGGGTCGCAAGGACCTGACGTTGATGCGCATGACGCCGGATATCATTTACGACCAGCTGATAGGCATGGGTTGTGTTAGCCGGATGATCTTCTCCTGGGGTGGTAATCCCGGAGTGGGTTCGCTGCACCGCCTGCGTGATGCGGTCGAAAAGCACTGGCCGCGTCCCATCGAACTGGATGAGCGCAGTCATGCCGCCATGGCCGCTGCCTACCAGGCCGGGGCATCGGGACTGCCTTTCGCCATGCTGGCTGGGTTCGTGGGCAGTGATTTGCCCTCGGTGAATCCGAATATCCGTCACATCGAGTGTCCTTTTACCGGTCAACGCCTGGCAGCAGTACCCGCCCTCACCCCTGACGTGGGTATCATCCACGCGCACCTGGCCGACAAGGCCGGCAATGTGCTGCTCAGGGGCATTACCGGGGTGCAAAAAGAGGCCGCCATGGCAGCCCGGGAAGTGATTGTCACGGTCGAGGACGTGGTGGACGAACTGGATGCGCCACAGAACTCGGTGATTCTGCCCAGCTGGGTGGTAAGCGCTGTGGCCAAAGTGCCCGGCGGCGCTCACCCATCCTATGTTCACGGTGTGTATGACCGGGATAACGCGTTCTACCAGGAGTGGGACGCCATCTCCAGGGACCGGGATGGCTTCAGGGCATGGATTCAGGAATACGTACTCGATACCGGTGACCATGCGGGCTACCTGGCTCGACTGGGGGCGCGATCATGAGTACACCTGACTACACCCGGGACGAGATGATGACCATTGCCGCCTCACGATTGATGTGGAATGGCTGTGTATGTTTTGTCGGCATCGGACTGCCCAGTGCAGCGGCGAACCTTGCCCGACTGACCCATGCCCCCGGGATCGTCCTGATCTATGAGTCAGGCACCATTGGTACCAAGCCCAGCGTCCTGCCCTTGTCCATCGGAGACGAGGACCTGGCAGAGACCGCCGAGTGCCTGGTAGCCATACCGGAAATTTTCACCTACTGGCTGCAAGCCGGCCGGGTTGACGTGGGATTCCTGGGAGCGGCCCAAATTGATCGCTTCGGTAATCTCAACACTACCGCCATCGGTGATTACCACGCGCCGAAGGTTCGCCTGCCCGGCGCCGGTGGCGCACCGGAGATCGCAGCCCACGCCAAAGAAACGTTCATCATGCTGCGCCAGTCTCCTCGCAGCTTTGTCGACAAGATGGACTTCATTACTTCCGCGGGTTACATCGGTGATACCGAGGCCCGTCGCAAGGCAGGCGCCAGGGGCGATGGCCCGCAAAAGATCATCACTGACCTGGGGGTACTCCAACCCGACCCGCAAAGCGGCGAGCTGACCCTGACCGGGTTATTCCAAGGCATTAGCGTGGAGGATGTGAAGGCAGCTACCGGCTGGCCGCTGGCGGTGGCCGAATCCCTGGAGCGCATCCCGCCCCCTGGCGAAGAAGAACTGCACACGCTCAGGCAATTGCATGCACGTACTGCCGAGGCGCACAAACGGGCCCGGAAACTGCCCTACTAGATTTTCAGAATTCATCGTTACGTTTTTTGAGGGATTACATCGTGAGTGAACAGCACATCAAGACAGAGTTACCCGGACCACGCGCACGCGCAATGATGGAGCGCGACGCCAAGGTTGTAGCTCCCTGTTATCCCCGTGACTATGGGTTTGTCATGGACCACGGCAAGGGCGCCGAAGTCTGGGACGTGGACGGTAATCGCTTCCTGGATTTCATGGCCGGCATTGCCGTGTGCTCCACCGGTCATAGCCATCCCGATGTAGTCAACGCCATCAAGGGTGCGGCGGACAAGTTCCTGCACATTTCCTCAGACTACTGGCACGAGAACCAGGTTGCCCTGGCCGAAACCATGGCCAGGCTGGCACCCATGGAAGAAGACGCCATGACCTTCTTTGCCAACTCCGGCACCGAGACTGTTGAGGGAGCCCTGAAGCTGGCCCGTGCGGTTACCGGGCGCCCGCGCTTCATCGGTTTCCTGGGCGGTTTCCACGGCCGCACCATGGGGTCGCTGTCCTTCACCTCCAGCAAGTACACCCAGCAGTCGGGCTTCTTCCCGACCATGCCGGGCGTCACCCACGTGCCCTACCCCAACAACTACCGCCCGGTTTTCGAGGGTGCAGACCAGGGTAAGGCCGTGCTCAAGTACATCGAACAACTCTTCCAGCACAATCTGCCGGCCAACGAGGTTGCGGGCATGCTGATTGAGCCCTTGCAGGGGGAAGGTGGTTACATCGTTCCGCCCGAGGGTTTCCTGAAGGGGCTGCGGGACATCTGCGACAAACACGGCATCTTGCTGATTTTTGATGAAGTGCAAAGTGGCGTCGGACGCACGGGCAAAATGTTCGCCTGCCAGAACTGGGGCGTGGAACCGGACATCATGACCCTGGCAAAGGGCATCGGTTCGGGCATGCCCATAGGCCTGATCGTTGCTCGCAAGAGCGTAATGAGCCAATGGAAACACGGCGCCCATGGCAACACCTATGGCGGCAATCCGGTGGCCTGCGCGGCGGCGATTGAAACCCTGCGCCTGGTGGAGTCTGAATACGCCGCCAACGCAGCGGTGATGGGCGAGTACTTCATGGGCAAGCTGCGTGATATGGCCACTCGCTTTGATGTGATTGGCGAAGTGCGGGGCCAGGGCCTGATGATTGGCATGGAACTGGTTAAGGATCGCCAGACCAAGGAACCGGCCAAGACTGTCTGTGATGAACTCGTGCGCAAGGCTTTCCAAAAGGGACTGTTACTGCTCAGTTGTGGGGTCAGCACGGTGCGCTTTATGCCGCCCCTGATGGTGGACAAGGCCATCATAGATGAAGCCATGGAGATGCTGGAAGCAAGCCTCGCGGAGGTGCTGGCAGAACAGTAATCGCCATATGGTCGAACCCGGGGTGATGGACATTCAATGAATTAGTTGGATGATTGAACATACCTACCCCGAGCCACTGCCCCTGGCGGCAAGCAAAACAATCTTCTGGATATACTCGGAACGAACTACACGCGACCGCTCTTGTTTTTTTTGCTAGGGTGGCCGGCGAGCCTCAACTTTCGGCAAGGAACGCAAAGCAGTTGAGCATGGGGAAAGATGCAGGTGAGTTTCACCCCATCTGATAACCACCCCGCAAGGGAACAACAATGCGTAGCGACAGCGATCGCGTGAATTTAACAAGGGCACTACGCCGAAGGCTAAAGCATGAGCGAAAACCAGACTGACGAGATAAAAACACCGACAATGCTCCAGGCGCTGATTCCTGTGGCAACACTCGTGTCACTGCTGGCCATGTCGGTCTACCTGTTCGGTTCGGATTCCTCCTACGGGGCAAATCAAATTGCCCTGCTCTTCGCCGGCGGTATCGGCGTGATCATCGCAATTCGCAACGGCCATCGCTGGCAAGACCTTGAACAGGCCATCGTTCACGGTATCGGCACGGCCATGGGCGCCATGCTAATACTACTTTCGGTGGGCGCTCTGATCGGAAGCTGGATGTTGTCGGGCACGGTTCCGACCATGATCTGGCTGGGTCTTAAATTGCTGGATCCACGGGTTTTTTTCGCAGCCAGTGCACTGATTTGTGCTGTCGCCTCGGTGAGCATCGGTAGTTCGTGGACTGTGGCTGGCACCCTGGGCGTGGGCTTGATCGGTGTCGCCAGTGGCCTGGGCCTGTCGCCGGAAATCACTGCCGGCGCCGTCATTTCCGGCGCCTACTTCGGTGACAAGATGTCGCCGCTGTCGGATACCACCAACCTTGCTCCGGCGGTCGCGGGTACGGATATCTTTACCCACATTCGACACATGGTCTGGACCACGACGCCATCGTTCATCATCGCCCTGGTGCTATTTACCATCGTGGGCCTGAATAGCCATGGCTCGGGGGATGCGGCACTGGTAACCCAGACCATGGATGTACTGGAAGAGTCATTCAACATCACGCTGATCGCACTGCTTCCCCTGGTGCTGGTCATGTTCATGGCATTTCGGAAGTTTCCAGCCATGCCGACCATTTTGATTGGCGCACTGGTGGGCGGCATTATGGCCGTGATACTGCAACCGGACGTAGTGAAAGGCCTGGTGGCTGATTCAGGACTGACAGGCCCGCTGGCCTACCTGAAAGGCGTCTGGAAGGCCCTGGCTGACGGGTATGTTTCCAACACCGGTGATGCCCGGGTGGATTCCCTGCTAAGCCGCGGCGGCATGAGCAGCATGCTCAACACCATCTGGTTAATTATCTGTGCCCTGGCCTTTGGCGCGGTACTTGAACACGCCGGCATCCTGACCCGCCTTATTGGGTCGGTCCTGCATGCGGCCAAATCCACTGGTTCCCTGGTGATGTCGGTTGTGTTTACCTGCATTGGCTTGAACATCATCGCTTCGGACCAGTACATGGCGATTGTCCTGCCCGGCAAGATGTATCGTGCAGAATTCAAGAAGCGTGGACTGGCCCCGGAGAATCTGTCCCGGACTATCGAGGATGCAGGGACCATGACATCGGCGCTGGTGCCCTGGAATACCTGTGGTGCGTTCATGGCAGGCACCCTGGGCGTCCCAACCTTCGCCTACCTGCCCTTCGCGTTCTTTAACTTGATCAACCCGCTGGTGGCGATCTTCTACGGCTTCCGGGACATCAAGATCACCCGCATCGAAGAAGAGACCCAGACCGAAGAAGTCGAGTCCTTTGCCCGTACCCTGCACAAGGATTAGTAGAAACTTCCGGGTAGCAATTCCTAATCGAGAAATCCGCGGGCGGCCAGGTCATCCTGGTACGCCCGCAATACCCTCTCCAGGCGCTCCACCAACACGTCAATGTCGTCCCGCGTGGCAATCAGCGGCGGCGTCATCATGAGCCAGTCACCGAATTCACCGAAAGACGTACGTCGAGCGTAGATCAGCAGGCCTTCCTTCATGCCCAGTCGCTTGATCTCTTCCTGCACATCCAGGCTGGCAGGGAATTTCCTCTTGGTCTCTTGATCCGCAACTAATTCGATGCCGTTAAGTTGCCCGATCCCCCTGACATCGCCGAGGATGCTAATTGAATGCTTCAGGGAGCCAAGTCGTTTCCGCAAGTATTCGCCTTGCTCCAGGGCGCGACTCATCAGGTCTTGCTCCTTGAGTTCCTGCAGTACTGCCAGCCCCACAGCGCATCCCAGTGGGCTCGCCTTGTAGGTGTGGCCAAGATGGAAACCTCCCGCGGCCACCACCGACTCCAGCATGGAATCCGGGGCGAGAAAACCACCCAGGGGGTAATATCCACCGCCTATGCCCTTGGCAAAGGTGAGCAGGTCAGGCCGCCCCTTGGGCCACCAGTGAGAAGCCAGGAAACGGCCGGTGCGGCCCGCGCCACTGATCACCTCGTCATAGATCAGCAGCACGCCGTATTGATCACAGATTTCCCGTACCCGTTTGTAGTAAAAATCCGGGGCGTACTGGGCGCCTCCGGTGAACCCCATTACAGGCTCCATGACATAGGCCAGCACCGTTTCCGGCCCTGCTTCAAGAATCGCTTTTTCCAGGCACTCCGCGCAGTGGGCGGCGTAACTATTCCTGTCATAGCCGGCCGGTTGCCGGTAGCTAAAAGGTGCGGGGATTTGTATCGAGGGGCGCAACATCGGCCCCATGGGTGATTTTGCAGAGTCCCCGTTCAAGCCCATCGCACCCAGGGTGCTGCCGTGATATGAGGGATTCCGGCTAATGAGTTTGTAGCGGCTCTGCTGACCCCTGGAGACGGCAAACAGCCTGGCAAACTCCAGGCACTTCTCCATCGCTTCGGAGCCGCTGGAGACGAAAAATGCCCGGTCAAATCCTTCGCCGGCCTCGGCAGTCAGCAGGTTGGCCAATTCCGTGTTGGCCTCGCTTTCAAAACCCGTCGGGTAGGAGTAACAAATCTTCTCGGCCTGCTCACCCATGGCAGCCAGTACTCGTGGGTTGGAATGCCCCAGGTTGACCACTACCGGTCCCGAGGTGCAGTCCATGTAGCTGTTGCCCTGCTCATCCCAGACAAACATGCCTTCGCCACGAGCAATTCGTGGTATCTGCAGACTGCCTTTTGGCATCCAGAAATGCTGCAGTCCACCACCCTTTGAAAGCTCACCAATTACCCGTTGTGACATGCTTATTCTCGTCTTGTTCCAGTTACTGTGCGGCCGGTTCAATGGGCCTGTATACCACGCGCCACTCCAACACGAAACTCAGTTGTTAGCAGGCGGCGCCTCTTGGTAATCGACCACCACGGTAGTCCCGTTTACGAACCGGGGAATGATCGCCAGAACCTGCTCCCTGGTGATGGACTCTATGCCACGAGTGATCTCGTCGTCGCTCAATAACCTGCCATGCTGAATGTACTGCCTTGCCAGGAAAGTCGAGCGTTCCAGGTTGCTCTGATTCGCGGTCAGGTAACGCCCGAGAAAATGCTGGCGAGCTTCTCGGACTTCCTCTTCACTTGGCGGGTTGATAAGCAGTCCCTGCAGCTGCTCCTGGAGCAGGCTATCCATGACCTTGAGCTTCAGGGGGTCCACGCCGATTGCCAGGCTAATCCAGCCGCGCTCGGCATCCGAGTGATAAGCACTGTCGATGTAATAGATCAGACCACGTCTTGAAATAGCCTCTTTACCCAGCCTGCCTTCGTAGCCATGACTAAGGATGTATAACAGCGCCTGCCAGGGAGCTGAATCCACCGTGGACAAGGCCGGCGCTCTCACACCGTAACCAAGCTGAGCCTGGGCCACCGGATGGGCCATCCAGGAGAAGACCTGCTTGTCGGGCGCCTCTTCGGCTTCGTAACCGGTGGAGGTACCGGGTACCAACAACCCGAACCGCCTCTCAAGCCCGGCGAATAGCACTTCCGGATCCAGGTCGCCGCTGACCACAATGGCCAGGGGTGCCGCCTCCGGATTATCGGCTGCCCGAGTGCCTCCCACATGACTACTCAAGAGCGCCTCAAGGCGGGCCCCTGGGTCCTGGATGGATTCAGACTCTGGTTTCTCGGAACTCTGAAGCTGCTGAAGTTGCCTGGCAAGAAGATCCAGCCCCTGGTTCAGTTCAGAGGACAAGAATTGATTTGCCAGGGAACTAAATCCCGGTTCAGGAAAACCGGTGCTCAACAGGTCGGGGCCATCCCAGGCCTCCCCCGGGAGAAGCACCTGGGCATGCACTGTTGGCGAAGTGGCAACCTGTTGCCAGATTATCGGCAACCCGCCAGAGAGCCTGGTAATCGCCGGCACGGATGCCCTGGCCGTAAACGCCTTGCCTGGCCCGTCACGGGGAACACCGAACTGCTGGGGTCGATCTGCCGAGAACACTACCGTTGGAGTCTTGCCAGGCAAGGACCAACCGATAGTCCGCTGGTGAGGCTGGAGATAGCGACTGGCAACCCTTTGAATGTCTCCAGGGGTGACGGCTTCAATGGCATCTTCCAACCCTAACAGCACCTCAAGGGCGCCCAGGCCATCGAAATAGGCTAACTGGTGGGCCGCATCCTCAGTGGTCTGCAGATCGAAGGTTAATTCTCGCTTCAGCTGAGCAACCGCCGCGGACAAGGCCTGAGGGGATACCTGGGATGACCTGAGGCTTGCCACTCGCTGCTCCAGGCCCTGCTCCAGGCTGGCCGGGCTCTGGTCTGGGCCAATGCTTCCCGCCAGGAAGAACAGGTAGGTCTGGGCGGAAACCGGATACCAACTCCTCAAGTCAGAGGTAAGCCCTGACAGCAATGTGCCAGGGCGCACCGGGGCCACACCGCTGTCCTGGTGAAAATTGATGCCGCCACTGCCGGCCAGCAGTTCTCTCAGTATCAAAAATGCCGGGAAGTCCTTATTTCGCGCCGAGGGTGCCTGGTAGGCAATCTCGAAGAGGCTGTCAGGACCAGGGCCGCTCAAATTAATGCGCCTGAGTCCTGTTTGGGCAGCCTCAACGGTGCGCGGAAGCGGGCTGGGCTGGCTCGCCGGAAATTGACCGAATAGTTCCTTCACCCTGGACAGGGCTTGATGACTGTCGATATCACCCACGATGGCAAGAACGGCATTACCGGGATGGTAATGCTGACGGTAAAACGCCTTTATATCGGACAGTTCCACTCGCTGGATGTCGCTTTCAAGGCCGATGACATTGTTGCGATAGGGGTGGCCCTGGAAGGCGGTAAACACCAGCTGGTCATGCAACACGGATGCCGGGTCGTTCTCATACCCGTGCATTTCCGCCAGCACAGCGCCCCGCTCGGGCTCCAACTCGCTGTCGGGGATCTTAAGCCGGGCCATGCGGTCCGCTTCAATGCGCAGCACGGTGTCCAATGCGGATACCGGA
>UPTN01000879.1_pt1 | contig 14294 bp, 9 predicted proteins | sample 2160111 | NCBI WGS metagenome assembly UPTN01 (sample SAMN06265058, study PRJEB28932) | marine metagenome | isolation source: Columbia River Estuary | place: USA:Columbia River Estuary, USA | collected 2014-05-05 | reverse complement strand
CTAAATTCTTTTTTAAGTTTTGCTACAAAATATGCTGTGTTAATTGGAATTGTTTTGGCGATATTAATTGTAATTTTTAATAAGAATTTACAAACTATATTTCATACTCAAACAGCATCTATGTTTTGGATTTTTGCAATTGGACTTCCAATTTATTTTTTAATGAGTGTAAATAGAGGTTTATATCAAGGAAAAGATGTGTTAAACAAATTATCGGTTACGTATCAATTTGAAATGTTGAGTAGATTGATTATTACTTTAGCCATTTTATTTTTAATGCCTTTTGTGCCAACATCAGTTGCAATAGCCATTGGTATAGTAGTTTCATTTATTTTTGGATTGTTTCCTTTTCAAAAGAAAATAGTAAAATCAATTTCAATTGTTCCTGAAAAATTAGCGGAATCAAAAGGAATTACCTTGTTTTTTATGCTAACAGCTTTTTACGAATTGACTCAAATTTTAATAAATAACAGCGATATAATTTTAGTAAAGCATTATTTTGATAATCACCAAGCGGGTTTATATGCCTCTTTAGCATTAATAGGTAGAGTAGTTTATTTTGTTGCTTGGATGTTTGTAATGTTACTTTTGCCGAAAGTGGTTCAGTTAAAAAAAGAAGGAAAAGATACAATGCCATTATTGTTTAAATATGTGGGTTATATAATTGTATTGTCTTCATTTATTGTGTTATTCACTTTTTTATTTCCTGAATTTGTAGTGCAACTAATGTTTGGAGAACAATATGTGTCAATTGCACCATTACTTTGGAAATATGCTTTAGCAACCTCCATTTTTGCAATAGCAAACATTTTTGCCTATTACTTTTTATCTATTGATAAATATGTTCCAGTAATAATTTCAGCCATACTTGGAACCACCCAAATAGGATTAATAATTGCTTTCCACAATTCCTTAGATCAAGTAGTAATGATGCAAATTATAGCAATGGCAATATTGTTAGTATTTCAATTATCATACTTTTTTTATCACCATAAATCAACTTCAAAAATATAAGATCAATTTAAAAATAAAATGTTTCTTTTTTAATGAAAGGGATGAAGTAGTTGTTACCCCAAGCAACTATTTTATTCCCTTTTTTTGTGTTAAATAATTTGATTTGAAGCGATGCTTTTAAATCAATTTTATCTGTTACAGTTTGGCTTCGTGCAATATTACATGCTTGTTGTAGATGGCAATATATCTAATCTTTAGGTTTTTTAAAAAACGTTTAACCTCACTTATTTTCCATTCGTCGACACTCCTTTTCCTGCCATCGAAGATTAAATTTTAAGCTGAATATCAGCGCTACTTTTGAGTAGAAATTAATAAAAAACTTAAAATATTATATTATGAAAATAGCAATTGTAACAGCGTTTCCGCCAAGTAAAGTAACATTAACAGAGTATGGATATCATTTAGTAAAACACTTCGCCCAAAAAGAAGAAATTACCGAAATAGTATTAATTACAGATCATACTAAAGAAGAAAAACAATTAGATTTTGAAACTAACAACGTAAAGATTACAGTAAAAGATAGCTGGGAGTTTAATAGCTATACAAATGTATTTAACATTTACAATGCAATTAATGATGAAAAGCCAGATGCGGTTTTATTCAACCTACAATTTATGAAGTTCGGGGATAAAAAAATTCCAGCAGCATTAGGATTGTTTTTACCTATGATTTTTAAATTAAAAAGAATTCCAACAATTGTTTTATTACATAACATTTTAGAACAAGTAGATTTAGCAAGTGCTGGTTTTGCAAAAAACAAATGGTTGCAAAAAGCATATAACTTTATTGGTTCAAGTTTAACAAAACTTATTTTAAAAGCAGATTTAGTAGCTGTTACAATTGGAAAATATGTAGATATTTTAGAAGAAAAGTACAATGCCAATAACATTGTTTTAATTCCGCACGGAGCTTTTGAAACACCGGAAGCACCAAGCTTTGAATTGGCAAAAGGTCCTAAAAAAGTGATGACTTTTGGAAAATTTGGAACGTACAAAAAAGTTGAAATTATGATAGAAGCCGTTGAAGAAATTAGAAAAAGAACCAACGAAGATTTAGAAATTGTAATCGCAGGAACGGATAGCCCAAACACTCCAGGATATTTAGAGAATGTAAAAAACACTTACAAGCACGTTCCTAACTTAACGTTTACAGGGTATGTAGAAGAAAGTGATGTTCCTGTAATATTTGGAGAAAGTGCAGTGGTTGTGTTCCCATACACTTCAACAACAGGAAGCTCAGGAGTATTACACCAAGCAGGAAGTTATGGAAAAGCAGTTGTATTACCAGATTTAGGAGATTTGAGCTTATTAGTAAAGGAAGAAGGTTATAGAGGAGAGTTTTTCAACCCAACAAGTGTAAACTCATTGGCAGATGCTATTCAAGAAATAATTGTAAATGATGAATATAGAATTTCTTTAGGTAAAACAAATTATAAAGCAGCTTGTTCTTTACCAATGGAAGATATTACAGATATGTATTTAGAGTATTTTGCTGCAATTGCTACCAACAATGCTGGTGCTGAGTTAGTAGGAAATATATAAAAATGAAGGTTTATTAGTATTATTTTCATCAATAAAACCAAAATATTTTTGTTTATTTTTTCGCCAGGGTAGTCTTCCCGCAACTGAATTAGGAATTTCAGTAAAATCATAAAGACCCCAAGACATAAATGCAAGTGAATCTTTTTTAAAGATTGCTTGCATTTTTTTATGATAGTTTGCCTGATTGGTTTCACTTCCACTAAATGCATTCCAAATGCCGCTGTAGGATGATAATCCAAATTCTTGTAAAACCAGTGGTTTGTTGGCTGAATGAGTTTTTAAAATAGCTAAATCATTTTCGAAAAAGTCAATATCTTTATAATAATGATAAGAAACAAAATCTACGTTGTTTACTAAGTTTTGAGCAGCTTCAGGAGAAGACCATCCAATAGTTACTAAATGGTTTGGGGCAAATTTTTTAATCTCATTAATCATCTGTACAAGCCAAGCCATAACCGTTTCTTTTCCTCTGTTGTCAAAATCTAAATCCGGTTCGTTTTTAATATCCCAAGCTAAAATAGCCTTATGATTTTTAAAAGTTGAAACAATTTGTTCTGCATGTCTATGCGTAAGTGTCCAGTTTAAAACGCTATAATCACCATAAAAATCGAATAAAGTAACAATGACTTTTAAATTTGTTTTTTCGGCAAGATCTAATACTTGTTTTAGTTTTTCTAATTTTTCGGAAATAGCGTGTGCTTTTCCAAAATCTTCATATTGTAAAAAAATACGAATGCTATTTAAATGAGCATTTTTTATAAGCTGAAAATCGGCTTCAATAATTTTTATATCGAATTTTTCACCAAACATATTCCAAGGAGTATCTTTTGGGTAATAATTGATTCCTTTTATTGTAAAAGGTTTTCCTTCAACTTGGATTTTATTGTTTTTAACTTCAAAAAAAAGGTTGCTTTTAACAGTGTCTTTTTTAATCGTATTTTCAATTTTTACTTGGTGGCGAATTCTCCAAAAACCATCTTCCAGCAATAAAACAATTTTATAAGCGCTTGTGTCTGTATCACTAAAAACCAATTGATTGTCTTTAAATATTTTTTTGTATTCAATTACATTTTCATCTGTAATAACTGCTAATTTTCCATCTTCACTGTAAAACTCCAGTTTTGGTTGATGATTAATGGTTGTTGCTTCAACGGTAATTTTTTGTTTTTTATGTAGTTTAATAGTTTCAAAAATGTGCACACGAGCACTGTCTGTATAAAAATCTTCAATTCCGTAAGGGTTATTGGTTTTATAAGCAATATTTTTGATATACCACGATTTTAAATAATTGTCTTCAATGCTATTCAACTCTTGATCAGAAATTTCTCTACCAGGATTTTCTAAGCTAGTCCAAAGTACTTTTGGCAAATACACGTCTTCGCTTTTTATTTCGGTATGTAACATAGTGCTTCTGTCAGCTCCAGTTTTTAGGAATGCCAAAACCGAAGTTGCTCCATATAACAACAGAATATTTAATCCAATAAATGAAAGAAGTAAAATGCCTCGGTATATGTTTCTGTTCAGTTTATTTTGCATAATTTTTTGTTGCTATTTTTTTTGAAATTCCCAATGCTTCCACTTTAAAAGAATACGTGGCTTCTTTATAAAATTCTTCAGATAAATGAAACGTTACAAATCCTTTAAAACTAGTTTCCGATTTTGTTTCAATTACGTTGTTTGTGTGATATATGTGTAGCTTAACTACAGCGCCATCTGGAATTAGTTGTTTCATAAAACTTTGCAAAGGTCCAATTGTAATTTCTCTGTTGTTTTTGGAAAATAATACGTTAAAATCAGATATAGTTGATTTGTAATTAATAATTAAATTATTGCTTTCTGCCAAACCAGTTATAAATGCTTTAATATTCCAAGATGTTGGATAATCTGGATGCAAAATTTTAGCAGTTGCAATACCATTAATAGTACTTGCACGAGTTTTTAAAATTGTATTTTCGGCTGTTGTAATTATAAATTCAACCAAAGTTCCGTCACTTACAGTATTGCCAAACTCATCAATTATTGGAGATGTAATTAAATGGGTTAGTTGGTTTCCATCAGCAAAATCGTGATTTCTAGTATATGTAATATTAAAATCAACGGCATTTGATGGATAAATTACAGTTGTTAATTCGTTAGAATTTATATTGTTACAGGATGATGAAACTAAAATATTTCCAGATTTTTCTTTTGAAGAAATGTTTTTCCAAGCAATAAAATGATTTGTTTTTTCTTCGTGTATAGTAATGTTTTGTAAATACTGTTCGTGAACGTTTAAAGTTGTGTTTTGTGGCAACGGATTGTCGAACATATCTGTAGGAATTACCACTAACATAGAATAGTCTCGATTTCCTGCTTGAATACTTCTTGGGCCTAAATAATGCTCTATGTGTGTTTTGGACTCTAAATTTGGAATAATTTCAAAGCTGTTTTTAAGTAAAGTTTTTCCGTTTTCAACTAAAGTCCAATCTATAATTCCTGTTTTTTTAGAAAATACCATTGGAATGGTAAAAAATAATTTTCCTTCTTTTTTTTCTGAAGAAATTATAGTGCTTCCAAATGAATGATTTAAAATTAACAAAGGGTTTGAAGTTTGCTCTTTTGAAGAAAATATCAATTGAATATGATTTCCAGCAACAAATTTTTGTGTAGTTGTTTCTAATATTATTTTATTAGTTTTTGGTTGAATTATTTCCAATGAAAATGCTGAAATAATTAAAATTCCAAGTATTAATAGTGTTATGTAACTACTTTTTTTCATTAATTCGGATTTCCAATATAATTGTTTATTTCAATTTTTATAAAATTGAATTTTGAGCTGCCAGTTAAAGGCTGTAATTGTTCATTTATATGAGTAGTATTTCTAATAGGAACTACTTTTTTTGAAATACTTTTATTCGGTAAACCATTAACAAAACAATTTTCTAAACTACTATTTATAACTTCAATACTGTCGTTTAATTGAATAGGATACTCAAAAGTTTGTTTGCGTTGTACACGAACGCCTTCGCGTAAAAATTGATGCTCAACCCAAATAATTTCCTTACTTTCAGTGTAGTAACTCACTAATAATTGTGGAATAGTAACTTCCTGAATTCCATAATTAAATAGAGTTCCATCAATGTTTTTTGAATTGATTACTAAATTTGAAATGGCTACGTGTTTATATAAATCGGTAGTGGCAACATTACCAGCTATTTGTAAATTAAATTTGGTCGGTTGTTCAGCTAAAGTAATTGGGGTAAACTCATGCGGATTAAAAGTAGCTGGAACTTTTTCATTAGGATTCAGCCAAGCTATTCCTTCAAAATCAACTCTAAAACTAGTTATTTCTTTTGGTAGTAATTTATGTTTTATCACATATTTAGCATTGTAACTAGCTAATTCAGTGTTATCATCTGAATACAAGGTTCCTTTTACAACAACATCCGCTGGAACGTTATCTATGTTTTGAATTTCACCAACAATAGCATATTGATTGTTGTAACAAACCAAGGTAGCGGATAAAATTTCTAAAACGGGTTGTTTTAAAACATCTTCGTGATGTGTTTGTTGCGTTGTAATTCGTCGCCTTCCGTGGTTGTAATATTCAGGAATATTATCCGAAAATAATTGATCTGGTGGAATATCTAAATCATACGAATTTGGGGTTACATACCATTTATTCTTCTTCTTAATTAACTCGTGATGGTATGTTTTGTCAATAATTTCTAACGGAGTAATCCAACTTGTTTTAGCTATAATTTTGGCGTTATTGGCTGTTTGGCTTACAATTTCAACATCAATGGCATCCAGTTTAGCATAAGAACTTAATATACCATCAGTCACAGAAACTTCTAACATATATTGTGCAATGGTTATATCACTATCCGGATTTATATAAGAATAAGCAGTTTCAAATTCCTTAAAATCTAACGCGTCATAATAGGCAACCACCACATTTTTTGGACTTATTTGTGCCGTGTTTTTTATGTAAAAAACATACATCCCAAAAAAGAAAATTAACGTTAAAATGAGTGCCCAAATATGATTGATTACAATTAATTTATTGGGAAAATTAGTGTAGTTATTTTTAAATTTTAAAAATGGAGGAGATTCCTTTATTTTAATTTTCAACGTTTGAACCCAAACCATTTGAATATTTAATATGAACGCAATCAACACAGTAAGTAATGGAATAATGCCCCACATCATTTTTAAAAAAGTAGGAACTTCATCCTTTGGTAATATTTTAGAAAGTGGAGGTACATTTAACTTTTCCCAAACCATAATTCCGTTTTCTAATTGCCGTAAACGTTGCCATCCGCAGAAATATAAAATAGGATCGTAAAATTTATCATTAGAAAAAACATACTTTAAATTGTATTTTTCAGGAACCGTTAAAAACTGTTGTAAACTACCAATTCCTTCAATTCCTCTAAATTTTGAATTTTCTAATCGTTCAACTGCGCGTGTTGTTAATTCGGGTAATCTTCTGGCAGAATGGTAATTTCCATCAACTGTCATAGCATTTGTTTGTGCAGATAACCAAGCAATTTGATCTCCAAAACCTAAAGGTAAAAATCGCCAATGATCGTGTTGATCTTGATTTAAGAAATTTAAAATGGGCAACATTTTAATTTCTTGTGGCTGCGATGGTCTAAAATAGCCTAAGGTAATTGTAAATGCAGTAAACAAAATAAAAATTCCAGCTAATGAAGCTCCTAAAAGCCGGTGATATACGGCTCCGAATTTTTGTTGAAGTTTATCTTTTAAATCGCCTTCAACAAAACGATAGGTAAATTCTCCAAACATGGGTATTGCCATAATAGAAGCCCATAATGTAAATCTATCTAAGGTTAAAATATTAAAAGCTGTTTCGCCCAATAATTTTAGTGGAATAGGAGTGGTGCCACCAGTTCCAAGAATTGATAATAAAGTAAATGATAATCCAAAAAATAAATACCGTTTGGAGTAATAGCGATAATAGATATAAGGTAATATAAACAGTAAAATTCCCCAAGGGATAAGAAAGAATACCAAGCCAGAGGAGGTTACTTCTAAAAAATTATCCCTGCTTCCGTGTGGAATTGGAACTTGCGTAATTGGGTTAGCTTTTGAATTGATCCAATAAGGTAAAATGCAAAAAACAATAGCAAACAATGACAGTCCTCCAAAAACAACAATTCTTTTGAATAATTTAAAAAACGATTTCAAAAAAACTTTAAATGAAACTTCTTTCATGGAACCTACTTGATCACAAGATTGGTCCATTATTACCATTCCAATTAATGGAAAAATAAAAAATATCATTCCAAAAATAGGTGTTACGTGGTGCGAAGTTACGGTTACAGCTATTAAAGAAATGGACGTTGCCAAATAACGAAGTTTACCAGTTTTAATCCAAAGGTAAATTTCTGGTAGCGAATGCATTAATATGGAAATTCCTATGATGCTAGGTAGTTGCCCGAAAATATGCAAGGTTTCAACAAATGACGATGAAAGAGTTGCCAAAATAGCTGCATAACCCGCAGCTTTTCTGTCTGCAGTAATAAGTAATGAAAACCGATAAGACCCGGTTATAAATAGAATAATGGCGATTATAGCAACTGTAAACATGCCAAATTTTAAACCACCAATTAAGGATAAAAGGCCAATAGATTGATGAACCAATGGCGGATATCCCATAACAGTAAAACCAGTATACCATTTATAATTCCAAGGTTCAAACCAACTGCTGGAATAATGTTCGGCAAAAAATAAGTGGATTAATGCATCATATGTACTTTCTAATGTGAAAAATATAGAAGTACCATGAAATATAACGCCAATTAGTAAGGCTACAATTAAATATTTATTGGTCTTTTCTGGCATTTATTAGAAGTAATTTCTTTATTAATGTAAATATAAAGAATTTGACGTGTAGGTCAATTTTATTTGTCGTCATAAATTTACCATTCGTCGAAGATCGGCTTTGATTCAACTAATATTTCAAAAATCAAGAGCTTATCGCTGTACTTTTGAGGTATAAATTAGTTAAAAACAACAATATATTATGAAAATTTTAGCCATTGACGATCAACAATTAGTATTGTTACCATTAGAAAAAAGATTAAAAGAATTAGGTTATGAAGTAAAAACTGCATTAAACGGAATTGATGGTATAGATTTATTCCTTTCATTTCAACCAAATTTAGTGATTGTAGATATGAATATGCCTGGGCTATCTGGAATGGATGTAGTTAAGTTTATTAGAACTGAACAAAATTCTGATACTCCTATTATGATTTTATCTGGAAACACTAATGATGCTATAATTACTGAAAGTTTTGATTTAGGAATTAATGATTATATGAAAAAACCATTAAGCTTAAATGAAATATGTGCTCGAGTTAAACGATTAATTGGAGCGCCTAAATCAGTTGTTGAAGTACAAACAACAAATACACTAATTGAACAACGTTGTGTTGGTGTAGTAATACCTTGTTATAATGAAGAGGAACGATTATTAAGTGTTGAATTTTTAGGTTTTATTGATAAGCATTCTGGGTACCATTTATGTTTTGTGAATGACGGAAGTAAAGATAATACTTTAGGAGTATTAAATAACTTAAGAAAAGGGCGTGAAAATTTTATTACAGTTTACGATTGTGAGAAAAACGGAGGAAAAGCAGAAGCAGTACGTTTAGGAATGTTACATATGGCTGAAAAAGAAGATTTAGATTTTATTGGTTTTTTAGATGCTGATTTATCTACAGATTTAGCCGATTTTGATGATTTAGTTTCTACAATTGAAAACTCTGAATATAAAATTGTGAGCGGATCTAGAATTAGTAGAATGGGTGCTGACATTACCAAAGAATCTGCAAGAAAAATAATTAGTTTAACAATAAATTTCATTATCAGAAAAATATTAAAAATGGAATTTAAAGACACCCAATGTGGAGCTAAAATTTTTCATAAAGATGTGATTAAAATTGCTTTTGGGGAGAAATTTTTAACGAAATGGTTATTTGATGTTGAAATTTTTATAAGAATGAGAAAACATTTTGGACTTCAAAAAGCAACTGAAGTTTTATGTGAAAAGCCATTAAAAAGATGGATTCACGCTGATGGTTCAAAATTATCTATGAAAGACTCTATTAAAATTATGGGGCAACTTGGGCAAATTGCTTGGGTGTTGAGATAGTGCCAAAACTACTTGAAATGATTTATTTTAAAGAGTTGGAAGTTGATTTTAGGAGCCCAATTTGAAGCTGATTAAGCATTTTGTTTAAAGAAACAGAATAACCTTTTAACGATAGAACCATTTTATTTAGTCTAATATAATAAGTAACTCTTGCTTGAAATCCTAATTTTGGAATTCAACAGTAAAGTTAAAAAAAAATGAGAACAGGAATAGTAATAGCATTAAACAATAAAGAAAAAGAAATAAGTCCAATTAAAATTGAGCAAATTTTAGAAGCCAATAAAAGCGTACATATTTGCTTTGTGAATAATGGCAGTACAGATAGAACATTAGAAGTATTAAATTCATTCAAAGAAAAATTTACGGATAGGCTTAGTGTTGTTTCGATAAAAAACAACAAAGGAATTGATTCTGCCTTAAAAGTGGGCTTCCGATTTTTATTAAATACTATGGATTTTTCTAATATTAGTTTTTCAACCCATATAGATACAAAAAAAATAAATTTAATAAGTAATTTTCAAAATGAAATGCTTGTTTTAGAATAGTGATAGAATTACTATTATTTAATATAGTTAACTTTTAAAATCAATTAAAAATAAAAAAATGATACCATTATATCCAATAAAATTTGAGCCCATTTTAAAAGAAAGAATTTGGGGAGGTGAAAAACTAATTAAAACGTTTAAAAAAGAATCTGATAAAATTAATATTGGTGAAAGTTGGGAGATTTCGGATGTTGAAGGATCAATTTCTGTTGTTTCAAACGGAGATTTAAAAGGGAAATCTTTACGCGATTTAATTAAAGAATTTAAAGGTGAGTTTGTAGGGAAGAAAGTATATCAACAATTTGGAGAAGAATTTCCTATTTTAATAAAGTTTATAGATGCAAAAACGCCACTTTCCATTCAAGTGCATCCAAATAACGAATTGGCAAAAGAGCGTCATAATTCTTTCGGAAAAAATGAAATGTGGTATATTATGGATTGTGATGAAGATGCTAATATAATAGTTGGTTTTAGTAAAGAAGTTTCTCAAAGTGATTATGTAAAAGCCTTGGAAAACGGCTCTGTGTTAGATATTTTAAATTCAGAAAAAATTAAAACAGGCGATACATTTTACATTCCAACAGGTAGAGTTCACGCAATTGGAGCAGGTACTGTTTTGGCTGAAATCCAACAAACATCGGATATTACATATAGAATTTATGATTATGAAAGAGTAGATGCTTTAACAGGTAAACAACGTGAATTACATACCGATTTGGCTTTAGACGCCATTGATTATAAGTTGTACGACTCTTATAAAACGAAATATGATTTAGTTGAAAACAGGTCTTCTAAATTAGTGGATTCACCTTATTTTAAGACGAATATAATTGACCTTAATGACAAGATAGAAAAGGATTATAGCAAATTAGATTCATTTGTAATTTATATGTGTGTAGAAGGAAGTTTTAATATTGATTATGAAGGTCAATTATATTCCATATATAAGGGAGAGACTATTTTATTACCTGCTACAATCTCTCAAATTGTTTTAGAATCAAATCAAGCCAAAATAGTAGAGGTTTATTTGTGAAAAAAATTATAAATTACACGTATAAAATAATTAATAATCCAAAGCTAAAACTGCATACGTTTTTGCATACGTTTTGATAAATTAATAGTGCGGGAGCCTAGTAAAATGGTTGAAAATTTGGTCAACTTTGAGCTCATAACCCGAAGGTCATAGGTTCGAGTCCTATTCCCGCTACTAAACAAGACCCATTAACTAAATTAGTTGATGGGTTTTTTGTTTTTACGATGTTATCCCTTGATATAACCAAGATTAAAGAAAACTATTCTTGAATTTCAAATGATTAAATTGATTTATTCAAAACAATAAAATCTACAATTTTAGCAGCCAATATTGAGGTAACCCCATCATTATCAAAAGTTGGGTTTAATTCAGCAATATCACAAGAAATAACTTTTTTAGTTTCAAAAAGAAAAAGTAATAATTTAAACACAAAATAAGGAGTAAATCCTAATGGAGAAGGAGCACTAACTCCTGGCGCATATGCCGATGAAAAACCATCTAAATCTATAGTCACATACAAATAATCATTATTTTCAATAAATGGAATTAACCTTTCTTTTAAAGCTTCAAGTTCTGCTTTTGAAGATTCACAATCGTAATTAATAGCATAGCTAATATTGTTGTTTTTGGCAATTTCAAATAATTCTTTGGTATTAGATTGTTGTTGAATTCCTATAGCAAAATAATTGATAGTTTCATTAGTTTTTGTTAATTCAGAAATAATTTGATTGAAAGGAGTTCCTGAATTTGGTTTTCTATCTACAGGGCGTAAATCAAAATGAGCATCAAAATTTATAATTCCAATTTTATTTTTTGATGTATTTTTTAGGGCATTTCTAATTCCCATATAATGACCAAAAGCCATATCATGTCCACCACCAATTGCAATTGGAAAAATAGTATTTGAAATTAATTTACTAATTATTTTTGAAAATGTATTTTGACAAGATTCCATATCTTCATCTATACAAATAACATCACCAATATCTGCAACTATTTTTGAATCAAAATGAACTGGAAGTTTTGCAAGACGTTCTCTTAATACTCTTGGTCCATGTTGCGCACCTACACGGCCAATATTTCTTCTTACGCCTTCATCACAAGCATAACCTATTAAAGCAATGTCAATTTTTTTATGATTATATATAGGGTCTAATACATGATTTATATCACACAACTCAATTTCTTGATGCCAATATTGTTTACCAATATCTGGATTCGATTTTCTGCCTGTCCAGTAAATTCTTTGTGCAGGTTGGTAATCTACATTTTCTTCATGTAAATTTAAAATATCCATACTATTGGTTTTTATTTAATTTCTTTACCATTTAAAAAAACTTGAGCAATTTGTGGCAAGCCAAAAGAGTATGGGATAAATCCATATGAATTTATGGGTTTTGTTAAAAGTAAATTTGCTTTTTTACCAACTGTAATTGAGCCTACTTCTTTTTCTAAGCCCATAGCATAAGCACCATTTATTGTTGCGGCATTGATAGCCTCTTCAGGTGTCATTTTCATTTTAATACAAGCTGTTGAAACAACAAAATTCATATTTCCTGAGGGTGTTGAACCTGGATTATAATCTGTAGCTAATGCTAGTGGTAATCCTGCATCAATCATTTTACGAGCAGGTGTATACGGAATGCTTAAAAAATAGGAACAACTTGGTAAAGCTACTGGCATTGTTGTTGTGTTTTTTAATGCCTCAATATCCTCATCACGCATTTCCTCAAGATGATCTACAGATAATGCATTGTGTTGAACACCAGCTTGAACACCTCCTATAGCATTGAACTGATTTACATGAATTTTAGGCAGGAGCCCAAATTGTTTACCTGCTTTTAATATAAATTCGGTATCTGCCACAGAAAAATAACCTGTTTCACAAAAAATATCTATAAATTCTGCTAAGCCTTCTTTTGAAATTACTGGAAGAACTTCATCAACTAACATTTGTAAATACTCCCGTTTTCTATTTTTATAATTTAAAGGCACCGCATGTGCTCCTAAAAAAGTAGCTTTAATGGGAATTGAATAGTTTTCTTTTAAGCGTTTAATAACACGAAGCATTTTTAGTTCAGCCTCTGGAGTAAGTCCATAACCCGATTTAATTTCTATAGCTCCCGTCCCTAATTTAATAACCTCTTCTAAACGCACTTTACTTTGTTGGTATAATTCATCTTCAGAAGTTTCTTGTAGCTTTTTTGCTGAATTTAAAATACCGCCTCCTTTATTTGCTATTTCTTCATAAGATAAGCCATTAATTCTATCTACAAACTCACCTTCTCTATTACCTGCATATACAATATGCGTATGTGAATCACACCAAGAAGGCAAAATCATTTTACCTGTGGCATCAATTATTTCAGCTGTTATAATGGTTGGACAATCTTCCATTTTTCCAAAGTTGGCAATTAGATCATCTTCAACCAATAGAAAGGCATTTTTAATAGTTGGCAATTCTTTCATGTCTTTTCCAGCTATAAAAGAAACAACACTATCTCTAACCTGAATTAATTCCTTAATATTTTTAAATAATATGCGCATTTAATTATTTTTTTATAAGACTTGTCATTCCTGTAGAAACAGGAATCCATACGCTGTGAAAATGGATACCTGCCTGCGCAGGTATGACAGATGTATTCAATATTAATTATTCACAATACACTAAAATAAATCTTTTAAAATAGTATCCTCAACTATATTAGGTAAAGTTACTTTTAAATCTGGTCTTCGCTGCATTTCACGTTTAATAGCAAATAAAGCTTCGTCATTTCTTGCCCAGCTTCTTCGTGCTATTCCATTGTTTACATCGTAAAATAACATACTTTTCAGTCTTCTTTCAGCATCTTTTGTTCCATCAAGCAACATACCAAAACCACCATTAATCACTTCTCCCCAGCCTACACCACCACCATTATGTATAGATACCCAAGTAGCTCCTCTAAAACTATCGCCAATTACATTATGAATTGCCATATCTGCGGTAAATTTAC
>UPTN01000875.1_pt1 | contig 14314 bp, 9 predicted proteins | sample 2160111 | NCBI WGS metagenome assembly UPTN01 (sample SAMN06265058, study PRJEB28932) | marine metagenome | isolation source: Columbia River Estuary | place: USA:Columbia River Estuary, USA | collected 2014-05-05 | reverse complement strand
GCGCAGAGCTATACCGTACTGGCCACCGTCTTCAGGTTCCACATCCCCGTCACGAGTGATGTACACACCATTAGACATGGCGTAGGCGTCAGAGACACTATTGGATACTGTGAGCAAGTTACAACCATCGGCCGCGAAATCCGCATCGGCGTAATAGCTGCCGCAGGCATCAATAATGTATTTTTCCCATTCATACTGGTAAAAGGCCTCGACACTGATCGCGTCGGTAAGACCCAAAGATCCATAGAGCATGCCCACCGGGAGCAGACCCTCCTTGATTTCCACACCGGGTCGACGGAATGCCGATACATCCACCGGATTGATCGCGTTCAGACCACCCTGGATGAAGGTGCTTTCGCCCCAGCTGACCACCTGGCGACCCAGGCGCAGATCCAGGGGCATACTGCCCAATTCGAAATTGCCGTAGACGAAGGCATCAAGAACTCTGAAGCCCTTGTTCTTGGCGAACTCATTATAGGTGCTGTCCACCAGTGACTCATTTGGCACGTAGGAATTATTCGAGGTGCCGTGAGCACGATCGCCATTTTCCAACTCTGAGTCGTACCAGTACTTGAAGCGGAGCACGCCACCAATGTTTCCTTTGCTTAGCTCAAGATCATGCACACCCTTGAGAATCATCGAGTACATATCACCCTTGGCAAAGTTCAAATTACCATCGTCAGTATTACTGACCGATGCGGTGCCACCTGGCGCATTGCTTCCTGCATACAAGTTGGACTGCGGATCTTCCAGACGCCAGGATGCGCCAACGGAAATATCCGATGTGAAACTGCCATCCCAGCCAGCCATTTCAAAATTCACCGCCTGTGCCTGCGAACTCACTCCGAGGAGCATCGCTGGCGCCAGGGCAAATCCTAATTTACCGGCCCACGATTTATTGTTTTTCATGCTTAACACCCTTAATTCCCGAGTCTAGTTATAGCTAATTTTGAGCTAGCGTGGATCCAGCCTGGCAATCAACGCAACGCATCCCCCGCACCTGTAAAATGCCTCTGCTTACATAGACATATCCGGTGGCTTTATAGCAGTTTCAATCCTATCACTGTTAACGACGCTTAGTACAACCCCGGCGTAACATTAGAATCAAACCAGAACTCAGAACCCATGATCAGCAAATGCCTCTGCTGCAGTTGCACATTTATAAGCGCAGTCCCGTATTGCCAACCGGGTGACCGGGGTCCATATATAAGGATCACGGTGGGGGAGCTGACCGCACCCATGAAGAGCACCACCCCAACACCATGGGCCATCGAAACCGAATCGGTTTTGGATGCGCTCAACGTGGATCCTGCCCAGGGACTGGATGAGCCCGAGGCCGTCAGGCGCCTGCGCCTGCACGGCAAGAACGAATTTGCGCAAGCCGCCAGGCGGGGTCTCTGGCGAATTCTCCTGGACCAGTTTTCAAGCGTCATCACCGCCCTGCTCTGTGTTGCGGCGGTAATTGCCCTGTTGTTCGGCGACACAGCCGAGGCCGTGGCAATTGGGGTAGTAGTCATTGTCAATTCGACCATCGGATTTGCCATTGAGCTACACGCCCTGCGGTCCATGCAGGCCCTGAGAGAACTGGGACAGGTCCCGGCGACAGTCCGGCGAGACGGGAAACTTCGGCGAATTGACGCGCGAGACCTGGTGCCAGGCGACATTCTCGTCCTGGAAGGAGGCGACATTGTCAGCGCTGACGCCCGACTTATCGACAGCTCCCGCCTGCAAGCGAATGAGTCCTTATTAACCGGTGAGTCTGAACCGGTGGATAAGTCCCCGGAGGTGATCCCGAAACCATCCAACCTGGTTGAGCGAAGCAATATGCTGTTCAAGGGCAGCGCCCTGACTCGCGGACACGCCGAAGCCGTGGTGGTCGCGACGGGCGCGGCGACCCAGGTAGGCGCCATCTCCGATCTCACCTCCTCTGCCAGTCCCGGCGCAACACCCCTGGAAAAAAATCTACAACGCCTGGGACACCGCCTGGTTGGTCTTACCGTCATCGTGTGCGCACTGATGGTAATAGTGGGCCTGGCCACGGGGCAGGACCTGCTGCTGAGCGTCGAAACTGCGATTGCCCTGGCGGTCGCTGCGATTCCAGAGGGCCTGCCTATCGTGGCCACGATAGCCCTGGCGCGTGGCATGCGGCGCATGGCCCGGAATAATGCGTTGATAGAGCGACTGTCCGCGGTTGAAACCCTGGGAGCGACCAGTCTTATCGTGACCGACAAGACCGGGACACTGACTGCAAACCGAATGAGTGTGCGACGCCTGATCATCCCGGAGACCGAGATTCATGTTAATCACTCCGCCCCCGGTCCCGGGTTTGAAAAACTTCTGCAAGTTGCCGCCTTGTGCAATACGGCCGAACTCTCGTCTTCTGAAAAAGGCATTGGAGACCCCACCGAAATCGCCCTGCTCGCAGCGGCCGGCCAGGCGGGAATCGATGTCACCGCCCTGCGCCTCAAGTTTCCCTGCCACACAAACATTGCCTTTGATTCGGAAGTGAAGATGATGGCGACCGTGCACCCGCGAAACGGTCGTCTTCTGTACTGCGTAAAGGGCGCCCCCGAACACATCATCAACGCCTGCTCCACCGTCTGGGAGAGCGATAACCAGGCACCCCTTACTCAACAGGACAGGGCCCGGTGGCTGGATCGAGCGAACACCCTGGGAGATGAAGGTCTGCGGACCCTGGCATTTGCATTCAAGGAGGAGGACCGGGCCGACGTTCATCCTTACCACGAGCTAACTTTTCTGGGGATGGCCGGCATCGCCGACCCACCTCACGCAGGCATCAGCGAAGACATGCGGGCCTGTCACGATGCAGGAATCAGAGTCACGATGGTCACAGGCGACCAGTTGGCAACCGCCCGGGCCATTGCCCGGGAAATCAACCTTTGCCCGGTCGGTCACGAATGCCAGGCCCTGGATGCCAGTGACATACAGGAAACCGAAAACAACGAACTCGCACTGGCAAGCGCCGATGTCATCGCCCGGGCCAATCCCAAACTAAAACTCGGCTTGATCGCGATGCACCAGGCACGGGGAGAAGTTGTGGCCATGACCGGGGACGGCGTTAACGACGCCCCGGCATTGAAAAAAGCGGATATAGGCGTGGCAATGGGTGAACGGGGAACACAGGTTGCCAGGGAGGCCGCAGCCATGGTCCTGGAAGACGATGAATTCTCGACTATCATCGGCGCAGTAGCCCAGGGCCGGGTGATCTATACAAACATCCGCAAATTTGTCGTCTATCTGCTGTCCTGCAATCTGTCGGAGATTCTCGTGATTGGCGTGGCCACCCTGATCGGTGCCGCTCCGCCACTGCTGCCTCTGCAAATCCTGTTTCTGAACCTGGTCACCGATGTCTTCCCTGCCCTGGCGCTGGGTGCCTGCGGGGCAGAAAAAGGCATCATGAAGCAAGCCCCCAGGCCCAGGTCAGAGCCGCTGATCGGCCGCCAGCAATGGGCGCGGATCGCCTCCCATGCACTGGTCATTACCTTGTCGGTAGTCGGTGGCGTCGAGCTGGCTGCGCATTTGCCCGGACTGGAGAAAAATCCTCCCCTCACCCTGGCATTCCTGATACTCGCCTTTTCCCAACTCTGGCATGTATTCAACATGCGAGCCGATCACAGCCGAAGTATAAATAATGAGATTACTCGCAATCCCTGGGTCTGGGCCGCGGTCGTTGTGTGCATAGCCATCCTCGGACTGGCACTTGGCTTTGGCCCGTTGCGCGATGTGCTGGCACTGACAATGCCAGATAGTCAAGGCTGGCTACTTATACTTTGCGCCAGTCTTGTACCGCTACTTTTTGGACCACTGATCAAACGGATTCTGCCGACTGGCAACAACTCCGTTCGGAAATAGAAAATCCCATTCACCAGGTTTGGCAGAAGATCCAGGGCAACCCTCGCCCGGGGGAAGCGTGCCTGAAGTTATATGTAACCGGGCAATCCGGGAACCTCGCCGGGAGCCTTGAACACCCAGCAATTTCGCCCTCCTTCCTTGGCGGCGTATAACGCTTCATCCGCTTCCCGAACCAATCGTTCAGCCGTCATTGCCACGCCCGTGCGCTCAGCGCTGAAATCAACTGTCGTCGCGCCAACAGAAATAGTTACCACTCCGTACTTCTGTGCCTTGGCGTGGGGAATAGATAAATTCCTCACCCCCTCACGCAAACGCTCGGCCAACAACTTGATACCCGCTTCATCGGTATGGGGTGCAACCACCGCGAATTCCTCACCGCCATAGCGCGCCACCTTATCGCTGGGGCGATAAAGCGATGAATTCATATTTCGTGCCACATACCCAAGAATGTCATCGCCCTTGGTGTGCCCGTAAAAATCGTTGTAGCCCTTGAAGAAATCGATATCGACCATGATCAGCGACAGAGAATCCTTGCCCCACTTTGCCTCGGCAAGCGCCTCGTCGAGAATCCGGTCGAAGTGGCGTCGGTTGCTTATGCCCGTGAGGGCATCGGTAATCACTTCGCTTTCCAATTCCGCATTCAGGCTCTCAAGGCGCTTCTTGGCCTGCTGCAGATCGGCCAGTCTTTCGCGAACCTCCTGCTCAAGGAGTTGATTGCGCTCACGCAAGTCCCGGTTGCGAAACAGGGCCGCGTTCAGTCTCCTGAATGAGTTAAAAAAGCGCATAGGGGCGAGTATCCATTTCTTCGCCCACAGCGGAGCCTGCACCGTCAAATCCATTACCTGGAGCACTGGGCCAAATCCAACCAGGGGACTAAACGCCTGGGCCTGAAGCAAGTACTGCCCCGTCGGAAGCGAGCTAAAATTTATGCTGTCCGAGCGGGCCAACTCGCTCCAGTTCTCGTCAAAACCCATGAGGCGATAACGAATAAGCAAGTCATTTTCATCCAGGTACCATGCGGCAAAAACGCTGGCGGTAAGCGTCCATCGCCCCTGTTCAACCACGTAGCCACCATCAACCTGTACCGGCTTGGTTTTCAGCCAATTGATTTTGCCAACCTTCAATTCCGGCAGCCGCTCGAATGACTCGATCTCATTGCTGCTCACCTTCACCAGTCCGGAGTTCAGGCCACAGTAGAAATCACCGTTACGCATCAAGTGCAAGCTGCGACTGGTGGTGAACTCCCAATCAGAAAGACTCAACAGCACAGCAATCTGGCGCAACTGTCGACCACTCTCGGAGTGATACTGGACCAGACCACTGGAGGTACCCACCCAGAGGGTGCCGTCATGAGCCCAGCAACTGCACCAACCTGCCACCGCTTCATCACGGCGAGCCAGGATCCGGGAGGTGCCATCAACGGAGACCAGACAAATGCGGTCATCCTGAACGATAGCCAGGGTCCCGTCCTGACGAACCTCAATAGAATACGTGTTACCGGACTCGGTCAGGCCTTCGCCAATGAATCTCCTGAATACGCCGTCTTCAAGAACCCACACGCCCTTGCCAAGGGTTCCGGCCCATACCCTTCCGCGGCTATCACAGGACAAGGTATAGACGTAACCGAGATCTACCCCGTCGGTGACATTTACGGCCTGGACTGACTTGTCCGGCCCAACTATCACGCATCCGCCAACAGTGCCTACGTACAAAAGTTCGCCGAGTTTGAGAAGACAGCGATTTTGCCTTCCGAGCACGGGATGATCCGCTCCAATAGATTGGGCGGCATGGCGGCGGTCAAGGTGAATCAGCCCGGTGGCAGTGGCAGCATAAATAGTCCCATCGGATTCCTCCAGAATGTCCCAGACCTGCTTCTGGCCCAATTCCCGCAGCGGCCAAAGTGTATCGCCGGCCTCGGGGTTGATCTGGTGAGTCGAAATATCACCGCCAACCAGCAAGCGCCCGTCATTTCCCGGGGCTACAACGAACACCGCGCCAGGCTTGCTGAGTTCAATCGGAGTAATTGCCTTACGGAAGATGCTGATCTTGGCAATTCCCTCGGCCTCTGTTGCGGCCCACATATTCCCGAAGTCATCATCCAGAATATCTGATACAGGTTCGCCTTCGATCACCTTTGAATCACAAACCCATTCGATTCCATCATGAACATAAACACTGAGTCCGGAGTTACCGGCAACCCACAATTCGCCGTCTACAAAACGCAGCGCAGAAACCGGCTCCGCAGGCGCACAAACAGACGTCCCGGGAAGTAACTTGCCGTCCGAGTCCAACTCTGCAAAACCGAAGCTGCCGCCGACAAACATATGCCCGGACGGACCCTGCGCAATAGCACGGATATCCCATCCGACCTGCACCCCGGTATCGAGCGGACTCGACCAAGTTTCACCATCTCCTACCAGGAGCCCTGCCCCTGAGCCGGCCACAAACAATTTTCCGTTAGCGCTGCTGGCTATCGCCCTGATTATGTGACCGCTCAGGCGTGGATCGTCTATCTCACGGTATTTGTCTCCATCGTAGCGCAGCAATCCGTTGGCAGAACCCAGCCAGGTGTCCCCCGCAAGATGCCAAATGCAGCCCACATATCCATGGGGCCAGGAAAATGTCGATGGCAGAGTCCTGCCGTCCTGAAAAATATCGATGCCCGAATCAGAGCCCACCCACAGGCGTCCGTCCGGGGCAAAAGAAATTGCACGCAGTCCATGAGATTGAAGGCCATGTCTTTCAGTGAACACCCTTAGCTTCATCGGGTCATAACAGACCAGGCCACCCGGTGTTGCCGCCCACAGTCTGCCATCGGGACCCTGCGCCAGTTTGAGCACCTGGGCGCCAGGAAGTCCGTCCTCGCGTTTCAGAAACTTAATCGGGGTATTGGAGACTGCGTGTGATGTCATGTTCTCGCTTCAAACCAGATTGCTCATTAGTTTGCCGGGACAATAACCAACAACCGGTTAGCTCGCGACTCACTAAGCTGCACACAGTTCCTTTGGGCGCCAAGCGCTAAATCTCTTCCTTGAGAGCATCTTCGATAGATCGCAACAAATAATCGGCTGTTCTCTTTTGCTTATTACCCTTTAAACATAAAAATTTAAATTCCCGAGCAACTTAACCCGTATATAAGAGCGAGTACATTGTTCACATCTTATTTTGAGACCTGAGCGAACAAATTTGGGGTAAGGCTGTGCGCCACCTCCCAAAACGGGAGATATTTTGAATAAGGAAAAGAGGCCCACCCTGGAAATTCAGGGCGGTTGCTTGAGGCGAAAAAATCACCTGCTCACTCGGAAAGAGTGAGAAATATGGTGCCGGAGAGAGGATTCGAACCTCCGACCCACGCATTACGAATGCGTTGCTCTGCCAACTGAGCTACTCCGGCACACGCACACAGGACTGCGCGAGGCGCGCAAGTATAGTGCAGCGCCGCTACGACGGCAATATTGAAGCTCAGTGCTTGTTACGAACCTTGATCGTAACTTCTACGCTTTCAGCAATCGTCCCTTCAGGCAATTTCGGCATGATCGCGAAATTCACCTGGTCGGGAGGAATATCCATCACCTCACCGGTATCTACATTGTAGAAATGGTGATGAGTGTGGGTCGTTGAGTCGTAGAACATCCTGACCGGATCAACGTTTAACTCCCGGATCAGACCCCGGGTCACAAACAGGTTCAAAGTGTTGTAAACAGTGGCCTTGGAAACACGGTAACCGGCTTCGTGAACCTTGTTGAGGATTTCTTCCGCGCAAACATGCTGCGGCCTCTCAAACAAGATTTTCCCAACCTGCATACGCTGCGAAGTCGGTGACACGCCCTTGGATCTGAGTAAACCTTCTAGTTCTCGATCGTCCATCTGCCTACCCCTATTACAGAAACCCGCCCACCATGCGCGGGCCCTGTCAGAATCTGATCCCGGTCTTGGACTCGGGCTAATTCTGACACCGAAATCCATTATGACCACTGGTGGTATCTAAGCAAGAGTTTAGTAGGTGTTTTGCGGAAAATACTGATTTCTCTGGTAATTCCCGTAATAAAGGACTGGAAGCCTGATTTGCAAGATCGTCTACTTAATCGGGCTATGAAAACACCGACGCAACATCAAACAGGCTCTTCAGGATGGACTCTGCTGAACTTACTCATCAGCGTATCGATTATTGCCATCCTTACCAGTCTCGCACTGCCCGCATTCAGTCGCCTGGCCTGGGATCAGAGACGGGTAAGCGCGGTTAACTCTCTGGTGCATACCCTGCACCTGGCGCGGAGCGAGGCGATTAAAAGAGCTCAAATAGTAGTACTTTGCCCCACCGAGGCCTCCGGCACCTGCCTTGAACGGGCGGGTCCATGGACAGACGGCTGGATGGTGTTCGTGAATCTGGATCGGGACCACCCTCCTCGCCGGGACCCGGGGGAACCCATCATTTATATGGTTTCGGCACCCTCCGGAGTAGACATACATGCCAACAGAAGGGCCTTCATTATGCGTCCCGTAACGGTGCGCAGTACCAATGGTACGGTGACATTCTGCGATCCAGTCGGAAGAATGACCGGGCGGGCCGTCATCGTGAGCTACTCCGGTCGACCCCGCACGAGTGACCGCGATTTGCGCTGCCCAAGCCCCTGAAACCTTGAAAATTCGCCGCTCATCCGGGCTACACTGCCGCTTATCGGAGAATTATTGGCTTGGCAGACGGGGCGCGGAGAATACATGTCATGAAAAAGCAAACACAAAACGGTTTCACCCTGATCGAATTGATGGTCACGATAATGGTCATGGCCATCGTCCTGGGCATTGGAATTCCGTCAATGACCGACTTCGTTCGAAATAGCCGCATGACGGGTACCGCCAACGACCTGCTCGCCGCCATGCATGTGGCACGCAGTGGAGCGGTGTCCCGCCGGGCCCCCACCACAGTCTGCCGAAGCGCCAATCCCATGGCAGCTAGCCCGACATGCGGTGCCGGCACCGGCTGGATCGTGTTCGTGGATGCCAATGATGTGGACGGAGATGGCCTCCCCGATGGTGACGGCGCACTTAATGCGGGCGAGGAAATCCTGCTGGCCAACCAGGGCCCGCCTGACACCATTACCATTACTACCACCCCGGCAGGGAGTAATTTCGTCTCCTACGCCAGCACCGGTTTTCTAAGGTCGGTGGGTGGAACAGATTCAGCCACCGGATTCACGCTTTGTGACGGCCGGGGAAATGTTGTCACGGCCGGCTCAAATTCTACCGCCCGGGTGATCGTCATATCACCCACCGGGCGTCCCCAGATACTTCGCACCATCGCTGAGATCGATGCAGCGGGAGGATGCTAGACATGAAAACAACTTTTACATCGCGTCCCGGAAGCAAGGGCTTCTCCCTGGTTGAGGTGCTGGTCGCATTACTGGTCATCTCCATCGGCATGCTGGGCCTCGCCGCCCTGTATGTGGAGACCCTGCGACTGAATCGTACCGCCATCTACCGAACCCAGGCGGTAACACTCGCCTCGGATATGGCTGAACGAATTCGCGCCAACACTGGCGGTGCCGCAGGCTATGCAGGCGCCGGTGCCGACTCCGGTTGCAACGATGGCGCCGCTGCCGCAGTGGAATGCACCGTTGCCCAGATGGCGGCCCAGGACATATTTGACTGGCAGCAAGCGGCGCAGACCCTGCTGCCAGGTGGAACAGCCACCATCGGCGTTGTCGCGGCAGGCGGCGGAACACCCAATGTATTTACCCTGACAATCACCTGGACCGAAGTCAGCCAGGGCGGCAACGTCAGTTATGTAATGACGGTGGAGGCATGATGAATTCTACTCAGACAGAAATCCGCCGCCTCCAGAAGGGCGTCACACTGATCGAATTGATGGTGGCGATGCTGATTGGTTCTATTTTGCTAATCGGCGCCGTGACGGTTTTCAGCGACAGTCGAGCAACCTTCCGCACCAGTGACATCATCGCGCGCCTGCAAGAGAACGCCCGCTTCGCCCTGGATACGATTGAGCCGGATATCCGGCAGGCTGCCTACTGGGGCCTGGCAAATGGCTATACCCTGATTGAGGGAACAGCCAATGCGGACAACCCAGTACCCGCCGGCATGGATGTCACCGGGGACTGTGGACAAAACTTTGCACTGGATTTAAACAATGCAGTCCAGGGCAGCGATAACGCGTTTGACTACGCTTGCGCGGCTTACGGGGCCGGCACAGTCGCAAATTCCGACGTGATCACGGTTCGTCACGCAAGCCGTGCGATCGCTGCGCTGGAAAACGGCAGACTGCAGATCCAGTCGGATAGGGAAAAGGTCCGGGTATTCGTGGATGGCACGATGCCCCCGGGATTTGTCGTCGCCCCTGAATCCCAAACCCATAACCTGGTTGTGAACTCGTACTACCTGAGCCAGGACTCCGTACTTGGTGCTGGAGTCCCCTCGTTGCGCCGCAAACGCCTGGCCCCGGGACCGTCCGTAATCGACGAAGAAATCATTCCCCAGGTGCAGGACTTCCAGGCACAACTGGGGGCCGATACCACCGGTGACGGCGCAGCAAATATGTATGTACACCCGGACAATCTCCCGGCCGGCGCCGTGGTCGTAGCCGTGCGTGTCTGGCTGTTGTTCAGGGCTGACCAGCTCGACGCCAGTTACAGAGACACACGCACTTACCGCTATGCGGGTGAGGTACTGGGTCCCTTCAACGATAATTTTCACAGGTTACTGGTCTCCAAGACCATTCAACTGCGTAACACGAGGTTCTAGGCATGGTTCGCACACATCACAAGCAACAAGGCGCTGCGCTGGTCATCGGCCTGATATTGCTATTGATAATGACCCTGCTGGGCGTTACCGGCATGAACACCGCTTCGTTGGAACTGGTCATGACCAGCAACGAGCAGTTCTCCGAGAACGCGTTTCAAGCAGCTGAGGTGGGTATTGAACGAAGACTGTCCGCGGGTGGCTTCACCACTGCCGGAGGCCCGGTCACGATCGATGCTGCAGCCGGAACTGGCGACAGCTTCAGGACAACCACGTCTTTTGAAGTGGAGACCGATGTTCCTCCGCGCGTGGGGTCAGCCTTCAGTCGCGGCGTTGCCGGCAGCGGATTTGCTGCCTACCACTTTGAAATAGTCAGTCGCGGAGCCTCTCAGAGGAACGCAATTTCCCAGCACACTCAAGGCCTGTACCTGGTTGGTCCAGGCGGCGGCTCGCGCTTCTAGCCGCAATCATTGGAGAACGCATATGTTCATTCGAATTTCGTTAATCATCGCTCTGCTGACTTTTTGCTCTGCGGCCAATGCATCGCAAGATATGAAGTTGACAGCCCATGCCTACGAGATCATGGCGGGCAGTATTACGTTGCCCGAAAAAGCCGGCCGTTCCGTGATGATCCGTGGATGCAGCAACTGCCCCGGTGTACGGCATACGCTGGTAAAGGAAACCACCTACTGGGTGAATGACCAGGAAGTTGCTCTTGAAGATTTGAGAATCGCCATGCGGGAAGCCCCCGAGGCACTTCTCGTGGTGAGCTATCTCATCAAGAACAACAACGTCGCCTCAATCAAGCTGATAGGCCAGGCCCCTTCCAACTCCGACAGTGATCGGCAGTTCAGGGATAAACGAAGCCCGCGCGAGTATCGATCGCACGGCACTTCGAACTAAATCACCGAGGAGCCAGAAATGAACTACTCAGCCAGAAATATTATTTTCAGCGTTACTACAGCGCTGATCACCCTCTCCAGCGGCGCTCCTGCGCTTGCCGATGACACAGAACTGTTTGTTGGTGATGCCAGCGCCCAGGCAGGCGCCTACCCCAACCTGTTGTTCATCCTGGATAACTCGGGAAGTATGGGGGCCCAGCCTTCAGGCTCCTCCGGAACCGCCGAGAGCTATGACCCTCTCGTGACATATCCAGGCGCCTGCGACGCCAGTCGCACTTACTACCTGACTGGCGGCGGTGGCGGTGGCCGTGGAAGGTTGCCGGATCCGCCTGAGTGCCTCGATGGCGCCTATTTCAACACCACTGCGCTGATGTGCGACGCTGCCGGCCAACCACTGGCACAAACCGGTTTTTATACCGACACTCTCGCACGTTATGATACAAACAACTCAGACCCAGATCGTCACCAATGGGAGGATTTGTCAACCCTAGAAAAAGACCAGTGGGTCGAATGCCGGGCTGACGAGGGCGACCACGGCGGCACCCCGAATCCGCTTACCGACGTGTATGCAGCCAACGCCAATAACAATGGCCCCTGGTCCAGCGTCCAGAACGACCGGATCAGGAACTGGAACCGGAATTTCAATACCACCACACTCTATACCGCCAATTACCTGAACTATTACTGGACGATTGGCGTGCTGCAGAACCGGACAAAACTTGAAATCGTCCAGGCAGCGGCGGTTGACCTGCTCAACTCAATGAACAACGTCAATGTTGGCCTGATCAATTTTGACACCGTGTCCCAACAAGAAGGCGGCGACGTGATCTCGCCCATGGGCAATATTGCCACCGCGCGCGCCGGTATGATCAGCCAGATCAACGGCATGACCGCCCAAACCTGGACACCGCTGTCCGAGACCCTGTACGAGGCGGGACTGTATTACATGGGCCAGAAGCCGGATTATGGTGACCGCGACAGGCTGAGTGTGAATTCGTCGCGGACAGTAGACGGTATTTATGAGTCGCCGATCCTGTTCGAATGCCAGAACAACTTCGTGATCCTGCTGACTGATGGTGAGCCCACCCAGGACACCAGCGCCGACACAGAGATCGCAGCACTCAATGGCAGTTGCGACGCGAACCCCTCACCCATGACAACCCAGGACGGACACTGCCTGGATGACATGTCGCAGTACATGTTCGAGAATGACTTGATGCCGGATATGGCAGGCGTTCAGAACGTCACTACCTACACCATCGGTTTCGACACAAATTTCCCGCTGATCAGCAGCACGGCGACCAAGGGTGGCGGCGAGTTCTACCTGGCCAATGACGCCAAGTCCCTGGCCAACGTTCTAACAGCCATCGTGCGAAATATCCTGAACACCCAGACCTCATTCGTGGCGCCGACCGTTTCGGTCAATGCGTTCAACAGGACCCAGACGCGGGACGATCTTTACGTCGCGCTGTTTAGCCCTGACACCCATGAATCCTGGCCAGGCAACTTGAAGAAATTCCGCTTACGGGATGGACAGATCGTGGGCAGGGACTTAACCACCCCAGTGGTTGATCCACTAACCGGTTTTCTTAGAGAGAATTCCCAGAGCATCTGGTCAACAGCACCGGATGGAGACAATGTGCGTGCCGGCGGCGCAGCCAGCCAGTTGCCTGCTCCAGGCTCTCGCAACATCCTTACCGCTTTGAATCCTGCCAGCACGGTGCTATCCAGCATTTCCGAAGTCAACGCGCCGTTGCTGACCTTCCTGGAAGCTCTGCCGGATGTAGGGACTCCAGAGATCGCCCTGGATGTGGTCAAGCATATCCGTGGTGTTGATGTACGAGATGAAAACCAGAATAACGATCGCACCGAACAGCGGCACTGGATGGGTGATCCCCTGCATTCCAAGCCGGAAATGATCACCTACGGCGGTACAGAAGGCGCGCCTGATCCAGAAGACAACGTCCTGTATGCGGCCACCAACGACGGCATTCTTCACGCCATCGACCCGAGTACCGGTGTCGAAAAATGGGCCTTTATTCCCCATGAAATGCTGGAATTGCAGCCCGCGCTGTACTGGAATGCCACCTATTCCACACGACGTTATGGAATCGACGGTAACGTACGCAGTGTGATCGTTGACGTGAACCAGGATGGCGTCATCAATCCGGATGCCGGTGACCGGGCCTACCTGTTCTTCGGTCTTCGCCGGGGCGGTAGCTACTATTACGGACTGAACATCACCAACCAGGATGCCCCGGAACTGATGTGGTCACTCTCGGCAGCTGATTTGCCGAACCTGGGTCAGACCTGGTCAACCCCGACACCAATGCGAGTCAAGATCGCCGGCGCTAGTCAGAATGACAGACAACTGGCCCTGGCGTTTGGCGCCGGTTATGACCCGCTCCAGGACAATGGACCCTATGTCGAGGACACGCAAGGTAACGGCATTTTCATCATTGACGCCCTAAGCGGCAACCTTCTGTGGCATGCCGGATCAAGTGGAGGTACGAATTTAACATCGGCCGATTTCACCAATTCCATCGTCAGCGACATCAGGGCACTGGAATTGTCCAGGGATGGCCTGACTGATCGCCTTTACGCCACTGACGTGGGCGGCCAGGTCTGGAGATTCGATCTTTGGAATGGTGAATCCGCAGACAACTTCGCCACCGGAGGTGTGATCGCCTCCCTGGGCGGTGTGGCCAACCAAACCGACACTATTGAGAATCGGCGATTCTATTACGCCCCCGATGCCGCGCTGGTAACACGCGGGGCGGGAAACC
>UPTN01000872.1_pt1 | contig 14326 bp, 9 predicted proteins | sample 2160111 | NCBI WGS metagenome assembly UPTN01 (sample SAMN06265058, study PRJEB28932) | marine metagenome | isolation source: Columbia River Estuary | place: USA:Columbia River Estuary, USA | collected 2014-05-05 | reverse complement strand
GTGTTAAAAGGTAACGGGTAATAGCATCAGCTTCTGCGCTGGAAGCAGCGGGTGCCCTGGCAATTTCAGGGTTTTTCGGATCCAGCAGCAGATGTGATGAATCGCCCACGCTTTGTCCTTCAACGGTATCTGAGTATTTCGCCATGTTCAGGTAACGCCAGTTGTTGGCATATCCATGCGGGTTATTCAAAGGCAGCAGCACCACGGCCTGTTGTTTACCCAGTGCCGCTATGGCGGTAATGGACGCGGCAATAGCGTTGGGGCCGGCCGGTTCCTCGCCGTGAATGCCGGAAAGTATCCAGGTGGCGGGGCCGGGTTGCGGTGAACGCAGGGCGATAATCGGCAGGGCGTAGGTTCGTCCCTGGGGTTGTGAGCGCGTGATGATATCGAGTTGCCAGCCTTGCTGCAGTAGCGAAACGTAGGTCTGGTAGAGTTCCTGAATTGGCTTTCTGCCGTCCGCGTAAGTCTCGATATCGTCTGGCAGCTCCAGTTTGGCGGCCATGACAACGGTCGATGCCAGCAGGCAGAAACCCGCAATTGCAAAGTAGATGAGCATGCTACAGCGTGCGTTAAGGGCGGGGTGGCTTAATAGCTTTTTCTTTTTGTTCATGGGTGGGAATCATACGCCGGTTAAAACGAATTCGGAAATGCGTTTGTGCGTTTGTCTATTTGGTGGTGGGCAGCGGCGCGATATTCATAAGCTGGTGCTGCCAACCGATGCAAAGACCTGATAAAGTGACATTAAAACACCTGTGTCCAATGAGGCGGCAGGCATAATAATTTAACCGATACGAGTTGATGGCGACATGAACCAGACGAGCACAGACAATATTCGCAAACCGCAGCCCAACAGCAACGGATATCCCGATTCCTACTATGTCGCAACAGCGATAGGTATTGAGGACAGGCCTCGCCTGCAGGGAGATGAGCGCGCTGATGTTTGTGTCATCGGCGGCGGTTTTACCGGCTTGTCCGCCGCGCTAAACCTTGCTGAACGCGGCTTTGACGTAGTGCTGCTCGAGGCCGAGTGTATTGGTTTTGGGGCATCCGGACGCAACGGCGGGTTGATCGGCAGTGGTCAGCGCAAGGACGTGCTCGAAATGGAAGAGGCCTTCGGGTTGTCTGTTTCGCGCCAGTTTTGGGATTTTGCCGAGGCCGCAAAAACAGAAATTCGTGAGCGCGTTGCCAAACACGATATCCCATGCGATTTGCAGAGCGGCCAATTGGTGGGTATTCACAAAGCCAGCTACGCAGGTTGGGCGCAAGAACTGTCCGATGCGCTGACCGAGCGTTACGATTACCCACACACACGGGCAATGACACGTGAAGAAACTCGTGATTTCATTGCCACCGACCAGTTTATAGAGGGGTTTCACGACAGCCAGGCTGCGCATTTGCATCCGCTGAACTTTGCGCTTGGTTTGGCTCGCGCGGCCAGCGAAGCCGGCGTGCGCCTGTACGAGCAATCGCGGGTGACCGGCTATAGTGATAGCGATCCTGCCGTGGTTAAAACTGCTCAAGGGTCAGTCACAGCATCCTTTGTTGTACTCGCCTGCAACGGTTATCTGGAAAAGCTGGAGCCCCGGATGTCGGGCAAGATCATGCCGATCAATAATTTCATGATCGCCACCGAGCCGCTGGGCGAGCAACGTGCCAGAGACCTGATCAGTGAGCGGGTAGGCGTGCACGACAGCCGCTTTGTGGTCGATTATTTCAGAATGTCGGACGACCATCGGCTGTTGTTCGGCGGCGGTGAAAACTATCGGCGCGGGTTTCCGCGTGATATCCGTGGTTTTGTGCGGCCTTATATGCTCAAGTTGTTCCCGCAACTTGCCGATGTCGCAGTCGATTACGCCTGGGGCGGCACCCTCGCAGTGACGGTTAACAGGCTGCCCAGCGTAGGCCGTTTGGAGCCCAATGTGTTTTACGGACAAGGCTATTCCGGACACGGTGTCTCCACTGCTATTTTTGCCGGCAAAATTATTGCCGAGGCCATTGGCGGCACGGCGGAGCGCTTTGACGTGTTCTCTCAATTACCTACCCATACTTTCCCGGGTGGTACGCTGCTGCGTTACCCCGGCATGGTGCTGGGTATGTTGTACTACTCACTAAAAGACAGGTTGTAATGACTGTGCTTTCCCGCGCCGGATTCGCGGTGCAGGTCGTTGAACCGTATTAAAACGCACTCAGCCTATTGAAGGAGAATCTGAATATGCCGATCACGCCCATTTATGAAGTCCAGGGTACCGGATTGTGGTCTGAACTGGATGGCCAGGTCGTTACCGTGCAAGGTGTGGTGACGGGTGTGGGCAGGCGTGGTTTTTTTCTCCAAAGTGTTGAACCCGGACCTGATTCGCTGGCTTCAGACGCGATATATGTTTTCAGCCCGAAGTGGCCCGCGCCAGTGGGCGCGCTGTTGGAAGTTCGGGGTGAAGTTGCGGATTTTTTCAGGCAGGAAAACGGCAAACCAGTCACGCAAATCACGCTGGATGATGCACAGATTCTTGAGCCGGCCGGGCCAAAGATCAAAGCGTTTGAGCTAACAGCGGAAAACGTACCGAGCGACGCCGATGAACTGGCTATTTTTCTGAATAGTCTGGAAGGCATGCTGGTGACTATTGCGCCGGGTCAGACCTTCATTGCGCCCAGTAATCCATTTGGTGATTATGTGCTCATTCTTGACGCGGAAAAGCCCGTCGCGGGTGTAACCAGAACTGAGCAGGGCGGTGTGCTGATCGACCATGACAACCCATTACGTTGGTTTCCGGGGTTCAGGATGCCCCGCGGCACACAGGCACCGCGGCTGAATGTAGGGTCAAAACTCTTGTCGAGAATCACCGGCCCGCTCAATTATCGTGTTGAGGCTTTTCAGATCAAGGTCGACCACCCGGTTGATGTTGAGTTGGCTGAATATACTTTGAGCGCAAGCCGGTTAACACCCGAGGACGGTTTCTTAACCGTCATGACCTTGAACGGGTTTAACCTTGATATGCATGTGGAATCCGGGTCACTGGTTAAAAACCCCCGGCAGGATATCGATGACGACTGGGGGGACGGGCGGTTTCACGCCCTGGCGGAAGCTGTTGTGAAGCAGGCCAATGTGCCCGATGTGATCGCGTTACAGGAAATTCAGGATAATGACGGTGCCGAAATAACGGACGTGGTTGAAGCAGACCGAACCTACCAGGCCCTGATTAAAACAATCAAAGAGCTTTGTGGTATTGAGTATCACTGGGTTGATATTGCGCCTGGTATTGGTGCCGATGGCGGCCAACCCGGCGGCAGTATCCGCAATGCGTACTTGTACAACCCTGAAAGAGTGCTGCTGATTCAGGAGTCTGTCCGTTTGATCGGTTCTGTTGATCCGGCATTCGAAGGTTCCAGAAAACCGCTGGTCGCGCATTTCAAAGAAAAGTCGTCGGAAAAAGTTCTGGCATGCGTCAATGTTCATCTTGCTTCCAAACGTCACCAGCACAGCATTTTTGCGCCAGAAAACGCCGGCCATGATGCGCGCTTGCCGGTACGGATAGCGCAAGTTGATCTGATTGCGGCTGAGTTGGAAAAACTGCGCCATCAGGGCGTCGATTATTACCTTACTGGTGATTTTAACGACACCGAGCAAAGCGATACCCTGGTGCGGCTGTTGGGTGATGAGAACTCGAACCTGGTCAATTTGTTGGCGCCGGAGCTTCGTTACGATTACAACCATCGCGGCAAGCTACAGGTGCTGATGCACGGCATCGTGCCCTTGGCATTGGCTGAAAACCGTGCTGACTATGAAATTATTCATGGTAACGAGTTGATAGGTGTGGAACCTGGGAAATCGGGTGACAAGCCCAGTGATCATGCCTATGTGCTTGCAAAAATCAGGCTGTAGAAAAACCCCCATGATCTGACGTAAGCGCGGACAAGTGTTTCAGGGCGGCGCTTGTGTTGTCGACGTAATCTCCACAATGCGATCGCTTAAATGGCCGTTAAAGTTGGTTCGCCCGCTGAGGCTGTAGGCGCCAATAGTGCCAAACTCCAGGTGGTCGCCTGCCTGTATCTGTCGCGGCAATTGCACATCTGCCGGCAATACGTCAGTGGCGTCACAGGTAGGCCCGTAAAGCTTGAACGGCGTGGTTGGACCTGCCAGTCTCTCGCCGTTGCGAAAAGCGCGTACGGGAAACTGTTGGTGGGCGTTGAAACGCAGTTCCCAGAAAATCCCATACATGCCGTCGTTCAGGTACAGGCGGTCACCCTTGTTGAGCAGCACCTCCACCACGGCAGAAAAGCCGGGAGCGGCGAGTGCTCTACCGGGCTCCGCGAGCAGTTCACCGCCAGCTTGCATTGGCAGCATGGCGGCGGCTTGTTTGATGGTGCTGATAAAGTCGTCCAGCGGCGGTACTGGAAAGTTCGGGTAAGCTTTTGGGAAGCCGCCGCCAATATCAATAAGACGGACTTTGAACGGCAGCTTTTCAAGCACCTCTGCCGCAATTTCAATGGCGTGGCGGTAGGCTGCCGGCTGTTTTACCAGAGAACCGACATTAAACGCCAGTGCCGGCTCGGCGCCCAGGTCCCGGATTTGCATGAGCAGGGCGGGCATATCCGTTGGCGGCGCGCCAAACTTGCTGGACAAGTCCATTGCCGCGGCGTGGTGGCTGACTGCCATGCGCGCAAAAACGACACTGTCGCGCATTGGAATTTCATGGCTTAACCGGTCAAGGCCGGCGGTATGATCAACCATGAAGTGCCGTACGCCGTGCTTTTTAAAGGCGGTTTCGGCGGCGCCGCGTAAAGAAATGGGGACCATAAAGTAGCAGGTCGATTGCGGGCAGAGGGATTTAACCAACGCCACCTCGGGCAGGGACGCGCAGTCAAAATGGGTGACACCACCGCGGTTAAGCAGGCTGATCACCGCCGGGTCGTCATTTGCCTTGACGGCATAGAGAACCCGACCGGGAAAATGCGTGACAAAAGACCGTGCTGTCTCGAGATAAATGTGCGGATAAATGCAATACACGGGTTCACGCGGACGCCACGCTTTGAGCATTTCCTCGACACTGGTAAAAGCAGGCAGGGGCTTTAGCATTGTTCAAAAAATACCACGCAAGGCGAGCTCACGACATCACGATTTACCGGCGGTTTGAAAGGCTTTTTAACCTCTATTCTCGCACGCTGGGGTTAAGACTATAGGTTCCGGTAATGCTGGCATGGTCCAGTATGTGTGGGCAGATGGCGTCGAGTACTTGCTCGGCACCAAAACCACCTTCCAGCGGGCAGTGGGCAATATCGAGCGCGTAAAGCGTGAAAACGTAGTGATGCAGGATACTGTCGTTCCAGGGTGGGCAAGGGCCATCGTAGCCGAAATATTGACCGCCCATATCCGGGTCTCCGGCAAACCAGTCGGTGTAGTTGTTCAAGCCTTCTCGCGTCCCATCAGGGCCTTGTACTGCGTCTTTACCGCGGGCAGTCACGCCATTTGAAAACTCACCTTCAGCAATCGTTGTTTTGGTTGGCGGCAGATCAACAAGCACCCAATGGTAAAAGTTAACGCGCGGCAGGTCAGCGGGAACTTCGCGGCCTTCCTTGTTAACATCATCGCCCTTGCTGGGCACGTCGGGGTCATGGCATACCAACACCAGCGACGCGGTGTCTTCGGGTATGTCGCTCCATTCAAGTGCCGGATTGCGGTTGTCTGACAGGGAGACGTGATTTACAGCATCGGGTACGGCGAACGCGTTGGCTGCCGGAATGGACTGATTATTTTCAAAGCTCTTACTGGTCAGTTTCATATTGATATTCCTCAAGGGCATTGATGGTGTGTTGCGCTAAACATTGTCACAGTAATTGCCGCACAAAACCATCCAGTTTTTGCTTTGTCGCATCGGGTAAGCCGGGATGAGGGTGGGCTGCTACCAGGCCGGTAAACACATTGCCGACCGGTTTGGCACCAATGATCTTTGCCGTCTGCTTTAGCTGTCTGGTGGTATTAAACATCCAGCGTCCCATAATCCCGGGTGCCGCACAACTGGCGATGGTCAGCGCTTTTTTTGAGTGGCCCGTTTTGTGGCGCATAACGGGGGCTGGTTTGCCCCACGGCCAGAACGCGAACACCAGCAGACGTTCCATAAAGCGTTTGAAGAGGGCGGTGACTGTCCCGAAATTAGTCGGCGAGGCCAGAATAAAACCATCGGCCGCTTCAATTTTTGCGACCAGTGCTTGCATATCATCGTTTTGAACACACTGACCCGGCTGTTCACCCGGTTGCTGTGTGCATTGCCGGCAGTTCAGGCAGAAACCGATGGGCATCTCACGCAAATTAACAACCTCCACGGTAGCGCCTCTGGTCGTTAACGATTGTTTTGCGTATGCCACTGCCTGGTCGGTAATGCCGTCTTTGCGGTAGGAACCATTGATAGCGAGTATCCTTGTCATGATTGCTCTCCTATCCCTATTGACCAGATTGTACCCCTAAATAAAAAGATCATAAAACCCCTTTGACGTTTGTTGTTTTGCGCCAAAAAAGCTTCGGGTTTGCGTATTCGGTGCGGTATTTCCAAAGAAGTTCGTGGATGGGGTTAACGGTATTATTGCGTGTCGGGATGTTGCTTCGCGGTGACTTGGGGCCGGCAGTTTTTCCGCCATATTGTCGGGTTTTCGGTACTTGTGGATTTTTGCGTGTAACGGCCTTATTCTAAGGGGACAACAAGTATAATTTTTTAGCGGGGCAGACAACGATAGTAGGTGTCCTAATGAAATCAAAACTGTTCTTTGTTGTAATTGGCGGCCTGTTCATGGCGCCGCTTTTTGCCAGCCAACTTGGGCTTCCGCCCGTACCTTTCCCAGCAGACAACCCCCAAAGCACCGAAAAAATCGCGTTGGGTGAAAAACTGTTCAACGACAAACGCTTCAGTTCAACAGGCACCATCAGCTGCGCGACCTGTCATGACGCGGGCAAAGGCTTTACCGACAGCCCGCTCAAGACGTCCAAGGGTATTAATGACCTGACCGGAACACGCAATGCCCCAACGGTATTGAACGCGGCGTTTAACAAGACCCAGTTCTGGGACGGTCGCTCTCCGAGTCTCGAAGATCAGTCACAACACCCGTTTGTTAATCCGGTTGAGATGGGGCTGGTCAATCATGAGCCAATTCTCAAAATCGTCAATACGGATGAGCAGTACCTGGCCGGTTTCAAAACTGTATTCGGTCTGGGTGCCGGTGATGTCACCATGGATCAAGTCATGAAAGCCATCGCGTCTTTCGAGCGCACCAGAGTGGCAGGTGATTCTGCCTGGGATCGGTGGTATTTCGGTGGCGATCAGGCGGCTATTAGTGATGAGGCGAAACTTGGCTTCCAGATATTTCTTGCCAACGGGCGCTGTGTTTCATGTCATGCCATTGAGCAGGATCATGCCTTGTTTACCGACCACCTGTTTCACAACGTCGGGGTAGGGATGAATGATATCCAACCCAGGATTGGTGAGCTTGCCGGGGCTTTTCTTAAAGCCAAGGCGGCCGGAGCGGACGTGGACAAGACCGTTTTGACCGACCCGGATGCGTCTCACCTTGGCCGTTTTGCTGTCGATGAGCAATTGAGTTCAATGGGTGGTTTTAAAACCCCGACCCTCAGGAACATCGCGCTGACCAGCCCGTATATGCACGATGGCAGCATCGGCAACCTGCGTGACGTCGTGGTGCATTACAACAACGGCGGCGTAATCGATATCGACAAGCCTGTTAATGACTTCCTCAGCGGCGGCATTCGCCCGCTTAACCTGAGCGATGATGAGATCGATGCGTTGGTGACTTTCATGGAAGCGCTGACCAGTGAAAGCCTGGTGAAAGCAACCGCCGGTACTCCGGTGGAAGTTACATCAAAGCAGGTATCTGATCTCAACCAGTCAACCCGCGTGGTTGCAGGAGTTGAACAATGAAACGAAGAGAATTTGTCAAAATCGGTTCGACATCGCTGATCGCAGGTTGCCTGCCAGTCAGTATGGTGAACCTCGCGTTTGGTGGGTCACAGCAGGATTTCACCTTTGCCTATATTTCCGACGCCCACATTCAGCACATCAAGGGCAATCAGTTTGTCCGGAACTGGGACCGCGGCCTGATCACTGCGGTTGCGGAGGCCAATTTGCTTGAGCCCAAGCCCGATTTCGTCATATTTGGCGGCGACCTCGCGCAACTCGGTTCAAAACCCGAACTGGACCACGGCGCCGAGATTCTTGCCGGGCTCAATTACAAGACGCATATGGTCATGGGCGAGCACGACTACTATCTTGATCTCGGTGAATACTGGAGCGAACTGTTCGGCCCGCAGCATTACAGCTTTGATCACAAGGGCGTGCATTTTGTGGTTCTCAACAGTGTCCTTACCTACGACGAATGGACTTTCAATCGTTGGGAGAGCGGTACACGCCGTATGAATGAAATGGCTGGTTTGGACAACCCCAACGGCTCGCCATTCATGGTAGGAGAGAAACAGCGCAAGTGGCTGGAGAAAGATCTTAAAGGCGTCGCCAAAAATACACCGGTGGTGGTGTTCTCGCATTCACCCTTGCAAAAAATTTACAAGGGCTGGAATTTCTGGACCGAAGACGCCGAGGAAGTTCAGGCACTGCTGGCCCCGTTTGACAAGGCCAATGTCATTTATGGTCATGTTCACCAGATCCAGTACAACCAGATTGGCAACATCTCGTTCAATGCCGTCATGGCGACGGCCTGGCCGTGGCCATACCCGTCAACGTACGCGCAGGCTGAAAGCCATATGCCAGTTCTGACCGTGCCGATGAACCGCGCGGATCCGTTCAACGAACGTGACGCGACCGGTTGGCAGTTTATGAACATGCATACCGGCAGGGTGGATCTCGCCTACAACCTGTACAACAACGACAACCGCAACGTGGTGTTCGACAGCGCCAAGGGTCACCCGACAGATACCCGGTTCCAGTCAGACATATCGCGTATTGCCCCGCAAAAACACTATTGAGGAAACCATGATGAAAATACGTAGCATGATTATTTTGCTCAGCGCGTGGGCCGTCGCGGGTATCGCTCAGGCAGATGAGTTTACCGATAAGGATGTCGATCGCTGGATGGTGCAGTTTGAACAGGTGGCGCAGGAAGGCCGCGCGTTATGGACCAGTCCGGATATTGGCACCAATGGTGTGGTTTGCGCGCAATGCCATCCCAACGGCGCCAATACGCACCCCGAAACCTATCCCAAGTTTCAAAAACAGGTGGGCCGCGTGATCGGCCTGTGGGAAATGGTCAACTGGTGTCTCCGCAACCCGCTTGAAGGTGAGCCCATGGCCGCGGATGATCCGCGCATGGTCGCCATACTGGCGTATCTGGCGAAAGAGCGCCGTGGTGTGCCTTTAGATCCGGGTAAGCATTAAGTTATAAAGGCGCCCGCTTAACAGGCGGGCGCCATTTCCGCCCCTTTGGTTTGGACATCATTTTCAGGAAAATTCATGAACAAATAGCTGGCTCAACAGCGTGTGCAACTCACCCTGGTTGAAGTTGGCAATCTGTCACTTTTATCGTTCTGCCCAATCCCCCATCGTAAACCTTTAACAATATTTTCAATGTAAAGAATTGTTAAGTTTCATGTGTTTTTGATGTCCGTCAAAAAGATATTGATTGCCTGGGAAAGCGACTTTTTATGTTTGAAGAGCAGGCCTACAATCGCCCCGGTTAAAAAATGAACTGGCGTTGAAAGACAGGGCAAAACAGCTTGTGCCGCGATAGCTATTCCGGAATGTATAACAACCTTAAACAGAGCAAAGGTTGTAAGGAAGGCCCCGCGTGAGTAGCTGGCGGCGATATATCGGACCCTGGGATGCGCTTCATTGATTGGGTGGTAAGGAGTTGGTGATGCGAACAAAAGTAAAAAATGGATCAAGAACAAAAAAACCAGATTTTTTCAAACCGGGGGTCTTGGTTCAATCATCATGGATGCCCCACAGCGCAGATGCTTGCAGCATTGCCGCAAGCCCGGGCCGCAACTTTTTTCACCCGTTGATGTTTCTGTGGCGGGTGCTTTCGATAGGGTTGTTACTTCTCGCATGGGTTCCGGTTTTTGCGGCTACGCATGGTGGTGACTGCATGCTGCAGCGTTACATCGATACACACAAAGGTGCACCTTCCGGTGGCCTTAATTGTGTGTCGGAAGATGTTCGCCTGCACAACTACACAAAATTGTCCGGGCCGGAAGTTTGTGCTCTCGGTGAGCAGATTAATGTCAGTGTGAGGGCTGAGTTCCAGTCAGGTGCCACCGAGCGCTATGACGTTGGTGTCTTTTTTACTGAACAAGGTCTTACGCCCAACGCTGTGGGCGGCACGTGCTATTCCGACTATTTACATGATGCATCAGCTGCTTCTCTCCCTCCTGTTAATGATGATCTTGATTTGACAGGTGGTAGTGGGCCTTTTCTAAACCTTGAGTGGGATCAGGATCCACTTGATGTCTGTGGTGACATTGATCGTGATAACCCGTCAACGCTTGAAACCGAATCCTTTCAGGTTACGTGCACAGACAGAAATCAGGATGGCCTGGTTGATCTTTCAAGTTGTTCCGTCTGGCAAACAGGAGGATCCAAGGGCACGCTTCAGTCACCGAGTTGCACATCGGAGGCTGATGTTACTGCTGAAACTGCTGCGGCGTGCAGTTGTGTCGTGCTTGATGTTGCATCACTCCGGGTGAAACGCGATATGGGTGACGCGCCAGCAGGCTATGCCGAGGCCTGGCAGTCGGTCAAAACCGAGCTCTACCTCGGAAGTCTTATGCCGGCAATTGACGATGAGTTCAATTGGGGTGGTGACGGCATCGATGACAGTCTCGCTGCTGCTGACGATGACGAGGAGGATGGTACCTGGTTTGACCCGGCTAAGGCAGGCGTGCCCGGCAGTTATAAAGTGGGCATCTCGGTAGTAAACACCACGGGTACAGATGCTGTATTGGCGGCCTGGCTGGACCTGGACTGCAGCGGCACTTTCGATGCGGCTGAAATGCAAACGCTCACGGTGACAACCAGTGGCGCGTACCTTCTTGATTGGGGCAGCGTGACGCTGTGCGATACCGACGCTACGCAAACATTTGCACGTGTAAGGCTTGGCGACAGCAGTGACTTTGTAAGCGCCCCGACGCCAGAAGGTTGGGGTGGGTATGGCGAGGTAGAAGACTACCTGGTCGAGCTCTCGGGTGTCACTTCAACACCGGTGGTGATTGCCGATTTTGCAGCAACACAAAGGGAACAGGGCGGCGCGCTGGTTACCTGGCTGACGGCCAGTGAAATTGATGCTGCCGCCTTCAGGCTGGAGCGCAGGGTTAGCACCGGCCCTCAACAGCAAAATGAGCGCTGGCAGCGGGTACATCAAGTGTCGTGGATTCCGGCACTCATGGCGGTTCAAGGCGGTCATTACGAAGTGGTGGATGCCAGTGTTATGACCGGTGAAGTCTACAGTTACCGGATAGTTGAACAAACAGGTAGCGGCGCCCGGATTGTGTATGGGCCTTATGATGTTTCGGTGGTTGCCGGAGAGGCTCCCGTCAGCAGTTCTGTAAATGACTACCTGTCGCGTAAACGACTGGACGTTGCCAAGGTTGCACAGCGCGGCAAACACGCGCAAAAACCAGCCGGGAATAACCGGATTATCAACAGCAAGGCTAGCAAGGGGCAGGGCGGCGAACTGAAGGCCGCAAGTAGTCTGAAGCTGGCAGTCAGTCAATCCGGGGTTTACACCCTGGCAGTTGACGAACTTGCGGATTACCTGAAAATCAGCACCACTGAACTCATTGAACTACAAGCCCTGGGCTTGATCAGCCTGACCACAGGTGGGTTTGAGGTTGATTGGTACGCCGACCCTGATGGAACCTTCTATTTTTACGGTGAACAGGCCGATAGCCAGTTCAGCGCGACCCGCACCTACTGGCTGAACGCGTATCAGGCCGGTTCAGACATGAATCAGCTCGATGTCGACGCTGTGGAACAGGCCAGCGCCGCTCGCTTTGTCGATCAACGGCACTTTGAGGAGGACAAGATCTTCTTCCTGACAGCTTCCGACAGCGCAGAATCGGATTATTGGTTCTGGGCTATCCTGTCCGATGCTGCCCCATCCGGCGCGTTTGAGTTGCAGGTACCCGCCGCGTATGAAGGTGTCGGGCACATTTCGGTGGGTTTGACCGGTTTGACATCGACCCGGCATGAGGTTCAGGTGCAGGTAAATGGTTTTGAGATTGGGTCGGTTGTCTTTAGCGGTAACACGCGGCACACCCAAACCCTTGAGTTGCCCGTCAGCGTGTTTGCAAACGGTGGTGATAGCCTTGCGGTGGTCATGACGCTGACGAAAAACGAATCCAATAACTGGAACGCGTTGCTGTTAGATGATTTCACCGTAGATTATGTTCGAGGCTACACCGCCACGGCAGATCGTTTGGCGTATTCCTCAGCGGGTTTGACAACCCTGGGCGGGTTCAGCCACGAGGAAGTTGTCACAATGCAGGTAACCGACCCCAGACATCCGGTCTGGGTCAATGGCGGCGTTGTCAGCGCTGCCGGTGGCAATTTCAGTTATTCGGCCGACCTGCCGTTAGGTGACTATGTTTCAAGCAGTTCGGATGGCTTGCTGACTCCCGTGTCAGTCGTTATTGACGCAGCCTCTGATTTGGTCTCGAAGCGTAATCACGCCGATTACGTCATTATCGCGACAGACGAGTTGTGGGAGGGCGCCGTGGCCCTGGCCGATTACCGTTCGGCAAACCTGGATACCATGGTCGTCAACCTGCAGGACATTTTCGATGAGTTTGCCTGGGGTGAGCCCGATCCGTCAGCCATCCGGGGACTGGTGAAGGCGAGTAGGCAGTGGCGAACAGTGCCGCGCTACTTTGTGCTGTTGGGTGATGGCAATTTTGATTATCAGGACCGGATGGGGCTTGGTTATAACATTATCAGCCCGATGATGACTGGCGGTCGCAAGGACTTGCACACAAACGATACCCTTCTTGGTGACCCTGATGAAACCGGTAAACCACTGGCTGCTGTTGGGCGCATACCTGCCAAGACCCTGCAGCAAGCGATGGATTATGTTGCCAAGGTCAAGGCGTTTGAAAATGGTAGTTTCAACTTGCCGAGCATGATACTCACTGACCGGCCGGACCGGGCGGGCAATTTCACTTTGTCGGGGCAACTCCTGTCCAGTGTTGTTGAAGGTGGCCAGACCATATTGAACGCGCAGGGTAACCGCTTTGTAGATGTGAAAGCCGACCTTATCGAGAGCCTGGACCAGGGGTTGGGTCTGCTGAACTATATTGGTCATGGCGGCATCGACCGCCTGAGTGGGTCGGGTTTGCTGGTGAATGAAGACGCGGACAGCGGGTTAATCAATGTCCACACACCCGTTTTCGTTGGCCTGACCTGCCTGGTCAACTTCTATGCCATTCCCGGGTTCGACAGCCTGGGTGAGCGTCTGGTGATGAGACCGGACGCCGGGGTGGTGGCCAGTTGGGCAGCTTCCGGGTTGTCGCAAAATAACGAAGCGGCGCACCTGGGTTTTGTTTTTAATGATGTTTACAACCAACACGAACGACTGGGTGACGTCATTATTGATGCCTTTAACGAAACAAATGCCCTGGCAAACGTTTACACCTTGTTGGGTGATCCTGCGTTAAAACTTCAAAAATAAAGCCTGTAACGCAGGAGGGAAAACGGCAGCCATGGCTGCCGTTTTTTTTGCTAGCTGGTTGACTGGAAGTCACTCTGGGTCGCTGCGCTTTTGGTCGCGCACGATTGCGATATTGGAGGTGGTTTCGGAGCTCACAATATAGCCGTTTTCCAGCAACGATAAGCGGCATTTGTTCATGACGTGGTTTCTGATATTCAGCAGTGAGACGCTTTTGTCAAAAAAATCAACCCAGAAAAACACCATAATTTCAACATATTGCGGTGAAAGCGACAAGATGTAGGCGTTGGCGAGTGGGTCTTTCAGAACGCCGTCTGTTTGACGGGTGGTTTCCGCCAGTAAACGGGTCGCTTCCATGGAGTCATTTGAATAGTCGATACCCACTGAAAAAGAGATTCGCCGCAGCCCATCGCGGGTGAAATTGGTGACCGGGCGGTTAAATAATTGCGAGCTTGGAACAAAGACATCACGGCCGTCTTCGGCGCGTATATGGGTATAGCGCAATTCGACGGTGCGCACTTCGCCTTCGACGTCCTCTGTTTTGATAATGTCGCCAGGCTTGAATGGACGACTGAAAGCCAAAAACAGCCCGGCCAGAAAATTCTCGCCAATTTCTCGAAAGGCATGCAGCCGTTCCATGAGACCGTGCGTGCCGATT
>UPTN01000863.1_pt1 | contig 14440 bp, 17 predicted proteins | sample 2160111 | NCBI WGS metagenome assembly UPTN01 (sample SAMN06265058, study PRJEB28932) | marine metagenome | isolation source: Columbia River Estuary | place: USA:Columbia River Estuary, USA | collected 2014-05-05 | reverse complement strand
ATGGCATCACCCGCGCGGACCAAGACGCCTTTGCCCTGCAAAGTCAGGAACGTGCTGCAGCGGCGATGCAAGCGGGATATTTCGACAGCCAGATCGTGCCAGTCTCTGTAAAGCAACGTCGCGAGATGGTGGATTTTGACAAAGACGAGCATCCCAAAGCGACTACGCTAGAGGCGCTATCGGGTCTGCGCGCTGTTTTTCAAAAGGACGGAACAGTCACGGCTGGCAACGCATCTGGTTTAAATGATGGGGCGGCGGCAATGGTTTTAGCGACCGCTGAAGCCGCTGAAAAAGCCGGATTAACTCCTAAATTTCGCGTACTTGGCTATGCCCATGCCGGCGTGCGGCCAGAGGTGATGGGCATTGGGCCCGTGCCTGCCGTGCGCAGTCTGTTTGAGAAAACAGGTTTGTCTGCGGGCGACTTTGACGTGATCGAAAGCAACGAAGCATTTGCGTCGCAAGCACTGGCGGTCACCAAAGAACTCGGGCTCGACCCTGCCCGTGTGAACCCCAACGGCGGTGCGATTGCGTTAGGTCACCCTGTGGGTGCGACCGGTGCAATCATCACGATCAAGGCGATGTATGAACTTGAGCGAACAAGCGGCAAACGCGCGTTGATCACAATGTGTATTGGTGGCGGCCAAGGCATCGCGTTGGCGATAGAGCGTATCTAACTTGCAGTGTGCGGGCGGGCATGTTTGAAACAGGCAACTTTGTAGATTTGAAAGCCAAGCGTTTGTCCGACCGCCCCACCCTGCGCCATGTCGTTTTCTTTAGCGCAAAAGACAAAGCAGACCTGCCACAAATCGTGGCAGGGTTAGAGCTGTTGGGGGGCATCCCCGATGCGACCGTCTTCGAAGTACGCCAGAACACGCAAAGTGATGCGCTGTCGTCAGAAGTCGACGTGATCGTTTACGCTGAATTCGCGAATGCCGAGGCACTGGCCGCATACAAAGCACATCCACTTTACGAGGCGTCGATCAAAGCAGTGCGCCCGTTGCGCGACATGCGGATTGCGGCAGATTTCTAAAAGCCGATCCGTTTTTTGCGTTCCACCAATTCCGACACGACACTCTTCGCGGCCAAGGCCGAACTGCGCGGGTTTTCAGGCAATCCATTTCCGTAAATCGTAAAATGAAAGCTGCCGAAAGCACCCGCCGCGTACACTTCGTGGATGTTGGCGGTGGCGGCGGGGTCAGCAATCAACGCGACTTCGGTTGCGTCAAATCCAATACCCGCCAAGGCCACGGCTGCAGCGACATTCGCGTTTTTGGGATAGGCGAGCGCTGCCGCGCGGGCGGTTCCGGTGAAATGCGCGGTCGCTTCGGTCAAGCCATCAAGATCAAGGACGTCTTCGGCAGGTGATCCGATCCAGCCTTTGGGTGGTTTGCGGCCTGTATAAGTGACCTTTGTGATCGTGCCAGCACGCGCGCCGCGTAACGCATCCAATCCGCCAATAGCCCCACTGGTCAGGTACAGGCGGGAATTTCCAGCCTCGGCTGCGGCAGTCAAGGCTGCCTCAAGATGCGGGTCGGCCAACGCGCCCAGCGACACCGTCAAAACATCAATCCCCAGCCTCAAAGCGACTGTCCCATGTTCGGCCAACGCGGCATGGCCGCCGCAATCGACGATCAGATCGGGCTGCTCTGGCAGCTGGCGCAGATCAGAAATGCACGGTGGAGCGGACGCGGCTTCTTGCCCGGGTCGTACGATCTGGGCAACTTCTGTGATTTCATACTGTGCCAATTGGCTTCGGACATATTGGCCGATCGCCCCGCGTCCAATGATAGCTACTTTCATCGCCACTAGCTTGGGTAATCGCGCAGAAAGACCCACTTGTCGCCATCGGACAAGTCGGGATCATAAGCATAGCCGCCGCTGGTGAAGTCTTTGATCCCTTCCGCATCGGTCAGGCGGTTTTCGACGATAAACCGCGCCATAGCCCCGCGCGCGCGCTTGGCGAAAAAGCTGACGATACGTGGCTTGTTGTCTTTGATTTCCATAAATACGGGCGTAATCACGCGCAGTTTCAGTGCCTTGCGATCGGCAGCGCCAAAATATTCCTGACTGGCGCAGTTGACCAAAGTGTCTGTCTGCACTGTCTCAGCCTGCACATTCAGCGCTTTGGCTATGGTGTCGCCCCAGTAGTCATATAGCGACTTGCCGCGCCGTGTTTTCAAACGACTGCCCATTTCCAAGCGGTAAGGTTGGATCGCGTCAAGTGGACGTAGCAAACCATAAAGCCCCGACAGGATACGCAAATGATCCTGCGCCCATGCCAAATCATCTTCGGACAGGGTCTTGGCCTCGAGACCCTGATAGGTGTCACCGTTAAACGCCAAAGCGGCTGGCTTGGTGGCTTCCGGCGCAGGTTCGGACGCAAACACTTTGAAACGATCACGGTTCAGCCGCGCCAGATCATCGGAGATATCCATCAGACCTTTAAGTTGTTTCAAGGTCAGGTTTCGCGCAGTTTTCGACAGACGCACCGCGTCTTCCTGAAAATCTGGGGCAGTGGCAGGCACGTTAACGGGGTCCATATCAAGGGACTTGGCAGGTGATACAACAACAAGCATTCGGGCATCCTTTCGGGTCTTGGAAACGATGTAACATGACGCGCGGCGTTGACCACCCCTCTGGTGCTGCGCAGCTCTTGGTCGTATCAATTGTCACATCGTCAAAAGGAGCCCGCAATGAAGCTGTGTCGGATCGAAACAAAAGATGGAATCAAACCCGCCGTTATGGACGCCGATGGGAAGTTGCGTGACTTGTCAGGGCATATTTCTGACGTCACAGCAGAAACTTTGGCACCAGAGGCGTTGGCCATATTGTCAGCGATCGATCACAGTTCTTTGCCCCAGATTAATGGCACATATGCGCCATTTCTGCGCGATGTGCGGCGGATTTTCTGCATCGGTTTGAATTACTATGACCACGCCGCAGAAATGAACATGGCGATCCCCGACCATCCCATCCTGTTTATGAAAGCCTGTGATGTCACGGGTGCCAACGATCCAATTGTCATTCCCAAGGGCGCAGAGAAAACCGACTGGGAAGTTGAACTCGGCATCGTCATCGGGAGCCGCGCGCTGAATGTCGATCAAGATGCCGCTTCAAACCACATTGCTGGCTTTTGCATTGCAAACGATGTGTCCGAACGGGATTTCCAGATGGCCTATGGTGGACATTGGGTCAAAGGCAAATCCGCCGACAGCTTTGCACCAACCGGTCCATATCTGGTGACGCAGGATGAGATCGCAGACCCGCAAAACCTTTCTATGTCGCTCGAAGTGAACGGCAAGCAAATGCAAACGGGCAGTACGGCGACGATGATATTCTCGGTCAAGCAGATCGTCGCACACGTCAGCCGCTTCATCACCCTGCATCCAGGCGACCTGATCCTGACAGGAACACCGCCGGGCGTGGGTTACGGGCACAAGCCGCCACAGTTCTTGAAAGCTGGTGATGTTGTCACAGCACAGATCGAAGGCTTGGGCACAATGCGCCACGAGGTCATCGCATTTGCGGGTTAGTTTAGCTGAACCTGCAACGGATACAGACCATCCTCGAACGGACCAAATAGGTCCTCTAGATCAGGATGGTCTACCGGTTCGCCGGAATAGTCGGCGACAAGGTTTTGTTCGGACACATAAGCCACGTAAAAGCTTTGGTCGTTTTCTGCCAGCAGATGATAGAAAGGCTGGTCTTTTTTCGGGCGGCTGTCTTCTGGAATGGCGTTGTACCATTCGTCGGTGTTTGAAAACATGGCATCCACGTCAAAGACCACACCGCGAAACGGATGTTTGCGGTGGCGGACCACTTGACCAAGATGATATTTCGCACGTGTCTTAAACATAATACCCATACCCCACTCCCGTATATCTCTGCCAAGTGCGCAAAGTCTACGGTCTGTAGGCACTATTAAAGGAAACAGTCTGTGAACCTTGCGCTGACAGTCTTGAACATCACAGCACCCGTTTTCCTCCTTGCAGCAGTTGGATTTGCTTGGGTGAAGATGGGATTCGAGTACCGTGTCGAGTTTGTGACGCGTCTGGCCATGACCCTATCCGTGCCTTGTTTGATCTTTGCAGCCCTGATGCAAACAGACGTTGATCCAGAGGCCTTGGCCGCGTTGTCGCTGGCAGCATTTGTCGCCTACGGCCTTGTAATGGTTGGATGCTTTGTGGTGGTAAAGCTGGCCCGACTTGACATGCAAACCTATCTTGCACCGCTCATATTCGGCAATACGGGAAATCTTGGTCTGCCGCTTGCGCTGTTCGCATTCGGGGAAGTCGGCTTGGGATATGCAGTCGTGGTCTTTGCCGTGATGGCAATTTTATCCTTTACCATAGGTATCTGGATGGTCGCAGGAAGCGGGTCCCTTAAGCGGGTTGTCCGTGAACCGCTGGTTGCTGCAACATTGCTGGGCGCGCTATTTTTGTGGCAAGGCTGGGAAACGCCTGCGTTTCTGACCAATACAATCGAACTTATCGGTCAAATGGCGATTCCCATGATGTTGATCACCCTTGGTGTGGCCGTTGCCCGCCTAGAAACAAAGGCGATGACCCGTGCCGCTGTACTTTCAGTAGTAAAAGTTTTTATCTGCGTCGGGGCCGCATGGCTTGCTGCACACTGGTTCGGTTTGGAACCCATCGCAGCGGCAGTATTGATTGTGCAAGTGGCAACGCCAGTCGCGGTGACATCCTACCTTTTAGCCGAAAAGTACGGGGCTGACGCGCAACCTGTGGCGGGGCTGGTCGTGGCCTCTACCTTGCTTTCGGTGCTTGCACTGCCTGTGATCCTTGCATTTGTGATCTAGACTGCCTGCCTTTGGGATTTCCAGACCTGCCAAAACACGCTATGTTGGAAAAAAATAAAGAAAAGCGAGAGGCAGATGAGCAGAATCTTTCGCGCCATAGCATGTGTGCTGTTACTAGGTAGCTGCGCTGGGTCGGGAAATTTTTCGGCGCCACGTAACCTTGATGACGCCTGTAGCATCGTGTCAGAGCGCCCAGAATACTTACGTGCGTTCCGCGCTGCGGAACGGAAATACGGGGTGCCTGTGCCCTCGATGATGGCGATCATCTATCAAGAGAGCAAATTTATCGGTAATAACCGCCCCCCGCATCGCTTTGCGCTGGGCGTTATCCCTGTGGGACGCCAGTCCTCGGCACTTGGTTATAGCCAAGCGCTGGATGGCACCTGGGAAGAGTATCAGCAAAGCGAAGGAAAACGCCGCGCCCGTCGAGAAGAAATCAGCGACGCCGCTGATTTCATGGGATGGTACATGGCGTTGACCGTTGAAGAAACCGGTGTGCCTATCTATGACACGCGCAATCAATACCTTGCTTATCATGACGGTCGCACGGGATATCTGCGGGGCACGTGGCGGTCAAAAAGCTGGTTGATCCGCATCGCAGGCGAAGTAGAAGCCCGCGCTATAATGTATGATCAACAGCTTCGGTCCTGTCGAAAGCGCTAGTTATAACGATAAAAGGCGGCCACCACGGGCCGCCTTTCTTCATTCCGATGCAAACTCAGTTACCTTGCTTGCGGATTTCCTGCTGGATGTTGAACAGGATATCGTTGATCGAACCGCCCGATACCAGATCATTCAAAATCACAGTTGTCTCGGTGCCCAAATCATCCGTGACGATCCATTGACGCAGTTCAATCGGGGAGGCCGTGAATACCATCTGGATGCTGCCATAGTTGGGGTTGTCAGGGTCTTGGGCGGTGACTGTCGTTGACACTTCGTCAGACACGACATTCGTGACCATGCGCGCGCGCTCTAGATCGACGTCTTGTGCCAAGATGATGCTCAGCGGGGTCCGGCTTAGCGGATACTGGTCAGGACCTGTGTTAGAGCGGGGATCAAAGACCGCAACCTGCCCACCACCGGCGATCACCATTGATTCTGCTGGCGGGTTATATTCAAACCGGATTCGGCCCGGGCGCTTGATATAGATTTGCCCCGTAGACAGCGTGCCGTCCTGATTGATTTGCGTGAATCCACCTTGCGCCGTTTCCAACTGGTTCAAATACCCGGAAATCTGGGCCAATGTCAGCGGTTGCGCAGATACCGCACCTGCATAAAGCGCAAGTGCCGCGGCGAAGATGATATAGATGATGCGTTTTGTCATATGCTCTACCTAAGTGTTCGGGCGCTTGTTTGCACCCTTTGGATATCTCAGACAACACCATGTGACTTGACGCTAAGCGATATCAAGCCGCCTGTTAGGCAATAGCCAAACTGCATCGGGATCATTCCAATAAAAAAAGCCGCCTTGGTTGGACCAAAGCGGCTTTGACTTGGGATATCTGTACTACTTACCGGATCCAGACCTCAACACGGGTGTATTCGGGACCTGCAACTTGGCCATCAATGCACGTGGCCGATGACACATTGCCAAAACCATAGCTAGAAAGGGTGAAGTTACCCGCTGCGATCACACCAGCCGCCTCTGCGGACAGTGCAGCTTGCATATCTGCAGCGGCCGCAACTGAGGCATCAATTGCGGCTTGGCTTCCCGCAGTGCTTTCACCCACTCCGACAAAGATAATCTCGCGACCAGCGTTGGCTGGATCGCGCATTGCAGCGATCACGCTTTGAAGCATTGCTCGGTTCCATGCACCTTCAGATCCACTGGCAGCACCACCTGTCATAGTCGGTGACAGACGATCCGCATCGAACAAGATTTGGAACATCTGGGCTGCAGCCGTCCGCTGTGCACCGTCAAGAGCGGCACCCAGCAACTGGCTAAGGCGCGCATTCTTTTCGGCACCGTCCTGCGCAGACGCCTGATAGCTGATAAAGCCAGCTTCCATAAGTTGGTTTTGGGCGTCGTCCGTCGCTGCAAAATCAAACAGGTCTGTCACAAGTGAAGAAGTCGGTGCCGAGGTGTATGTCGCCACAATCGGCCGCACGAGTGGATAGTCGCCTGATTTGATGTTGAATGGCGTCGCTGTAACGGCAACACCGCATGATCCAGAAACCGACACTGTCATTGCAGAATTTGCGGCCTGTGTGCTGATCACACTGATACTGCCCGGAAACTGATTGATTGAAGCCGAAATTCCCGCCTCATCCGACATTGTCAGAACATTGGCAGCAATTGTTTTGCCAGCTGGTGCCATGACCAAGGCTTCCATTTCGGCACGAAGCGGCGATGACGTTGGCAACTGTAATGGTAAAACGCTCATGTCCGCGCCACCAATCTGCGACCAGTTCGTCACTTCACCCGCATAAATCCGTGCAAGGTTGTTGAGTGAAATGGTGTTGATGCCGGCGTTTGGCGCAACGATGACCGAAAAGGACTGCAATCCAACCAGTTGCTGGGCCAATGTATCGGCACTCGCCCAGTCGCTCGCGCCGTCGAAAACACCCGTTGCTGTGCCGTTCAAGGACACTGATTCAATCACGATATCCGCCGCAGTTGCGTCATCTGTTACGGTCAGAGTTACCGCTTCATTTCCGGCTGAATCCTGAACAGTTAGCTGACCATCGCTTGATGATGCGGCTCCTGTGGCTGCGAACGCATTTGTAGCGGCGGTGTAAAGCGCACCAAAAGCCGGTGCCGCGAACGCCACTTGAAGACTTTCAGAAGTTGCCTCGACGCTCGCTGCTGGTTCGGCCACAACGGTGTCCGCGACAACGCCCTGAAATGCATCAGCCGTCAGACCAAAATCGTTTGATGCGATGATCTCAAGACATCCATCGCCGTAGCAAATGACTTCTGATGCGGGAACACTGACGGTGCCAACGGTCGTCGCAACACGCACCATAACACCGTTAAAACCAACGATCTGGCCATCCACGCTGATGAATTCATCCTCGGAACGCAGGTTAACATCCTGCGCAAGCAGCGCGACAGGCGCAGCGGTACACAACAGTATCGTGGCAATTCTCGTAATATTCATCTTCTTGCTCCAGCAATCTGTCACGGTGTTCTAATACTCTTACCACAACTAGAACATCCAAAGCTGGCAAAACTTGGATGATTAACCGGTTTTTTGTTTAATTGTGCAGCATTCAGAAACAATGGCTCTACCCTTATTTCTTTAATAATAGCGCACTTTTCCAGAAACCGGCGTTCTGTCTTCTGCACAGTCTTGCCACAATCACGCAAGAAAGCAGCATTTCACAACCCCTATTTCAGAACGCTGATTCAGGATCAGAAATACCGACAACTAGTCAGGCTGGGATGTAGCTTCACCTTCATTTGTTAGGACTAAACCAGCAAAATCAAAAAGCTTCGGGTCCAACAGATGTGATGGACGCGCATTCATCAATGCACGAAACATAATCTGCCTGCGTCCGGGACTGTTCTTTTCCCATCCATCCAAAATCTGTTTGACCTGCTGGCGTTGCAACCCGTCCTGTGACCCGCAAAGGTCGCACGGGATAATCGGATAGTTCATCGCTTTGGCAAACTTCTCGCAGTCGGCTTCGGCCACATGCGCTAGCGGGCGATACAAAAACAAATCGCCCTCTTCATTGACCAATTTAGGCGGCATCGTCGCCAGGCGTCCGCCGTGAAAAAGGTTCATGAAGAACGTCTCAAGGATATCGTCGCGGTGATGGCCCAGCACAACAGCAGAGCATCCTTCTTCGCGGGCGATCCGGTAAAGGTTGCCGCGTCTCAAACGCGAGCATAGCGCGCAAAACGTCCGCCCCGCAGGCACCTTGTCCATGACGATCGAATAGGTGTCCTGATATTCAATCCGGTGAGGAACACCCATTTTCTGCAGGAAGTCTGGCAAAACCGTCGCGGGAAATCCGGGCTGTCCTTGATCAAGGTTGCAAGCAATCAATTCCACGGGAAGCAAACCACGCCATTTCAATTCGTACAGCACGGCCAGCAGCGTATAGCTGTCCTTGCCACCAGAGAGGCACACCAGCCACTTGGCGTCAGGTTCGCCCTTTTGTTTGCACCCCTGAGGCGTGACCATACCGTATTGTTCAATCGCCTCACGCGTATAACGCACGATACGTTTGCGGAGTTTCTTGAACTCGGTTGTTGAAGGGGCGCCCTCGAACAGCGGGTGTATTTCGGTTTCATCTAGCATAGCCGCGATATGCCAGATGTCAGCGGCTCTGCCTAGAGACATCCGATTACCGTCCACCTGCGTATCAAAGACAACAAATCGGAGAACACAATGCGCCTGATCCTAGCTGCCGCCTTTGCCCTACTCGCTGCCTGCACTGGAAAACCATCATTTGAGGATCCCAGCCTCAGCGACCGCAAGTTGAACCTTGAGGAGTTCTTTGACGGTGAATTGACCGCCTACGGCCAGTTCCAAGACGTCCTTGGCACCGTGCGCCGTAGTTTTGTGGTGAATATCGCAGGTGACTGGGACGGCGAACGTCTGCGCTTGGTCGAAGATTTCGTCTACGAGGACGGGTCGACCGAACAACGGATCTGGACGTTGACCAAGACGGGCGACGATGCATGGGTTGGGACAGCCCCGGGCGTGATTGGTGAAGCCGTGGGGATCGAAGACGGCGATCGCTTCAACTGGAAATACGAAATTGATTTGCCAATCCCGTCTGCCACTGGCGAGACAGAGACGATGCGCGTAACATTCGATGACTGGATGTGGTTGCTATCCGACGACCGTTTGCTGAACTTGGCCTATGTCAAACGCTATGGTCTGGATATCGGGGTCGTCACAATTTCATTCGAGAAATAACGACAACGCTAGTCGGGGACATTGTCGATCCCCGACCCACCCCACGGGTGGCAACGCAAAATGCGGCGGATGGTCAGATAACTGCCCTTGATCGCGCCGTGCTTTTCCAATGCTTCCAACGAATATGCAGAACAGGTTGGATGATAACGGCAGCTCATCCCGACCCACGGCGATAGAATCATCCGGTAGGCGCGCACAGGCAGCGAAATTATGTAGGCAAAGGGTGTCATCCATGCACCTTTTTCATAGCGCGGCGCATGTCGGCCAGCAGTGTTTCAAACGGCAGGGATGCGGTCAGGTCTTTGCGGCCCACGAGAACATAGTCCCAGCCATCGCGGCCCATTTCGGGTAGAACAACCCGCGCCACCTCGCGCAGGCGGCGTTTGGCGCGGTTTCGTGCGACCGCGTTTCCGACTTTCTTTGAACAGGTATATCCGACGCGCATTCCCGCCGCTTCGCCGTCTGCGCGTTTGCGGCCTTGCAGGTGAATACCGGGGGTGCCTTGGCGCCGGGCGTTGGAGGCGCGCACGAAATCGGCGCGTTTCTTCAAAACCTCCAGACAAACGGAAACCGCCGGAGTGCCTGCATCAGGCCCAACCGGCGGTTTAAAATCTGTCAAACCAGAATAAGCGCTTACGCGCTAAGCTTCGCACGGCCTTTGGCGCGGCGATTGTTCAGGATCTTACGGCCAGCCTTTGTGGCCATACGAGCGCGGAATCCGTGGCGGTTCTTGCGAACGCGGTTTGATGGTTGGAACGTACGCTTCATCGCGTGTCCTCCGGTTAATGGCCAAATCCAAAAGAAAGATTCGAAGCCGAACTACATTTCAGACCCGTCCTTTAGAGGTGGGTGGGGTCCGTGTCAACGCAATGACCGGGGTGAAACTGCAACATTTCCCACATTTCGCGCACGGCAAATGTTTCAGTCATCACGCCCGAAACACGCAAAACTGAAACATGACGGTAGTTTTGCATCAATGGGCTGTGATGTGGGTATCGCTATGGCGGGGTTAAGTCCATCTAAGCTTCAACCAGACAGACGCGCACAGGACGAAAAGATGAGTGATATGACCGAAGCACCCGCCAACCCGCTACTTAAGAAGCTGCCACTGATTGCAATTATTGTTGTCGCCATCTTAGGCGCCTACTTTCTACGGGATTACCTGACGTTCGAAGCTTTGGCCGAAAACCGCGAAGCATTGATCGCGTTTCGCGATGCCAATTACTTTCTGACGGTCTTGGTCTTCATTGCAGCCTACGTCGTGATCGTCGCCTTCTCGCTGCCCGGTGCAACAATAGCCACGCTGACCGGCGGGTTCTTGTTCGCAACTTTCCCCGGCGCGTTGTTCAACATGACTGCTGCAACCATCGGTGCCACCGCAATCTTTTTGGCGGCACGTTGGGGGTTCGGCGAAAGTCTTGGCAAGAAACTTGAAAATTCGGACGGTGCGGTAAAGAAGATCAAAGACGGCATTGATGAAAACCAGTGGTCCATGTTGTTCCTGATCCGACTTGTGCCAGCCGTCCCGTTCTTTCTGGCGAACCTGATCCCTTCATTCCTTGAGGTACCACTGCACCGCTTCGTCATCTCTACTTTCTTCGGCATCATCCCCGGTTCCGTTGTTTATACATCGGTCGGTTCAGGCTTGGGCGAAGTATTTGCCCGCGGTGAAACGCCAAACCTTGGCATCATCTTCGAGCCGCAAATCATCTTTCCTATCATTGGCCTGTGCGTTCTTGCGGCCCTTCCCATCGCCATCAACGCCCTGCGCGGCAAGAAAGGTCTTTGACCATGAACCGGATTAAAACAGACATTTGCATCATTGGTGGCGGTTCTGGTGGGCTATCCATCGCAGCAGGTGCGGTCCAGATGGGCGCGAAAGTTGTCTTGCTCGAAGGTCATAAAATGGGCGGCGATTGCCTGAATTATGGCTGCGTACCCTCCAAAGCGCTGATTGCATCGGCCAAACAGGCCCATGCCATGTCCCACGGTGCCAAATACGGCGTCGGCGAGGTTGAAGCGCAAGTTGACTATGCCGCAGCCAAGGATCACGTCCACGATGTGATCGCCCAGATCGCCCCCGTCGACAGTGTTGAGCGGTTCGAAGGCCTTGGCGTTCACGTTATTTCCGAATTCGGCACATTCATATCCAAAACTGAAGTCCAAGCAGGCGACACCATCATCGAAGCCCGCCGCTTTGTGGTTGCCACAGGCTCTGGCCCGTTTGTGCCACCCATTCCGGGTCTCGACACGGTCAAGCACTACACCAACGAAGATATCTTTGATCTGCGCGAAAAGCCCAAGCATCTGATCGTCATCGGTGGTGGCCCAATCGGCATGGAAATGGCCCAAGCGCACCGTCGCCTTGGCTGCGAAGTGACCGTGATCGAGGGTGCCAAAGCATTCGGCAAAGACGATCCTGAAATGGCTGCGATTGTGCTCGAGAACCTCAAGTCCGAGGGCATCAACATCGTCGAAGAAGCACAAGCCGAAAAAATCAGTGGCAAAGGCAAAACGATCACTGTGCATACGCCGAAGGGCGATTTCACAGGCTCACATCTGTTGATGGCTGTCGGGCGCAAGGTCAATACCGACAAACTCGATCTGGACGCGGGCGGAATTGCCCACGACCGTGCTGGCCTGAAAGTCGGTGATGATCTGCGGTCTATCACCAACAAAAAGGTCTATGCTGCTGGCGATGTTGCAGGCGGTCTGCAATTTACACATGTCGCGGGTTATCATGCGGGGGTTCTCATCCGGTCGATGTTGTTCGGACTCCCGTCCAAGCAAAAGACAAGCCATATCCCTTGGGCGACATATACAGATCCGGAGTTGGCCCAGGTCGGTTTGACAGAGGCCCAGGCGCAAAAGAAATTCGGTGGCCGTCTGGAAGTCGTCCGCTTTGATTTCCACCACAACGACCGCTTGATCGCAGAACGCAAAAACAAAGGTCTGATAAAGGTCATGGTTGTCAAAGGCCGTCCCGTAGGCGCTTCTATAGCGGGCCCAATGGCAGGCGAATTGATCAGCATGTGGGCCATGGCGATTGCCAACAACATGAAAATGTCCGCGATCGCGAACACTGTGCTACCCTACCCGACCGTCAGCGAAGTAAACAAACGGGCGGCCGGCGCGTACTTTAGCCCAAGACTTTTTGAAAGTGACAAGGTAAAGCGTATTGTCGGGTTTGTGCAGCGTTGGCTGCCATAAGCTCTTAGCGCGAGGAACCATGACCAACTCACTCTCAGGTCGCTTTCTGATCCTCACGGTGATCTTCGTGATGCTGGCCGAAGTCTTTATCTTTGTGCCATCCGTCGCGCGATTCCGTGAAGACTATCTGCTGGCAAGGCTAGAGCGCGCGCAGATCGCGTCTTTGGCGCTTGAAGCGGACAATATGATTAGCCCCGCACTAGAGGCTGAATTGCTGCGCAACGCCGAAGTCTACAACGTCGTGCTGCGCCGTGACGAGATACGGCAGTTAGCCCTGTCTTCGCCCATTCCGTCGCCGATCACAGCAACTTATGACATGCGAAGCCCTAGCAGCATGACGCTGATATCAGACGCGATCAGCACAATGCTCACCACAGAAGAAGGGGTTATCCGTGTCATCGGCAACCCCGTACGCGACGGTGGCCTGCTAATTGAAGTGACCATGGACGAAATGCCGCTGCGCGATGCGTTGTGGGCCTATGGGCTGAACATTCTGTTACTGTCCGCCTTCATTTCTGTCATTACGGCCAGTCTCCTGTTTTTTGCCGTCCAAATTTTTCTGGTGCGCCCTATCAAAGGGGTTGTCACGCATATGCAAGCCTACGCCAAATCCCCCGAAGATGCCCGCCAGATCATCACGCCCAGCGCTGGCGTAACAGAATTGCGCGACGCCGAAGAGGCACTGCAAATGATGCAGACCCAACTGACGGGCGCGCTCAAGCAAAAGGAACGGCTTGCCCAATTGGGTGGTGCGGTGGCCAAGGTTAGCCATGATTTGCGCAACATCCTGACATCAGCGCAATTGTTCACCGACCGTATCGAATCGTCGGATGATCCGCTGGTGAAACGGATGGCGCCAAAATTGGTGGGGTCCATCACGCGCGCCGTGAACTTGTGCGAATCGACCCTCGCGTTTGGACGCGTCGACGAACCGGCACCCGCATTGTCACGCGTGAACCTTTCACAAATCGTAGCAGACGTGATCGATAGCGAACGTTTGGCTGCCGGTGACTACCCATTGTCATTCGCCGAAGACATTCCCGCCACAATGACGCTGCGGGCGGACGGAGAGCAGTTATTCCGCGCCCTTTTCAACCTTGTGCGCAACGCAAGGCAGGCAATCATGGCTACGGGGGATGCTGGCGAAATCGGCATTCTAGCTTCTGAAGATGATCAAGTCTGGAGAATTTCGATCACAGATACAGGGCCCGGCCTACCCAAGAAAGCACAAGAACATCTGTTCCAGCCTTTCCAAGGCGGTGTGCGCAAAGGCGGTTCTGGTCTGGGACTGGTCATCGCCGCCGATCTGGTACGCGGCCACGGCGGGCGGCTTGAGATGCAAAAGACAGGGCCAGAGGGGACGACCTTTGTAATCCAACTGCCCAAAGCTGACCTCGCGTTGGCGCCAACCGCTGAACTATAAAAAATCTGAATTGGTACTTGCATCACCGCGTCAGCACAGCTAGATCGCACCTCGTGGATTGGTAGCTCAGTTGGATAGAGTACTTGACTACGAATCAAGGGGTCGGGGGTTCGA
>UPTN01000856.1_pt1 | contig 14501 bp, 13 predicted proteins | sample 2160111 | NCBI WGS metagenome assembly UPTN01 (sample SAMN06265058, study PRJEB28932) | marine metagenome | isolation source: Columbia River Estuary | place: USA:Columbia River Estuary, USA | collected 2014-05-05 | reverse complement strand
TTCCTTGCGCTGTTCGGCCCCGGCGGGGCTGGTAACGGGATTGTTTCGGGACGGGGCGGTAGGCAGGCCGGCGATGGTCGCGATTTCTGCCAGGCTCAGCTGGCCCAGGGTCTTGCCATAGAAGACCTCTGCGGCGGCGGCCACGCCATAGGCCCGTTGGCCGAGGAAGATCTTGTTCAGGTACAGGGTCAGGATTTCCTGCTTACTCAGTTCACCCTCGATCCGCAGTGCCAGGAAGATTTCCCTCATTTTCCGGACATAGGTCTTTTCAGGGGTCAGGAAGAAATTCCGCGCCAATTGCATGGTAATGGTGCCGCCGCCCTGTTTGCGTTCGCCGGTGACCACGAGAAAGAAGGCTGCGCGCACCAGGCCCTGGTAGTCCACGCCAGGGTGTTCGAAAAACCGATCGTCCTCGGCCGCCAGGAAGGCCTGGATTACCTGGGGGGGGATTTCGTCATGGCGGGCCGGAATGCGGCGCTTTTCGCCAAATTCGGCAATAAGGCGGCCGTCCCGGGTGAAAACCCTCAAGGGGACCTGCAGCCTGACTTCCCGCAGACTTTCCACCGCGGGCAGTCCGGGCTCCAGGTAAAAATAGGCGGCCGTTCCGGTGAAAAAGCCAACCACTCCGAGTGTGGCGACACTGGCGAGACCGGTATAAAGCATCTTCTGGTAAAACTTCATTGCAGGAGTGTGACCTGAGTTCTTGCTTTTAGGGAACTGAATTATGCATATTTAAGCGCATAGAACATATTTTCCCAAGGAAATCAGGGATTATTTCAAACAAAGACCCAGGGAAATTTGAGGAGCGACAATAGCCTCAAATCAGGTGGGTCCGCAGCGGATGAGCTGACCTGACTTGCCAAGCTCTGTAAATTTTTAGAAGGGTTACGGATGAATGTCCGTGGCTCTGCGCAAGAGGATAAGGTATCAGATTGGATGGCGGGCTGGCGGTATCAGTCCGTGCCGATCTGGACAGGGAGTTTGGCCGGTCTTTGCCATAACGTGAGGCGAATCACATATACCGGACGACTTTGAATGTTATACAGTTAGTTGCGTAAGCTAAGGTACTGAACTATCTTTGCATTGCAAGCTACCGTTAGGGAAGGAAAAAACGTGTTATTCGGCGCAAAAAGCAGGCCACTACTCGGGCTTGACATAACTACCTCCTCGGTGAAGCTGGTCGAATTGGGGAAAAGCGGTGACCAATACCGTGTTGAGTCTTACTCGGCAGAACCCACACCAGTCAACGCGATCAACGAAAAGAACATTGTTGATTCGGAATCCGTAGCAGAGGCTATCCGTCGCGCAGTGAAGCGCGCCGGCACGAAAACCACCGATGTGGCAGTCGCCATTAGTGGCGATGCTGCGATCACCAAGATTATTCAGCTGCCAGCCAGCCTGAGCGCCTCGGACATTGAGGGGCAGGTGGAGTTGCAGGCTGACCAGTACATTCCCTTCCCCATGGAAGAGGTTCGTCACGACTTTGAAGTGATTGGACCCAACGCCAGGGATGAGGAAATGCTGGATGTCCTCCTGGTGGCGACCCGAACAGAGAATGTTGAGCAGCGTCAGGCAGCGGTTGAGAGCGCCGGCCTGAGAGGGCGGGTAATGGACGTCGAGTCCTTCGCCCTGGAAAACGCCTGCCGACTATTGACCCACCAGATGCCGGATAACGGCGTTAATGCAACCGTTGCGGTGGTAGATTTTGGCGCAAGCAGCACGACCTTTAGTGTGTTGCGCAATATGAAGGTTGTTTATACCCGGGATTTTGCTTTCGGGGGTCAGCAGCTGACCGAAGAAATCATGCGCACCTACGGGCTAAGTATGGAAGATGCGGGTAGAGCCAAGAAAGAAGGCGGATTGCCCAGCAACTACGAGCCGGAAGTTCTTGATCCGTTCATTGATGACATGTGCCAGCAGGTCAGCAGGTCCTTGCAGTTTTTCCTGGCTGCAGGCGGTGGACGTGAGCAACCGGACCAGATCATCGTTTGTGGCGGCTGCGCCAACATTCCCGGTGTTGATGAATTGATTGCCAGCCGTGTCGGCATTCCTACCGTGATCGGAGATCCCCTGGGGCAGATGAAAGTGTCTTCCCGGGCGAAATCCCAGGGTGTGAAGAAAGACGCGACCGCTCTCCTGACGGCCTTAGGCCTGGCATTGAGGAGCTTTGACTGATATGCCCCGGATTAACCTATTACCCTGGCGTGACGAGCTGCGACAGCAGCGGCAAAAAGACTTCCTGGTTTCTGTGGGAGTAGCCGTTGTATTCGGAATCCTGGTGATGTTCTTCACCAGTCAAGTGTTCAGCTCGCTCATTGACAACCAGGGAACGCGAAACAACATTCTCAAGAAAGAGATTGCAGCCCTTGACCTGCAGATCGCAGAGATTCGTGATCTCGAGGCGAAAAAGGATCGCTTGCTGGCTCGGATGAATATCATCGAGCAGTTGCAGCGTAGCCGTCCCGAGGCCGTCAAGCTGTTTGACCAGGTCGTGCGAACTCTGCCAGAGGGCGTGTACCTGACCTCGATCAAGCAAACCGGCAGTAACCTTGAAATAAAGGGCCGCGCTGAGTCCAGCACCCGGGTTTCAAGCCTGATGCGGAACATCGACGCTTCGGACTCCATGCAGAACCCGACACTTCAGGTTGTGGAAGCCAAGGAAGTCGACAAGCGGCGGGTAAGCGAATTCACCATCATGGCGCAACAGACGCTCGTTGTGCACGATGAAGACGGAGGCGTGCAATGAACGATTTTCTTGAGCAATTGCGTGCCCTGGATGTTAATGACATCGGTCGCTGGCCAGCGGCTTTCCGCTACGGCCTGATCGTTATTATTTTCCTGGTGGTCGCTATCGGCGGCACCTATCAGTTTGTTTACAAGGACCAGATTCTCGTCCTGGAGCAAGCCCAGCAGGAACAAGTCACCTTGATGGCTGGCTTCAAGCAGAAGCAAACCAAGGCGGCCAACCTGGAGGCTTACAAGTTACAGCTTGCAGAGATCGAATCTTCTTTCGGAACTATGCTGCGCCAGTTGCCGGGTAAGACTGAAGTGCCCAGCCTGCTGGTGGATATTTCCCAGACCGGCCTTGCCGCAGGTTTGGTGGAAGAGTTGTTCCAGCCAGTGGGCGAGATGCGTAAAGAATTTTATGCTGAATTGCCGATTCGTATTCGCCTGGTGGGCAGCTACCATGACCTGGGCAAGTTTGTGAGCGATATAGCCGGATTACCGAGGATCGTGACTTTGCACGACGCGGCAATTACCAAGCTCGCGGATAGTGAAGACCTGGTATTGAATGTTACCGCCAAGACTTATCGCTATCTGGATGATGACGAGGAGGCAGGAAGTTGATGCGCACTAAATACCTGGCATTTGCCCTGTTGCTCGCCACCGTAGGATTTGCGAGCGGTTGCAGTGGAAATAACGATGAACTGTTGGCAGAGATCGAGGCCGTTAAGGCGCGTCCCGGTGGACGAATTGAACCTCTTCCGCAGATTCAGCCTCAGGAACGTTTCATTTATGAGGCGAAAAATTTACGGCCACCTTTTTCTCCGTACTCGGCAGCTGATGCCTCGGGTAAAGGTGGTGTTCGTCCTGATGCGACCAGGCGCCGTGAGTTCCTTGAGCGTTATCCGCTGGATACCCTCGGCATGGTGGGAACCATTGAGCGTGGTGGCCAGAGTTACGGCTTGATCAGGGATCCTGATGGCCTGATTCACCAGGTTCAATCAGGTAATCACCTGGGCCAGAATGATGGCCGCATAGTGACAGTTTCGCAGTCAGAGATAGCTCTGATTGAAATTATTTCGGATGGTATGGGCGGATTCCTCGAGCGCCCTGCAGCAGTGGCGCTTTCTGAGTGAAGCCCCAGGGAGAATGGTAATGATTCGGGAATCTTTGCAAAGCAGAGCAAGCGTTATGATCAAGGCGGCGGGAATGCTTATGCTCCTGTTCACCTGGTTTAGCGCACCTGCGGTACTGGCGGCGGACGATTCGTCGAGGCAATTACAGAGCATAGAAGCTCAATCTTTGCCGGGCGATGAGGTCGAGCTTGAATTCAAGTTAAGCGGCCCTGCACCCGAGCCGATGAGCTTTACGATTGACAGTCCAGCCAGAATTTCCATGGACCTGTCAGACACCAGTCTTGCCCTGGCATCTCGTCGCACCAATGTAGGTATGGGTGCGGTGGGCAGCGTGGTCGCTGCGGAGGCCAATGGCCGGACCCGCGTGGTCGTAAACCTGTCCAGCATGGTGCCTTACCAGACCCGTGTAGTGGGCAGTAGCGTTTTTGTCCGGGTAGGCAGCAATGCAAGTGCTGGCTCCCAGGTAGCGTTCTCCGGTGGCAACCAGGCTTCCCGACCTGCAACCACTTCACGAGTCGCTGCAGCCGGACGCAGCATTTCAGATATCGATTTCCGCCGTGGCGAGGATGGCGCTGGACGCCTGCTGATTACCCTGACCGATCCCGGCACCGTGATTGATCTGCGAGAGCAGGGCGACCAGATCATTGTTGAGCTGGCCGATATCAATCTTCCGAAAGAATTGATGCGCAGAATGGACGTGGTGGATTTTGCCACCCCGGTGACCACTGTTGACGCAATTTCCGTGGCCGGTGGCGCGCGTCTGATCATTAATGCCTCTGGCGATTATGAACAGCTGGCCTATCAGTCCGATAACCTGTTTTCGGTAGAGGTTCGGGAAAAGGTAGCCCAGAAGGAAAGCGTCGATCCGTTTGGACAGGACAAGACCTATGCCGGCGATCGCCTGACACTTAACTTCCAGGACATCGAAGTGCGTGCCGTACTTCAGCTGCTGGCTGACATGAGCGGCTTGAATATCGTCGTCAGCGACACTGTCCAGGGCAACGTGACGCTGCGTTTGCAGAATGTTCCCTGGGACCAGGCGCTTGATATCGTTATGCAGACCAAGGGTCTGGCCATGCGTCGCAACGACAACGTGGTGATTGTCGCCCCGGCCGATGAGATTGCAGCCCGCGAGCGCGCCGCGTTGGAAAATCTCAAGGATATGGATGAGCTGATTCCCCTGAGGTCAGAATTCATCCAGGTGAATTATGCCAAGGCCACTGACATTGCCACGTTGATTCGCGGTGGTGAGGGTGGTGCCCTGCTGTCCGAACGCGGAAGCATCGCGGTGGATGAGCGCACCAATACTCTGCTGGCCCAGGACACCTCGGAACGGTTGATGGAAATCCGCCGCCTGGTCGAGGTTCTGGATATTCCCGTGAAGCAGGTGCTGATCGAATCCCGCATCGTGATCGTCAGTGATGACTTCTCCCGTGAGCTTGGCGCCCAGTTGGGTTTGACCCGGTACGAGAGAGATTCAAGCAACCGGCTGTGGACCACCTCCGGTTCATCGGCGGCCACCGACACCATGATCGCCAGCGAGATGGACAATCGCGCCAGTGGCATCGTTAACGGACCTATCGAAGTTCCTGTTGGCGACTCACGTTTCAACCGCTACAACGTAAACCTGCCCCCCAGCACAACAGGCGGCTCCATTGCCCTGTCGGTGCTGGGTGCAAACACCTTGCTGGATCTGGAATTGTCAGCAGCCCAGGCCGAGGATCGTGCGGAGATCATCTCCACACCTCGCCTGATTACTGCCAACCAGAAAGAAGCCCGGATCAAGGCTGGTGTTGAGATTCCCTACCAGGAAGGTGCCTCAAGTGGCGCCACCACGACCCGCTTCAAGGAAGCTGTGCTGAGCCTCCAGGTTACCCCGCTTATCACCCCTGATGACCGCGTGGTCATGGACCTGGTGGTGAGCAAGGATAACGTGGGTGAAAACGTACAGAGCGCAACTGGCGGCCTGGTACCGAGTATCGATACCCGCGAAATTGCTACCCAGGTGCTGGTTGATGATGGCGAGACCGTGGTTCTCGGTGGTATTTTCGAAACAGAGACCCGGGATGTAGAGTTCAAGGTGCCTTACCTCGGTGATATCCCCATGCTTGGCTACCTGTTCAAGACCACCCAGCGCAGCTCGGACAAGTCAGAATTGCTGATATTTGTCACGCCGAAAATCCTGAAGGAAGGTACCGAGCTTTACTAGTCGACAGTTAGTCGTTTAACAGTAGAAAGGGTCAGCCATTAGGCTGGCCCTTTTTTTTTAGTTACTCTTAGCCTTATGAGACAAGCGAATATTTTCCTGGTGGGCCCCATGGGTGCCGGCAAGACAGCCGTGGGCCGACAACTGGCGCGTCAGCTTGGGCTGAGCTTTGTCGATAGCGACCAGGAAATCCAGGATCGAACCGGGGTGGATATTCCCTTCATCTTTGAAAAGGAAGGGGAGGCGGGATTCCGGCTGCGAGAAAAAGTCGTGATTGACGAGATGACCCAGCGCACCGGAGTGGTACTGGCCACCGGCGGCGGTGCGGTTACGGTTGAGGAAAATCGCCAGTGCCTGGCCAGCCGGGGTTTTGTCGTCTACCTGTTTGCCAGTGTGGATCAGCAAGTCGAGCGCACCCGCTTCAGTCGTGATCGACCATTGCTGCTTGATTGTCAGCCCAGGGAAAAACTGCAAACCTTGTTTGAGCACCGCGACCCTTTGTATCGTGAAATCGCGGATTTGGTGGTGGATACTAACAGCCGCCGGGTGAACCACGTGGTTGAGCAGATTACAGATGAGCTCTCGCGTAATTCAGAGTTGATTCCCAATGACGAAAATTGAAGTTGGCCTGGGCTCGCGGAGCTATCCAATACATATCGGGCCCGGATTGCTGGACAGGACTGAGACCCTGGCCGCCGCGATCCCGGGGAGGGATGTGCTGGTGGTTACCAATGATGTGGTTGCCCCCCTGTACCTGGAGCGGGTGTGCAATACGCTAAGCGGCTTCAGGGTGAGGCAACTGGTACTGCCAGACGGAGAGGCTCACAAAACACTGGCCACGGTTGAGAAAATCCTCGACGCCCTGGTCAACAGTGGGTATTCCCGGGATGCCACGGTGCTGGCGCTGGGCGGGGGCGTGGTGGGCGACATGGCAGGATTTGCTGCGGCCTGCTATCAGCGGGGGATCGCATTCCTGCAAGTCCCCACCACCTTATTAGCCCAGGTTGATTCGGGTGTGGGCGGAAAGACGGCAGTCAATCATCCCCAGGGCAAAAACATGATAGGTGCCTTTCACCAGCCGATTGCGGTGGTGGCGGATACCGATACCCTGGGTACGCTGCCTGACAGAGAGTTGAAGGCGGGCCTGGCGGAGGTCATCAAGTACGGGGCGATCATGGACCGGCCCTTCCTGGACTGGCTGGAACTAAACATGTCGGACTTGCTTGCCCGTCAACCTGCTGCTGTGGCTTACGCTATCCAGCGTAGCTGCGAGCTGAAAGCCCGGGTGGTGGAGATGGATGAGCGCGAGCACGGTTGCCGCGCGATATTGAATTTTGGCCATACCTTTGGTCATGCCATCGAAGCGCTCAGTGGCTACGGCCAGTGGTTGCATGGAGAGGCGGTCGCGGTGGGTATGCTGATGGCGGCGGATTTTTCTGTGACCCGGGGCATGCTGAATGCTGATGAGGCAGCTCGCCTGAGGCGGGTCGTGGAGGCCGCTGGCTTGCCGGTGACGCCTCCTGCCCTGGCCAGTTCTGCCTTTATGCAGGCAATGGCACATGACAAAAAGGTCCTGGGTGGCCGAATCAGGCTGGTGCTGTTGCGTCAGCTGGGGGAGGCTACCGTAACTGATGATTATCCTGCGGATGAGCTGGGCAGATTTGTAACAAACGCATTGGAAGAGGTGGCCAGTTGACCGATATTCCCGGAACCCTTGCGCCGTACGCGGCCAATGAACATGGCTCCCTTGGGCGTCTGCATGCCGAGTCCTCACATGCCTATCGCAGTGAGTACCAGCGAGACAGGGACCGCATTATTCATTCAACTGCCTTCAGGAGGCTGGTGTACAAGACCCAGGTCTTTGTAAATCACGAGGGTGATATGTTCCGCACCCGGCTGACCCATTCCCTGGAAGTGGCCCAGATCGCCCGCACGGCTGCCGGCATCCTGAATGTTAACGAACCCCTGGTGGAGGCTATCTGCCTTGCCCATGACCTGGGGCATACTCCCTATGGCCATGCCGGACAGGATGCGCTGAACGCCTGCATGAGGGATTACGGTGGCTTCGAGCACAATCTCCAGTCCCTGCGGGTGGTGGATTTACTGGAAGAGCGCTACGCAGAGTTTCCGGGTCTGAACCTGATGTTCGAGACCCGTGAGGGCATCCTCAAGCATTGCAGTGCGCGTAACGCCCGGGAGCTTGGGGATTTGGGCAAGCGTTTCCTGGAGCGCAGCCAGCCCAGCCTGGAAGCCCAGTTGGCCAACCTGGCTGACGAGATTGCCTATAACAATCATGATATCGACGATGGTGTGCGTGCTGGTTTGCTGGACGAGTCTGAGTTGTGTGAGCTTGAGTTGTTTGGCATGCAATATCGCGAGGTGACTGCGCGCTATCCGGATATCTCGGCTCGCCGGCGCATGCATGAGGTGATTCGCCGGATGATCAATTACGTGGTGACTGACCTGGTCGTGCACAGCGCCGAGCAGATTGCCGACGCCGGTCTGGACAGCGTCGCCGCGGTTCGTGCCCAGGCGGGTCCGCTGGTGGGCTTTAGCGACAAGGTCCGGCGGGAAAACCGGGACCTGAAGCGCTATCTGCACAAGAACCTTTATCAGCACTACCGGGTGCTGCGGATGACCAACAAGGCCGCCAAGGTAATTCGTGACCTGTTTACCGCATTCATGGAGGATCGGCGGCTTATGCCACCGGAGCATTCCCTGAAGGCCGCGGTCGCCATGGATAACGACGGCGAGGCTGCAAAGGCACGGATTGTCGCGGATTATGTGGCCGGCATGACCGACAGGTACGCAATTTTGGAGCACCAGCGCCTGTTCGAGCCGTCTGAGCGCACCTGAGGTATTCACTTACTCTCCTCGGCGGCCATTTCACGATAGAATGCGCCCTCAATTGATTAGGCAGGAACCTGTAGCTATGGAGCATAAGAACATCGATCCCAAAGACCGGCTGATATTCGCGATGGATGTCCCGGACACTGACCAGGCCCGCAAGCTGGCGGAAACCCTGGGTGATTCGGTGACCTTCTACAAGCTGGGTCTTGAGCTCATGATGAGCGGCGATTATTTCGGTTTGCTGGACTGGCTGGTTGCCCGGGACAAGAAAGTCTTCGTGGACCTGAAGTTTTTTGACGTGCCCGCCACCGTGGCTGCCGCTGTACGGCGTCTGCGTAACCGGGGCGTTACCTACGCCACCGTGCACGGCAATCAGTCCATCATGGAAGCTGCTGCGGAGGCCAAGGGCGATGTGGGCATCCTGGCCGTCACCGTGCTGACCAGCCTGGACCGCGGCGACCTGGACGACCTGGGTTTTGAGTGCGATGTGGAAGAACTGGTGTTGTCCCGCGCACGTCGTGCCCTGGAAGCCGGCTGTGACGGTGTGATCTCGTCCGGCCTTGAGGCCCCCAGGCTGAGAGAATTTATCGATAACCGTCTGATGGTTATCACCCCCGGTATTCGACCGGTAGAAAATCGTCCGGCTGATGACCAGAAACGGGTTGTGAGCGTGGAACAGGCTTTCGCCAATGGCGCCGACCACATTGTTGTGGGTCGGCCTATTCGTGACGCGGCGGATCCGCGTGTGGCCGCAGAGGGAATTCAGTCAACTATTGCAAAGGTATTTGGTGCATCGTGAGTCAGATTTTGAAGAATGATCGTTTTTTGCGCGCCCTGAGGCGTGAACCCGTTGACCGTACCCCGGTCTGGATCATGCGCCAGGCCGGCCGCTACCTGCCGGAATATCGCCGGGTAAGAGCCCAGGCGGGTGATTTCCTTAGCTTGTGCAGCAACCCGGAACTGGCCTGCGAGGTCACCCTGCAGCCCATTGATCGCTTTGGTCTGGATGCCGCCATCCTGTTTTCGGACATCCTGACCCTGCCCAACGCCATGGGCCTGGAACTGGCATTCGAAACCGGCGAAGGCCCCAAGTTTGCCAACCCCATTCGTGACTTGAAAGCGGTGGAGAAGCTGGCTGTGCCGGATCCCGAGGACGCCATTGGCTACGTGATGGATGCGGTGCGCCTGATCGTTCGCGAACTGGATGGACGGGTTCCCCTGATCGGTTTTGCCGGCAGTCCCTGGACTGTGGGTACCTACGTGGTAGAGGGCGGCAGCAGCAAGACCTTCTCTCACATCAAGGCGATGATGTATTCCGAGCCTGCAGTGCTGCACAAACTGCTTGATACCCTGGCCAAGGCCACGGTTGAGTACCTGGCTGCCCAGATTGAAGCGGGCGTCAGTACGGTAATGGTATTTGACACCTGGGGCGGCGCGCTGACCCCTGCCACCTACCGTGAGTTCTCACTGCGGTATATGCAGGACATCACTCACGCCCTGGCCAAGCGCTATCCTGACACCCCGGTGATTTTGTTCACCAAGAATGGTGGTGCATGGCTGGAAGATATGGCCGCCACTGGATGCGCCGGACTGGGCCTGGACTGGACCACGGACCTGTCGAATGCCCGGGCCCGTGTCGGTGACAAGGTCGCCCTGCAGGGCAACCTGGATCCTTCAGTACTGTATTCGCCGCCGGACGTGATTCGTCGCGAAGTTGGCAAGGTGCTTGAGAGCTTCGGTCACGGCGAAGGCCACGTGTTCAACCTGGGTCACGGTGTTACGCCGGATGTGAACCCGGAACATGTGGGTGCCCTGGTAGAGGCAGTTCGCGAACTCAGCCCGGCCTATCACAAGGCCGGCTGATCCGTCTGCAAGAAGTTCAAAGGGCTGGCATCTTTCGATGCCAGCCCTTTTTTATTGCCATCGTGCCGCCTTGTGGCGGTGACGAGTCGGATTTGACGCCGGTCTAGTTCTTGGCCTCGTCTCTCAATTCCCGGCGCAGGATCTTGCCCACATTGGTCTTGGGCAATTCCTCACGGAAAATAATTTCCCTGGGTACTTTGTACCCGGTGAGGTTTTCCTTGAGATGAACCAGCAGTTCTTCTTTGGTGAGGTTGGGGTCGTTACGGACCGCATACAGCACCACCACCTCGCCAGATTTCTCGTTGGGCCGGCCAACTGCCGCTGCCTCGAGAATGCCCGGATGGGCTACTGTCACTTCTTCGATCTCGTTGGGATACACATTGAATCCCGATACCAGGATCATGTCTTTCTTACGATCCTCGATGTAAGACTCGCCTCGTTCGTTCATCCGGCCCATGTCGCCGCTTCGGAACCATCCACCCGGGAGCATGACCTTGGCGGTCTCTTCGGGGCGCTGCCAGTATCCTTCCATGACCTGTGGGCCGCGAATGCATATTTCGCCAACTTCGCCCAGGGGCAGTTCGTTACCCGCGTCGTCCATGATTGCGAGGTCGGTATTGGGTAATGGCAGCCCGATGGAGCCGGTGAATTTCGGCTCAAGCGGGGAGGTGCTGCTGGCCACGGGTGATGTCTCGGTCAGACCGTAACCCTGGGTAAGTACGCAACCGGTGACTTCTTTCCAGTGATTGGCCACGGGTCCCTGCACGGCCATGCCACCGCCGCCGGACCACTTGAGATGACTGAAGTCCACCTCGGAAAATCCGGGCGTGTTAAGCAGGGCATTAAACAGAGTGTTGACGCCGGTAATGATGCTGAACTTGTGTTTTTTCAGTTCGGCGACAAAGGCAGGGAAATCCCTTGGATCAGTGATCAACACGTTCTGCCCGCCCATGCGGATGAACTGGATAAGGTTAACCGTCAACGCGAAGATGTGATAAAGCGGCAGCGCAGTAATCACGACCTCGCCATCCCGAATATCGGCCTGCTTCATCCAGCCTGTCATTTGCAGGACATTGGAGACCATATTCTTGTGGCTCAGCATGGCGCCCTTGGAGACGCCAGTGGTGCCGCCGGTATATTGCAGGAACGCCAGGTCGGCGTGATTCAGTTCCACGTCTTCCAGGTTCTGCCACTTGCCGTCGTTGATGGCGTGCCTGAGTGTCACCGTGTTGGGGATATCCCAGTCAGGGATCATCTTCTTAACATTGCGCACTACAAAATTGACGATCTGACGCTTGGGCACCGATAGCATGTCGCCAATCTCGGTGGTCACGACGGTTTCAAGGTTGGTATCGTCGATAACCTTGCCCAGGGTGTGGGCGAAATTTTCCAGGATGACGATGGCCTTGGCGCCGGAATCGATGAGTTGGTGTTTAAGTTCGCGGGGCGTGTACATGGGGTTCACGTTGACCGCTACCAGGCCCGCTCGCAGGACCGCACACAGTGCGACCGGATACTGCAGCAGGTTGGGCATCATGATTGCTACCCGATCACCCTTGTCCAGACTGCAGTTATTCTGAAGGAATGCTGCGAAGTAGCGGCTTTGCTGGTCAAGCTCACCATAGGTGAGTGTCTTGCCCATGTTGGTGACTGCCGGCAGGTCCTTGTAGGTTGCGAAGCTTTGCTCCAGCAAATCCTTGAGGGACGCATACTGGTTGATGTCCACCTCCGCTGGTACGCCCTCGGGGTAATTCTTCAGCCAGATCTTTTCCACGTCCACGGTCTCCTTAGCTCTTGACGTCCTTGGTAGCGGCGCCAAATCCCATTAGTGTGAATTGCCATCAGTATCTTTAGCACTGATTTATCAATCATTAGGGTGATTTATAGCACCCGTTTAACGACCGTCACAACCTACTGTGCGGTTTTACTATGTTCTTTTGCATCCAGGGCCTTTTTCAAGGCAGGCCAAATATTATCCAGCAGGCGGGTTTGTGCCGAGGCAGTGGGGTGGATTCCATCGCTTTGCATCATGCCCTCTGACAGCGCGATTCCCTCCAGGGCAAAGGGAACCAGGAACAAACCTTTGCTTTGTGCCAGTTCGGCATAGATACGGTAAAAGCCCTCTCCGTATTCCTGTCCATAGTTTGGCGGGATTCGTATTCCTACCAGTACCACCTGGGCGCCTGCCCCGGTGCTTAGTTCGACAATTTTTTCCAGGTTGGAGCGGATCACCGAAAGGGGCAGGGCGCGCATACCGTCATTGCCGCCCAGCTCCACAATGACCACCTGGGGTGAATGCAGTGCCAGCGCGCGGGGAAGTCGATTGAGTCCACCTCCGGTGGTTTCTCCGCTCATACTGGCGTTCACTACCGAGTGCCCGTACCCTTGGTCTTTCAGGCGCTGCTGGAGTAATTGCACCCAGCCCTGGGCAACATCAATGTTGTATCCCGCGCTCAGGCTGTCGCCCAGCACCAGCACTTGAGAGCTGGCGTGCACGGCAGGCGCATACAAAACGACGACCCAGAGGATCAGGAGTTTGGAGCACAAGGATGAGACGGCCAATCGGCCCGTGTTGAAAGCAGTAAGCATTGGCAAGAAGGTTACCAGCCCAGAGGGGCTGCTGACCATTCTTGACGGAGTCAGCCTGGAAATTGCCCTAGGCGAGTCGGTGGCGATTGTTGGCCAGTCTGGCGCGGGCAAGTCCACTTTGCTGGCCTTGCTGGCCGGGCTGGACGAGGCCAGCGAGGGTGAGGTCTGGCTGGATGGCGAGGCGCTGTCCACCCTGGACGAGGACGGACGGGCCGCTCGGCGAGCAGGACGAGTGGGCTTTGTATTCCAGTCGTTTCACCTGATTCCGTCCCTGACCGCCCTGGAGAACGTCATGCTGCCCCTGGAGTTGGTCGGGGAGGCTAATGCCGAGAGTCGCGCTGACGAGGTGTTGAAGCAGGTCGGCCTGGCGCCCCGCAGGCGGCACTACCCCAGACAGCTCTCCGGTGGCGAGAAGCAGCGGGTGGCCATCGCCCGGGCATTTGTCACCCGGCCGCGCATCCTGTTTGCCGATGAGCCCACCGGAAACCTGGACTCCAGGACCGGCACCAAGATTATCGACCTGTTGTTTTCCCTTAACAGTGCCCTGGGTACCACCCTGGTGCTGGTCACCCACGATCATGGTCTCGCCTCCCGGTGCGACCGGGTTATCGAAATCGAGGACGGTCGCCTGGTGGCGGCGGAAAACGCATCCGGATGAAAGATATCGTTGCCGGACTCAAGGCACTGTGGCGAGATTGGCGCGCAGGGGAGCTATACGTTCTGATGTTGTCGGTGGTGGTGGGTATCAGCGCCCTGTCATCGGTGGCAATGTTTACCTCGCGGGTGGCGGTCACCGTGCAGCAACAGGCTGCGGAGGTGCTTGCGGCCGACCTGGTTGTCAGTTCCAGCCGGCCCTTGTCCGCTGACTTGCCCCGGATCGCCGACGAGTTCGCCCTGCAACAGGCCAGGGTAACCAGTTTCCCCAGTGTCGCCTTCGCCGGGGAGGCGAGTACGCTGATTTCTGTCAAGGCGGTGGATGAAGCCTACCCACTGCGCGGCAGGCTGAAAGTGGCGGATAAATTATTTGCTCCGGGCTACGCAGTGAACGGTGTTCCCGCGACCGGGGAGGCCTGGGGAGAGGCCCGGTTGTTGGCAAGGCTGGGAATTGAAACTGGCCAGCGGATACGACTTGG
>UPTN01000854.1_pt1 | contig 14522 bp, 31 predicted proteins | sample 2160111 | NCBI WGS metagenome assembly UPTN01 (sample SAMN06265058, study PRJEB28932) | marine metagenome | isolation source: Columbia River Estuary | place: USA:Columbia River Estuary, USA | collected 2014-05-05 | reverse complement strand
CATTTTTAAAATCATTATACCAAATATCAAATATCTTATCATTCAATACAACATCTTCAAAATCTTCTTCACATCTACTTCCAAAATATAATTTAATATATTTTCTTTCAACACCATTTTTTAAAACCTCATTTTTTAATAATTCATTTTTAATCATTTCCATACTTTTTATTTTTAAAAATTAATATAAAAATATATTATAAATTAATATAATATTCCCTTTTTATATTTATATAAAGATATGAAATAAAATTGTAACTACAAACATTTTATTAATATATTTTTAATATATATTCATTCTAAATAAGCTCTAGGATAAAAATAATTAGTAATTCAGTTGCCTATATGAAATCTTCTTCCTATATTTAGGTCTTATTTGTATATTATGTTTAAAGGAGAGTTTAGAGAGATGGTTATAATGAGGTTTGGTGTTTTGGGGGAGTATGGGAGACCGGATTCCGGAAAACTATATAGAGCCTATATTACGACAGCCTCTATAAGAGATAATGTATAAGTAGTCTTCTGTGACATCATGTCAAAAGTATAGAGTGATAAACTAGTACGTCCAATCTTACTGACGTTCATACCATTAATACCATTCCAGACACTATAGGACATTTCATCCTTATACCCGCTATAAGCTGATACCTTATACTCTTTTCCGGCATATGATATCTTTAACGCTTCACCATCCTTAAGGCCATATATAGCTTTAACAATAGGAGCGGCTTTCTTTACTTTATCTGAATACTTTAACTTTCTCATAACCTTTATATCTTAATTACAACCTTAAGATACGAACTATTATCCGTACTTCCAACTGTTTTAACGGTTATTTTATACCCTCTTTTACCCCATATTCCGGCCTTATATAGAAAAAAACGGAAGAGGGAGACAGGTGAACCTATCTTATCCTACCTATTATCCATACACCTTTTACTATCATTCTATACAATCTAATATATCTTTATATGATTATATGTGTATATCTTTATATCAATATATACGTTCATCATTCGTCATATACTTAAGGGCTCGTAAAGGGCTCGTAAAATTGGTTAGCTCGTTATATGCTCGTAACTACCACACTTTCATATGTTTTATGTATAAAGATGTAGTCAAAATCATTTACTTCTTCAGAGACCTTCTTTAGAAGGCTTTTATATTGGCAATATCTATTTCCGGAAGGATGTAAGGAAGAAACGTTTGTTAAAAATGCGCGTGACGACTTCGTCGAGAGAGAGAAAGGCGCACCCAACTCCCCCCCTCCTTCTTTTCCTTATTCAAATAAGCTCAATTGACCGCTATTCTCTTTCTCTATCAACTCATAAGCAGCAGTTACTTTAGTAGTAGGCTTAAACGTATTAGTCTTCCAATCAAATACCTCTCCATCTTTAACAGTTAAAGCATGATTAGCTATCATTATCAAATACGTTCCTTTCATATGAGAACTAATAAAACTCTTAAGCGTCTTTTTTCTGAATATTACTTCTCCTTTAAGCTTATATCTATTCTTAATCTCATTCTTACCTAACACTCTTACCCCAAACTTCTTTCCTTCTAATTCAATTCCGGAAGTTTCAGCTAATAACATTTGAGTAACAATATTCATATTATTAGTTCCTCTCTTATCAGTTCTACCAAAAAACTCTTTACAGAAATTATGAGCAGTCCTATAAGTAATATCAGCAGCAGATGCAACCGACCTTACAACACAATCATTTTTTTCGTTTCTAGCTAATTCCGTATCGAAAGAAGCATACTTATTATTCACTTGTAAATACATAACCTTTATTTTTATTAATTATTATACCTTAATATAAGAAGAATAAATCAAACGTCCAACTGTTCCCTTAAGTTTTTTCCGTAATGATGAATATTAGTTTTCTTATCTAAAAAATACTTAACCTTATCCCATCCATCCTCAAGCGTTCTTAAGTAGAAATATTTACAATTAGGTTTAGTAGGTTGATCTATCCATTCTTTAGGATAAGGAATATACTTATCAGATTCCCAAAACTTAATCCGTTTCATCTTACCATCTTCAGTTGGAGTATTATGAGATAAGAATTGATCTACATTCCAATCTACTAACGCTTCAAAATCTGCTTCCGGATCTCCAATATCATTCCAATCAAATAATACTGAATCTATTAACACATCTATATCAAACTCACTTATATCTGCTTCATTCTTTACGAATGCTTTTACAATATAATCTTTTACATAACTTCTATCCATAACTTTATCTATTTTAATTCAACAATAATTTATTCAGCAACAAAATCGAAATAGTTTTCTAAACTCCAATCATTCTTTACATTATTCCATTCATTAATATCCTCAACTATAAATTGCTCATTCCATTCATCAATATCTTCTGCACTTGAAAATATAAACGTATCAGAATTATCCATTATCAAATTAGCTTCCTTATCAGATAACTCATAATCATAAACCTGATTATCAGAACAATCTTCTGAATTAAAAACAATACTAAACTCTTTTTTTGAATCTTTAAATTTTAACATAACCTTTATTTTTTATTTATTAATTATTATACCTAAATATATGAATACTTTTTCGAACTACAAACTTTCTTTTAAGTTATTTTTAAAAACTTTTGAATCGAAAAATAAATGACCAGCCAAATCTTCAGTATTATTAATACCAGCTTCTTCTGCTTCTAATACAATCAAATTCTTTTCATCTTCAGTTAACCAATCAATCAAGTTAATTTCTAAAATTTCCTCTAAAGCTTTTTTAAATTCTAATAATATCATATCTTTTAATTTTAATTACACCTTAATTTACGATTACTATTTCGACTTACAAACTTATTTAGGGTTTATTTTTTAATTTATACTCATTCTAAATAAACCAATTTCCGGAAAGAAAGAGGTGAGCAAAAGAAAAAGGGAGCAAAAAGCTCCCTCAATCCCGTAATTAAAAAATAAAAGTATGTAGCAGTAAGTAGATGGGTACTGCTAAACCCAATATCTTAACTCCAATTGTTGAAGTCTTATCTATCCAATTTATAAATTTCTCTTCCATTATACAATCGATTGACTATTTCTATTGATAAAAGATTTAACATTATCAAATCTTACTCTATCAACATCTATAACTTCTAATCTCTTTTCATCACCATATCCTCTTCTAACACTAACTTGCAAATCAATCGACTTTCCGGAAGCAGATTTCTTCATTCCTCTAATCGACTTTACAGAATGCAACTCCCAATCAAACTTAACTTGAAAAGAAGGTAAGTAAGAATCTTTTTCTTTCATCTCTACAGTCAATCCATCTTTAGACATAAGTTTAGATAACATATTTTCATCTTCAATAACAGAAATTATTTCATTTACTTCTCTAACTTCTTTATTGAGAGGTCTTTTTGATTCATATAAAGCTACAGTAAGTTTAGAATACTTAACATTTACATTATTGAATTCTGCTAAAATATCGTCCATATGATCTGCTAATGCTTTAGAATAAAAAGCTAGTAACTGAAATCTTTCAGCAGCCCATTTCATATTTTCTCCCGTTTGATATTCAGTTCTAAATGAAGCAGTAGAAAAATCTATTCTATTATAAGTTCTACTATCACTCTTCCATTCATCATATACGTACATATCAAGAAGACTATAATTACCATTTTTAACAGTTACTGAAACTTTATCACTAAAGTAAGTTACTACAAATCCGTCATAAGTATCAATATACTTTTCCAGAATACTTTTCTGCTCTCTTTTACGTCTAGCAGAAATATTATCTAAACGAGTTTCTATTTCGTTTATCTTATCATAAATATTTTCTCTTTTTTCCTCTAAAATTTGAACTCTTTTCATATCTTTTATCTTTTAAATTAATTACATACTAAATATACGATCAATAATTCAAAAAGGCAACTCTTTTTCAAGTTTTTTTATTTCTTTTTCTACAAACTGAATAAAATCGCCTGCAAAATCTTTACCTCCAATATGCCATCTACTACCTCCAAACCATTCTTCTGCCTGATCTAAATAACCAGTATTATTTTTACTCCATTCAGCATCTACCTTCCAATCATATATTGTAAATGTATTTATGGAACCTTCAAACTCAAAATCGATAACCCATTCAAAATTTACTTTACCATCCCCACTTTCTCCAAATGTCGGGTTGCCAAAATAATCTACTAAATCATTATAAGTAATACCGTAACCTAATTTACCTTTTAATGAAGTCCCAAAAGTATTAGGAGCGTCCATTTTATCATAAGTTGTAATTTTTGTCATAACCTTTATTTTTAATTTATATACCTAAATATACGATCTATATTTCAAGTAAGCAACTTTTTATTAAGTTATTTTATTGAAGTATTAATGAGTAACTGTCTTCCTTACTCCATATATCATATCCTTCATCTGCTGTAACAGCAATCTCTTCACCATTTCTTAAAATAGTACAACATTCTTCTCCTGTCAAATCGCAACTCCAAAATCTTAATACTCTATCCATAACCTTTTATCTTTTTAATTATTATACCTTAATATAAGAAGAAAGATTCGAACAAGCAACTGTTTTTTAAGAAAGTTCAGATTTTTTTTCTATTATCTTCTGATTCAAGTAGTTAATGTGTTTTACAATTCTATCACTATCAAATTTGTAAACTCCATTTTGATTAGTACTATATAAATTTACTAGAAGCTGTATATAGCGGTGGGCATTAGAAGCTTGATAATAGGTTTCACAAGAGTTGATTACACGAAGAGCTTTATTATAATGAGTTCTAAATAAAAGCATAGAAGTTATATTAGATTTTTATATTTTTGTATATATTTTTCATAAAATTTTGTTCCTACTCCTATTTCAACTATCTCACAGTACTTAGGTAATAATTTAGATCTGGAAGATAATATCTTATCAGGAGTTCTTTGATCTGTAAATTGTTTTACGTATACTTTCTTACCATATTTCTTTTTGAAAGCAACTGCTATTGGAGTATAAGTCATGACGGATTAAAAAAATTATAAATAAAAATAGACAAACTAACAGGCCAAAGCATAACATGAAAGATTCTCTCTCTTAAACTCCATTCTAATTTTAACTGAGAGGTAGTATACCATTCAAGCCAAAACGTCCATAAAATTCCTACTACTAAGTAACCCATTCTTCTTCTGCTTGTTTAACGTGTTTACATTTCTTATGTCCAATATATCCCCAACAGTCACAGTAAAAACCATTCTTTCCCCGTTGTACGGTATATATCTTGTCACTGCTCGTGCTCGCGAACTTACGGGGCTCGTAACCGTCTTTGCTCGTAAATAGCTCGGCAAACGGACGGAGCTCGACAATAATATCATCTAACGTAGTTTCAGCTGTTACTTCCGTCCAAGAAGGAGTATGATAATGCTTTCCGTTAATATGAAGCAATCCTCCCTTACCTACATTAGTATATGGTACGGTATACTTCATCTACTAACTTTATGTAAGTTACTACCCCATCCAGTTCTCTTATCCATAGCAGCTATAGTTCTAGCAGACTCAGGATCCTTTATTACTTCAGTTTCACAGTAAGTAGTCTTTCCAGAAATAATATTTCTAACATACCAAGCATTAGTAGTAGAACACTTTACACAAGTCTTAGTACCAGGTAAAGCTTTTAGTCTGAGAGGATTTATATCCTCAGTACATTTACTACACTTCATTAGACAGAAATATTTTATCTATATCTTCTCTACTCTTCCATCCTTCTACCTCTCCATTAAACATAACCTCAAAAGAAGCTACATCTTTAACGTCAGTAACAGATTCTCTTAAACCATTTCTACTACTAGAGTATAAACCTTCTCCAGCTACTATAGATAGCTCCTTACCGTTATCGAATCTATACTTAGCCATAATAGCTCTACTAGGATTCATAGGATGCGAAACAAATACTAAATTTTTAAAACTTGCCATAACCTTTTTATTTATTTAGACTTAAATATACGAACTTTATCTCTGTTACGCAACTAAATCCTTGTAATATCTTACACCATTTTCAGATATAAACTTGTATGCCTCTTGAACTTCTTTATGATCATACTTACGCATTTCTGTAATACCGTTAAGTTTTTCTTCAAACCATTCATTATGGAAAAAATGTTTACCGTCTTTATTTACATAATTATTATCCGGGAACTTATCTTTTATAGTTGTAAAGAGTCTATCTTCTGCTTCTTTTGCTTCTTCTTCAGTTTTAAACCATGAAGATTTTCTGATCTTAAACTCAGTAAGACCGTGCTTTAAAATATCGTACTTAAAACGTTCCATTACATCTGACTTTGATGTAATACCAGCTTTAAAATACTTTGATCCTTTGTAGTTAAATACTACTAAATATAATTTATGCATACTATTCAAATAACATTAACATTTTAGCTTTAGATATAGAACCATCATTAAGTTTAGTATCTACAGCTTTAATGAACTCCTTAGTCCACTTATCCTTTTTTAATCCTTTATCTCCCTCAGTAAGAATACTAAGTACCTCTTTAACTCTAAATGCAATAGCATCATAAGTTCTATCAACCTGCTGAGCATATTGATCTAATACAATAGAGTAATCTTTCCTTGTAATGTTAGCTAAATAGTAATCTAAAAATGAGTTAGCTTCTTCAATAGACCAAGCTTCATAATGTCTTTTTGCTTTTTTCATAACCTTTATTTTTTTAATTAAACTTCTTGAACTTTTTCGTATCCATCCATACTAGCTCTAGAACCATTAGGAGTTTCTACTATTATTTCTCCTGCATCCATAGAGCGGACAACTACTTCGTATATTCCTTTATGTCCATTTACCATTGAACAATCCAATAAAACTCTTTCACCTAATGAACACTCTTTTAATCTCTTAACCATAGTATTTAATCTTTATTTAAATATAAGAAAAATAATTCAGTAAACCTACTATTTTCTTTTAATTATTTTCCAATGTTCATAATCATAATCATTTACAAAGTAGCCCCAATGAAGTAATGATTGTTGTATTCTAGGACTTATCTTCCAGTTATTAGTTTCATGTATTCTATTATAAATTCTATCTTTCCATCTACCAGTTTTACCACAGAAGTTCTGCCATCTTATTATCTGCCTATCATCATCTTCATGGCGTCTTCCTAAAGAATATTTACAGTACCATTCAAACCAACCGTAAGGATCATCATCATGTATCCATCCCATCTCTTTCCAGTATTCATATCCCATTCCGGATCTAGTTTTAAACTGATTAAGTTTAGGAGAGTATTTTTTAGTTAAGTATAAACTTTCATCTACACCTTCAAATAGATCTTTAAACAATTGACAATACTGAGTATCACCATATAGTAATTCTACTCCAAAGTAACTTCCACCAAAAGCTCCATACTCTATGATTTGTCTTGGAGTAAGAAGAGGATCAAACTCTAACTTACTCATATATTTTCATAAAATTCTCCTCTGCTTTGAATGCTGCTACTTCATAAGGATGATCTGAATAAGAGTATCCCATATTATAGTATCGAGTCATCCATGAAGGAGACTGTAAGTAATGTTGATATTCATGCACGATAGTCTGAGCTAGATGCTCTGCATCTTCTATATTCTTATAGTATATTACTATTGTATTATAGTCAAAGATATACTCTGCTTCAGGATTATCATCTTCAGTATAGACTGAATGAACATATGGTTGAAACTCTATGTATGGAGTACAGTCATGATGTTTGCTATGACCATACACATCAATACAATTATCTAAATATTTCTCAGCTAATCTCCTAGTAGTTCTTAAATGCATAACCTTTATTTTTATATCTAAATATAAGAAGAAATTATCAAGTTACCAACTTTTCTCTATATAAATTTGCACTATCTTCTCCTGCCATACACCCATCTACATTACATCCTGCACATGCTGGTAATGCTTTTCTATCTCCTTTTAGTAAAGCTCTTCTGATAGAGTTATAGTATATGCTATTCCATAGCTTAGGAAAATCTTTTTTATTTACATTTCCTAATCCTATCTGTTTTCTAGACCAGTCATTACAGCATAGAAGAAGATCTCCATTCCAATCTACCATTGCTTTGTACATAGGAAAGAAGCAAGGACGTTTAATACTCTTAACCTCTCCTAATATTCCTCCTCTATTATTAAAGTTATAATCATCAAATAAAGTAGATGAACCATCATCATAATGGTCTCTAACTCTATAGCCTACATCTGTATTATCTAACTCTTTAAGTTTATTTACTATCTTACTATAGTGTTCATCCCCATCATAACAGTCAACGGTTAAGTAAGATAGTTTAGCCTCTATGATATCTTCTAGCTTTAACTTACCAGACATAATATTATCTCCATTAGAAGTAATAGTAGTATAAAAATGTTTAGAAAATACTTTTACTATGTCTATTATATTTTTATTAAGAGTAGGTTCACCAAAGCCTGTAATATGAATATCACCATCATAGTTAGCTTCTTTAAGTTGACTAGAAAGTCTTTCAGCTACTGCAACTGGCATGTTTAGGTTAAGGTTAGGGTATACTTCAGGATTACTTCTAGGGCAGAAGCTACACGTCCTGTTACAGAGTTCTGTAGGATTTATTTCTACTACAGCAAGACCAGGAAGTAAAGGGTTGGAAATAGTAGCCTGATTAATCCTTTTCTTCCGGAAAGTAATATGTTTTTCAATGTCAAATTTTTCACTCACTAAACATTCTATTAAACTCTTTTAACCAAAGGTCAGAGTATTTACAATTCCTATAGTTTTCAAACCATGGACCTCCTTCAGTAAAATGAAGAAGTTTAGGAGTACCTTTAGTATACCAATCAGTTAACCAGTTCCATTCATATGAGAGAGAACCTATTAAAGAATCTTCTAGCCAATTAAACCTATGTAAATGAGCTCCTGTTGTCTCTTCATTATTAATAAATTCAACTGTAAGTTGTTTGTTATATAAATGACTATTATTCCATAACATTACTGAACTCCAATTTTTTCTAGGGTACTGAGTTTGAACTCTACCATCCATCTTATATTTAAATAGCGGCTTATATTCATGCTTTACTACTTGAATAGCATACTCTGAGTTATTTTGTTCTATTAATTTAAGAGGATCATCTAAAAATAAAGTATCAGAGTCTACAAATAAAGAAGTACCTTTAAAATCAGATAACAAAGGAACTAAGAATCTAGAAAAAGTAAATTCAGTTGAACCTAATTTGTCTTCTCCTCTCCAGTAAAGTCCATCTTTTCTTAATTCTTGTAGTTTAAGAGGTACTATTTCTATTTTAGAAATATCTGAGCATTGAGTAAGTATAGAGTTTTTACATACCTGGTATGCTATATCTTCTCTAGAATCATACCCTATAAAAATTTTATACTTTAACACCCTATAGTTATTACCCCATAGATTACTATTGCATAAAGAACTATTTCTATAAATAATTTCATACTAGTTGCTTAATGGTGCTTTTATTGCAGAATGACTTTGATACTTAACAAGCTCTACATCAAAATCACCTCTGTAAATATCATAGCAGCTTAACTTTACTAAAGGAAGCTTAAATCCAGACCTATTAACTTGTTTAGCTGCTTGTTTTAAATGATTAGTATATAAATGAACATCTCCAAAGTTACCTATCAGCTCTCCAGGCTCTAATCTAGTCTCCTTACATAGTAACAACAGTAACAGACCGTAACTACTAATGTTAAATGGTACTCCTAAGAATAGGTCAGCACTTCTTTGATTCCACATCAGAGAGAGCTTACCATCTGCTACATAGCATTGGAAAGAATAATGGCATGGAGGAAGAGTCATCTTATCTAAATCTTCAACGGTCCAGCTATCAACTAAATGCCTTCTACTATCTGGGTTAGATATAAGTCCAGTTATAAGATTCTCTAGTTGGTCTATTCCGTTTATGTCCCTCCATTGCTTTCCATATACTGGTCCTAATTCTCCATCTGTTCTACCAGACTTCTCATAATCACCATCCCATATCTTACAGTTGTTATCTTGAAGGAACTTAATATTAGTATCACCTCTTAAGAACCATTTTAATTCAGTAACCATAGTTTTGAAAGCTACCTTCTTAGTAGTTAGTATAGGAAAGCCCTCTGACATATCATGTCTGATTGTAGCTCCAAAGGTAGAAAGAGTACCTGTACCTGTCCTATCTTTTTTGGATTTGCCGTTCTCTAATACGTTCTGTAAAAGCTTTTGATATTGCCTATCTAAATTATTAGCCATAGATATTCAAAGATAAAGTATTATCCATGTTGAATAATCTTTTAATTTTTGCTCTTCCTGTTGGGAGCTTAGAACATTGTTCATACGTTTTACCTTCCATAACTATATGGTAACCAGGAATAACTGTTTCTCTAATTCTAGCGTTAATTTTGTCTGATGCAATAAAATACTCTCTGTTCATAATATTATCTTTTTATATAATATACGAAAAAAATCTCTAGCATACAAATTATATTGCTGTTTTGTTCTTATTAAAAAACCATGTTGCCAGAGAATATCTAGTTCCTTCACTTATTTTTTTTACAGCATGAAATGTCTTAGCAGGAAATAAATATAATTTACCGGTCTTTTTTTCAAACTGATGTATTTTTCTGTTACTATCTCTATATAGAAGCTCTCCTCCTTCATATGATTCGTTTAAACTTATAAGTCCGGTATAATATTCTCCCATCCTAGTAACATCATTATGCCAGTTAAAATGATCTAATTCATTATACTTTATAAAATGAAAAGCCTCATACTTATCTATAGAATGAAAATCAACCTTTAACTTAGTACTTAAGTAATGAATCATATTATTTCTGATAGACATATCTTGAAAGTAACAAATATCTGATCTTCTATCTCTTTCTTTGATATCATATCTTTCATTAACATTACCATCGCTATCTACAAACTCCATATAGTCAACAGGTTCAGCCCTATGTTCATTAGCGTCAATTATATCTTGACACTGTTTTTCTGATAAGAAGTTTTCTTTAGTCCAAATCATATTACAACAGAAGCTTTTTTGCCTCTCAATTTTCGGATAGGGTCAAAATATTCTAGATCTAATTTAATATCTTTATCTTGTAAAGATTTATTAGAGTATACATCTTCATAGTAGTCTATATTAATACCAATTCTGTTAGATAAATCTTCTAAGGAATTACTCCAATCAGTCATTTTATCAGTAAAGTAAGGAATATGTTTCTTATTAAAATCTGATACTTCATTCCATACTGTAAGACTGTTGGAATGGTTATCTAATCTCATTGCAACAAAAGACTCAGTAGCAGCTACTAAATCTCGTCTTGAAAGTATAACTACTTTTTCAAAATTTTTACTGAAATTTATCAATTCCTCCATCTCTAATCTGTATATTATCATTTTACAGACTGTATTTTTATGGTAACGGGAATAGATATTAGGACTTTTATGGAAAGGTTCGAATAGTCCTTTAAGTTTATTTCGTCTTGAAATACTAAATAACAAGTTAGTAGAGCCACTTCTAGGAAGAGCTACTATCAAACAATTTTTCATAAACGTATAGAATTACTCTACGTTATTTTTAAAATAAGTTATAAAGTTAGTAATTATATTTCTAGCTTTAGTCTGTTGGTCTGATGTAAGAGCTCTAGTAGTCCTATTTCTACTTTTAGATCCTGGTATAGTTTTATATATTGCCATAATAAATTATTTGTTATGTACTACTGTTTTTTCAGCTATGTAAGAATTAGTACCAGGAACAGTAAAGTTATATACTGAGGTTTCATCAGGAGTAATATGGAATTTAAAGTCTTGAATTTCACTCCATACTCCGTCAATTAATACTTTACTTCCTCTTTCTAAAATCTTAATATCTTTCTGTTCAGATAGCCAAGGTTCCTGCTCTTGTATAGGAGACATTGCTCTCCAACCATCTTCAGTATAAAAAGGATGCTCTGGTGTAAACCTTAATCCAGCTTCTTCTCCATCTATTATTAAATCGAATACTCCACCATCTAAATAGCCTAATTTAAGACAAGCATCTTTATGATCACCTACCGTATGTCTATGGTCGATAGCTGAAACTTCTCTAGTAACTTTTCTTTCTCTCTCAATATCGTAAGAGTAAACTATATCTCCTTCTTTAATGTCTTCTATATTTACTTCACCATTAGGAGTGTCGATCTTAGTACCAGCAAGGAAGCATGTTGTATAAGGAAACCATCTACCTGCTCCATAGTAGTTGTGGAGTACTACATTAGATCCTGAAAGAACATATGTATCTACGCTTTCAAGGTCAAGGTCTATTCCTTTTGCTTCTTCTAGATTATCATAAACTATAATGGAGTGAGATGCTATTTTAACTTGATTACCGTTACTATCATAAGCAAAATCTCCTTCATCTAATTCATAAGCTTTTCTAAATTTAATAACGTCTTCTGTTTCATCATAAGAAGCCATAAAGACTGAAGAACCTAAATATGATTCGTGTCCTGTTTCCCAGGTAAATTTTCTCATTACCCAGTCTTTATTAGTCCTTACGCCAGCAGAGTCAATGATAGAAGATGATATGTGGGAGCCTGAAGGAAGAGTTGAACCAGGAATCTGCCATATGTCTAAGATTTCAAAGTTATCTGAATCTGGTGATCCTGTAATAAAGTAAGAAGTATATAGAGCACCTGACCCAGTAACAACTGCATCTGCTCTGACTCCTTCACCTGAAGCACTTAGTATATAAGTTGCTCCTCCTATACCTTTAGCTACTTTTTCAAAATTAGTTACGAATTCAAATTTGTGTTTATTATTTACTTCAAAAGTAACATCACTTCCGGAATAACTACTTGTAGTAAGAAGAGTAGGAGCTTCTAATAGAGCATCTATTTCATATTCTCCAAGAAATCCTACTTCTAAGTCTGAACCATATACTATATTAACACTTCTAATTGATCTAGCATGTGAAGATGATATACTATTCTGATAGTTAGTAATAAATGTATCGTCTCCTAAAACGTGAGATTTAAATTCATTAATTCTATAATCTGAACCTGTTTCAGGAAGACCTAGTTTATAAAATGTAAGATTACCTTTATTAACTTTCATTTTAAAGCCTCCTTTTGAAGCAAAGTCTGGAACGTTAGGTCCATTAAATGAAGATGATAAGCTATCAATCACTCCATAAGTAGAGGATGAATGATATAAAGGAACAACAGATGCTAGATCATTATTACCATGAAATAAATCAAATAAGTTTAATTCAGATTTAGCATACCAAGAATCAAAAGTTGCTGACTCATCATAAGCTAATCTTAGAATAAATTTATCATCTGCATCATCTTGGGCATCTGGATAAATTGAACAATCATCTACTTGAACTTTATTAAAGCTAGTAATAAAAGTTGCACTGCTTGAAATATAAGTTTCTAAGGACTTAACGAAGAAGTCTTGAAAGTTTTTATGAACTACAGTTAAATTTGTAATATTGCTTCCTGATAGTATGTCTCTTAACGGGTCAAAACTTAATCTTTCTGAAATAATATTATCGCCAATAGCAGTATCAGTGTTAATCTCTAGTAACTTTGGATTATTAGAATCATCTATTACGAAATCAGCTGAAAATAGGGTACCCTTCATAGGTTTAGATTTTTATTATAAATATAGGTTAATAAAGTAAACTAACCTACAGGTTTATATAAATATCAGTTGAATTAATTAATCTGTTTCACTGTCCATATAGTACATAGGATTAGGAAGTCCAGAGTAATAATCCCATTTATCATCAACTTTATTATAGAACTTCTTTTTTTTCTGTTGTTCTTCGTAATGCTCTTCATCTATATAATGAGCTCCTGAACTACACATTACAGTCTTGTTTATGTTTACTAAACCATCCTCCACATTTACATCTAATCCAGTAAGTAGTAGTTGCTATAAAAGGTGAAGCAGCAGCGGCAGTCCAAATATTAGGATGCCAATGCTCTCCACAAATTCCTAAAATATGTTTTAAAACTTCTATCATTTGTATTTCTTAATTTAAAATCTCTTCGGTTTAACGAATTCTCTCTTTGAGTAACATCTCTTAAGTTAGAGATTCTATTGTTTGCCGGATTACCATCTATATGATCTATAACTTGATCTGGGTCTTTACCTTTAATTATTTTCCAAATAATTCTAGAAGTATTAGTATACGAACCATTAACCCTGATATGGTAATAACCATTACCGTTTCTAGAACCAGCACGGTCTCCTGCTAATGCAGAACGATTTCTAACATCAAATTTGTGTCTTAACCCTGAAGGTGATGAAGGATCAACTTCATATCTTTCTTTTAAAAATTCTACACTAGGTAGTTTGTTTGCAATTGAATACATAATATAACCTATTTTTAATAATTAATATTCTATAATATAGTAAAAAACTTTGTAACTACCAACCCTAAACTAGGGCGGTAGCTAATTTAAATAACTCTTTATTTACTTTCATATCCTTCTCAAAGGATTTAATCTTACGTACCTTAC
>UPTN01000851.1_pt1 | contig 14555 bp, 17 predicted proteins | sample 2160111 | NCBI WGS metagenome assembly UPTN01 (sample SAMN06265058, study PRJEB28932) | marine metagenome | isolation source: Columbia River Estuary | place: USA:Columbia River Estuary, USA | collected 2014-05-05 | reverse complement strand
TTCTTTTTTACTTACTCCAGACACAAGAAAATCAGTTCCCTTAAGTTGTAGTGCAAATTCTGGATGGACTTCATATCTATGACGGAATCGCTCTTCGATAACATTATTTTTACTTATTCGATGAGACTGTTCATAAAGGTTTTTTATTTGTCCATCTTGTAGTATACTTCTTTGCTTTCCAAGCCTCATCGTTCCTCACATATTTACAATATTTTTTTGACTATCCAGTAGTGTGATGATGTCGTAGGGAGCACAGGATTTATCAAATTCTAAACTATTTGCTTTTCCTATTCAGAGTATGTTTCTGGCATATTCTATCGTCATAAGTTGCATCCCAAGACAGATTCCAAGGCATGGGATTTTTTCTTCTCTTATATAGTGAAGCGTAGTAATCATATTTTCAACTGCTGTATCTCAAAAACCTCCAGGTATGATACAAGCATCACATTTCTTTATAGACTCAATTCCATCTTTTTTTCGAGTGTCGATAAATACGATATGTATTTTTACTCCAAGAAGATGCCCAGTATGTTTGAGTGCTTCTACAACACTAGAATAAGAATCTTCCAGTGCTGTGTATTTTCCTACAATTCAGATATGTATATTTTTTTCCTGGTCTTGAGTCAGTATATTTTCCCAGAGTTGAAGCTTAGTACTCTCTTCATATCCGATATTGATTTTTCCACAAATAAGACTATCAAGCTTTTGTTTTTTGAGAATACTTGGAATAGTATAAATAGACTCCACATCAGGAATAGAAAAGACTCTATCTTCTTTTAAGTTTGAAAAAAGAGCTATTTTTTCTCGACTTGATTTAGTGAGTTTTGCTCGTCCTCGAGCTATTATAATATCTGGGAAAAGTCCTCGAGATTGCAGGAGATTAATAGATTGTTGCGTTGGTTTTGTTTTTTGTTCATTGACTCCTCCAGGTATTGGAACATAGGTGAGATGAATATGAAGAAAATCTTCTTTTCGTTTTCTTCGTTTCATTTGTCGTACTGCTTCCAGATAGAGTTCTGCTTCGATATCTCATACGGTTCCTCAAATCTCTATCATGCAAATATCTCCTTCAGTTTGAGAAAATACTTCTTCAATTCGTTCGCAAATATGGTCAGTCACATGAGGAATCATCTGAACCGTTTTTCCTAGAAAATCTCCTCTTCGTTCTTTTTCTAATATCCCAGCGTAAATCTTTCCCATAGAAATACTTTGAGTTCCGGTACATTCTCCTCCAAGAAAGCGCTCATAATGTCCAAAATCCATATCTACTTCTCCACCATCAGCAAGCACGAACACTTCTCCGTGTTCATGAGGATTCATGGTTCCAGGATCAATATTCAAGTATCCATCAAGCTTAATAGGAACGACCTTATATCTTTCAGACAAGAAAAAACCGGTAGCAGCCGTAGTGACACCTTTTCAGATCCCAGATATGACTCAACCGGTTACGATAATGTATTTTTTTCGCATAGTATTTTAGGGCGAGAAATTAAAAATAAGTATAATGACGTTTTGCATTTCAAGAAATTTATTTATTGATTTTCAGTGAAATATTTTTAGAGTAAATATACTAATTCATTGATATGCATATGCAAGAGGAACGATTTGATATAGTAGACAGAGATGATAATGTCATAAAAAAATGATGTTTAGAATCTGAAATATGACCAGAAGAGATTATTCGGGTAGTTACAGTATATCTTATAGATACACAAGGAAAGTTCTATATAGCTCAAAGATCTCCAAATAAAAGAGTCGATCCTCTTATGTTTGAAGCACCAGCACATGGGAGAGTAAACTCAGGTGAAAATTATGAGGATGCTATTATTAGAGAGGCTGAGGAAGAGATATATACAAAATTAATGAACTTACAAGAAATACAATATTTTTATTATGAGTTTGATAGTAATGCCTGATTTCAAAGGTTAAGAAAAAAACTTTATGTTGCAAAATGTGAACCAATTTCTCATTATAACTATGAAGAAATATATAAAATAAAATCCTTTGTAAATATTCGCGAATTCTTAAGATATTATGAGCAAAACACCTCTAAATTTTCAAATGCAATCGCGTTTGATGTGAAATATTTAAAACAATACTTTAATTTATAATTTTTTACTATGAATCTCCCAACAGAACAACAAGCGCTTGATTTGATAGAGAAATATTCAAGCTCTACAAAACAACATCTTATGCAAGTAGGAGCTATTATGAAATACTTTGCAGCAAAGCTTTGAGAAGATACACATTATTGGTGGCTGGTTGGAGTACTACATGATATCGATTGGGATCATATAGAAAAAGATGGTGACAAACATCTTAAAATTGAGTTTGATACGATTATGGACGAGATAGATGCTCCAGCTGAACTGAGGGGTGATATTCGGAGTCATGGACACTTTCTTCCAGGAATCACAGAAAAACCAGATACGTTGATTCGAAAATACATCAATGCAGTAGATGAACTTTCAGGATTTATATGGGCTTATTTTCGTATGATACCAAGTACAGATGTGATGGATATCAAAGTAAGCTCTATCAAGAAAAAGCTCAAAGATAAATGATTTGCGGCAGGAGTGGATAGAGATGAAGCTCGAAACTGTGAAACGATGCTCGATATACCTCTTGATGAATTTATAGAGGATATGAAATGAGCTCTGAAAGATTGAGAGTGGAGTAAATAGTATAAACTATATTTTTATTTCAGGAATATTTCTGAGTCACTCAATAATCTGAGCTATATCTTGGTTGACTTCCTCTAATAATCTCACAACGAGAGAATCATATTTCTCTCATAACTCGTCCCATTCTTGTTCATTTTCGGGAGTAATATCAGCTTTATTGGTATCAAAAAGAAGTTCTCCACTTCTATTAAGATTTTGTTCCATTTCTTTTTGATACTTTCTCAATAGATTTGCCCATCTTGTTTCGATATTTCCCCAATTTTCATCATTTGAGTCATCAAAGAGGGATCAGAGAGTCATATTTGTATCTACGGTTCATTCTTCTATTAAACGACTAGCAAGTTCTAATCGGAAGATACGATAGTTGTGTTTATATCTTTTTCTTGAAAAAAGTCTACCAATCATAATCGAAAAGGTTCGTTGAGAGATGCGAGTTGTTGATTGATTATTTGAATACTCAAAATATAAATTCTTATGAATAATATGTGTATTTTATAATTTTAAATAAATAAAAGTCAACAACTACTCTCTAAGAAATAATTTACTTTCGTAAGAAATTAACCACACTGAAGTATATTATTTTTATAAGTGAAGAGTGATGCAAACAAAAAAACTCTGAAATACATGAATTGATGTTTCAAAAATTTGTCTTGGTACGATGACTTGGGGATATCAAAATGATGAACAACAAGCTCATGAACAACTTGATTATGCTATAAAGGAGGCTGGGATAAATTTTATCGATACTGCTGAACTTTATGCGGTCCCACCACAAGCTGAAACACAAGGACTTACGGAAACGTATATAGGAACATGGTTTGCTAAAAATCCTGGACTGAGAGAAAAAATAATTCTTGCAAGTAAAATGGTAGGGCCAGGAATGCCTTGGATACGAGGAGGAGAGTGACTGCTTGCAGAAAAAATGGGTGAAGCAATTGAATGAAGTTTGAAAAGACTCAGGACAGATTTCATTGATCTCTACCAACTTCATTGGCCACAAAGGCAAGTGAATAAGATGGGAAAAATGAATTATGATGAATTAATGTTCACATCTCGTTCAGAAGAAGAGGATCATATTCTTTCTATTCTTCAAGAATTTGAAATATATAGAAAACAAGGAAAAGTAAAATATCTTGGACTTTCAAATGAAACTCCATGGGGAACGATGAAATTTCTTGAGCTTGCGAGAAGAGAGGGTTTACCAGAAATCCAAACGGTACAAAATCCATATTCCTTGATGCAACGACAATATGAAGTTGGTATGGCTGAGGTTTCTCTCTATGAAGGAGTGTGACTTCTTGCCTATTCTCCACTTGCTTGATGAGTTCTCTCTGGAAAATATAAAGACGGAAAAATGCCAGAAGGGTCGCGATATGCTCTCTGGGGAAAAGCACGACAACCACAAAACCTCAACGCACGAAGCTTAAAGTTTGTAGAAAATATGGAAAAAATAGCGAAGAAAATGTGAATTTCTGTAACACAACTTGCTTTGGCCTGGGTGAATGATAGAGATTTTGTTCATTCAAATATTATTGGGGCAACGACGATAGAGCAACTCAAAGAAGATATTGCTTCAGCAGAAATAATCATTCCAGAGGAAGTCAGAAAAGAAATAGATAATATCTTTGCTCAGAGTCCAAATCCAGCTACTTTTTAATCTTTATTTTTAGAGTAAAATCGAGAAATATTCTTTGAAATCATCTTGTAAAAATACGCTGCACTCTGAAATCAATACTTTACTCTTTCTTCATATTTATTAATACCTTACAAGTATGAAATTTCTTTTTATATTCCTTTTGTTCTTTTTTACTTTTCCTTCTCCTCTTTTTGCAGAGGATGCTTCAACTCCAATTACTCCAACAGAAAAACGAGGTCTTTTTTCGACGATGGATAGTATTCAAAATCAAAAAATACAAATAACAGAATTACAGTGAGCAATAAGTTTAGAGCAACAAAATATAGAAGATATTTCTGATTCTATAGAGATTGCAGTACAGGATTATAAAAGATTGAATCAATTAGAGTCTCAAACACTTTCATCAACTCTGTACTTGAGTTGATCTATGAATCCTGAAATGGAAAGAGTATTTATAGAGACACTCACAAATATTTTTGATATACTTAAAGTACAAAAAGAACAAATCCCTCAAACATTTCTTTCCTATCAATCGAAAAAAAATCAATTACAAGAAAATTATTTTTTGAGTCTTGAAGAGAAAAATAATAAAAAACAACTTCTTGAGAATAATCTTCGAGAGTACAATCTCAAACTAGAAATTGCAAAGAGTGAGCTCTTACGTCAACAAAAGCTTCTGAGTGAACTCTATAAAACTTTAGGAAGAAATCTTTGAGCACTTTTCCTTATCCTACTCGGGGTTTTTATTTTTTCTCAATTAATCCAATGGATTATTCACTCTCGTCCTAAGTTCTCAGATGATCAAAAAAGTGTTCTGACAAATTTTGTGAAATGGATAGCAAATACTATTATTCTCGGAGTAGTGGCTGTATTTTTCTTTTCAGAACTTCTCAGCTTTCTTCCTTTCTTAGCAATATTAGGTACGGCAATAGGGTTTGCTCTCCGTGATATTATTTCATCTTTTATAGCTTGGTTTCTCATTGGACACAAGGATTCAGTATATAAAATTTGAGACGTTATAGAAGTAGAGGGAGATAATGTTTTTGGACGAGTATTTAAAATATCTCCGGTAGTGACCACGATACAAGAGCTTGGTCTCTCAGGGCCAAGTGGGATGTATAAATCTTTTCCAAATAAAGCGATATTTGAGAAGTCTATAAAAAATATTTCTAAGATTAACAACTGGATTTATATTACCGTTGATTTTCTTCTCAATACATCCAGTTCTATATCAAAGTCAAAATCAATTCTATTAGAAGTAATGCAAGAGGTAGTAGTTCAGGAAAAGTATAGTTCTCCTTTTGATGCTCGAGCTCCATTTCGTAAATATGGAATTCAAGACACAGGGATGCATCCTCAAATCTTTTTAGATATACAACCTCAAGGAATATTTCTACGAGGAAAGGTATTTGTATACTGGCCAGAGAGACATGAGATTCGGAGTGAGATAGTGGAAGCATTTTTTGAACGAGCTCAAAAAGAATCCTCAGTAGTCGTGAGGCAAGTAGAAATAGGCTAGTAAAAGATATGTTTCTTAGTAGCTCTATAGCATTTTATTTAGTACAGTGATACACAAAAGCAGGGGGAGTATTTGAAAAATAGGTTTTTGATGTATCTATGTGTGAAAAAGTCGTAAGCACTAAATGTGCAAAATTTCTTCATTTTCCAGTTTTATGAAATCAAGTATAAGCAAAGGTAGAAAATTTCCCCCCTTTTTCTAAGCAAGCATGAATATGTGATAAAAGGGATTCTTGCATTTTTTTCTCAAAACTCACCCAAGGTAATCCAGATATGATGATATCACAACAATCATAGCCATGTTTTTTGATATAATGTTCAGTTTTTTCAGCACTATCACAATAAATATGTGCTTGAGGATACTTGAGTTGAAGTTTACTTACAAAATCTGTATTTATCTCTATACATATGAGGATGCTATTGGGGTGCATAGTCTTGAGTATGGATTCTGTAAATACTCCAGTACCAGATCAAATTTCTACAATACATTGAGGTATGTCATTCTCTATGTATTTGATGATTTCCTGAGTAACTTGCTTTCCAGTAGGGGCTATTGCTCCAGTAACTCATATATTTTTATGGCTGTTGTAAAGAAATGAAAATCCATCATATTTAAGAGAGTTTAAAAAATTTTTTGATACAGAGATCTTCATCTTCGATAAGGTCCATCTTCACTGCCTCTTGAGGGGACATCCAACAATAATCTATATGTTCATTCGGAGCGAGAGTAATTTCTACTCGGGAGTCTATATGATAATGATGGGTATAGTAGAGAATATCATGGTCTGTATGTTGTACGAATACCTTTTCAAGAAATTTTATTTTTGAGCTATCGAGTCTGATTCCTGTTTCTTCAAAGGTTTCTCGTATTGCAGCCTCAGTAAAATGTTCTCATGCATCTATTTTACCTCCAGGAGTTCACCAGGTCTCTCATCAAAATCCTCCAGGCTTTCTTTGTAAAAGTAAGATCTTTCCGTCATACTCAATATAACAGGCTGCAACTTCAGCGCGAGGAATAAAGTGTGGTGGAGGTGTAGAATATATCATATTTTAGAGTTGTATTATTTCATCGACAATTGTACTAAAATCTCATAAAAGTACAGGGTCTGTAAGAATTTTTTTTCGAAAAGCCTGTGAAAGTTCTAATTGTATTCCAGGAGTATGTCAGAGGTTACAGATATTATTCTTTTGATCTCATGGGAAAAAGTTATTTTCTCAATGAGGGGGGACTCTATAGTTTGCATGCGTAAAAGATTCTATCATTTTATCTCGTAATAGACTATTCCCTCATGAAACTATTATATCATAAGGATGTTTTTTAAATCAATGGAGAGTAAGGATGAGTCGAGATTTTTGAGCAAGTTCTATAGCTATAGGTTCATCAAAATTTTGGCTTGTTATATGGAGTACAGAGTTTCACGTTGCCATACAACCTGAAAAAGAGTACCAAGAATAATTATATTTTTCAGCTATACTTCTTCAAATTTCAGTAGTTCCTGGCTCAATATATCCTCCATGAGGCATAGCAATGAGGATATCACTAAACTTTGATTGATGTGCTTCAATGGTATAATCTATACCTTCTATGTGATGTGCTGAGAGTTCAGCATAATTTCTATATGTATCTGGAATAATCAAGAATAATTTTCTAAATATAGAGAGTATGATAAATTCTCCTACATTATCAAGAATAAAAATTCCCCCAAAAACTCACTCTCTCGCGAGTTTTTTTATTTCTCTCGTCTTTGAAGAATTTTTCAAAAATCTCAAAAATCTCAAAAATAGTGTTTTTTTAGTAAAAATTGGCCCATATACGAGCGATAGATTTTCTCTCGTCTGGAAGAAATTTAGATTTGACCTTGATTTATAGCTCATTATATTAGATTATGTAATATTTTTATCTAACAAGAAAAAACATGGCAGAGAAAAAAACAGGTCACCAGGATTATGGTGCAGAGAATATTCAGGTATTAGAATGACTTGAACCAGTACGAAAGCGTCCAGGGATGTATATTGGTTCAACAGACGAAAGAGGTCTACATCATCTTGTTTGGGAAATCGTAGATAATTCAATAGATGAAGCTATGGCTTGATACTGTGATACAATTATTGTGACACTTCATGCAGATGGAGCGTGTAGCGTGGAAGATAATGGTCGAGGTATTCCAGTAGAAAAACATGCAAAAACAGGTGTTTCAACACTTGAAACGATTCTTACTGTGCTTCATGCAGGAGGGAAATTTGGTGGTGGAGGGTATAAGGTATCTGGAGGACTTCACGGAGTTGGTGCTTCGGTCGTAAACGCTCTCTCTACAAAACTCGAAGCTTGGGTTCATCGAGATGGTAAGGTGTTTTACCATTCTTATGAAGTAGGAGTTCCAGTTGGTTCTCTCGAAGAAGTAGGAAAATCAGATAAAACAGGAACGATTATAAAATTTTATCCAGATGCGAGTATTTTTAAGATTTCGACTGATTTCGACTATAAAACCATCAGAAATCGTATGCGTCAACAAGCATATCTGACAAAAGGTATTAAACTTACTCTTATAGATGAACGAGGAGCAGGAGCAAAGTATAAATTTTACTTTGAAGGTGGGATTAAATCCTATGTAAATTTTCTCAATAAAAATGAATCAACGCTTGGAAAAGTATTTTATACGGAAAAAGAAAAAAATGATATTCTTGTAGAGGTTTCTCTTCAATATAATAAAGATTATTCCAACAATATTATTTCTTTCGTAAATAATATTCATACTCCAGAAGGAGGAACTCATATGACAGGGTTTCGAACAGCTTTGACTCGTACGATTAATAAGTATGCGAGAGATAAAGGTATTCTTAAAGAAAAAGATCAAAATCTGACGAATGAAGATGTGGTAGAAGGAATAGTTTGTGTGTTATCAGTAAAAGTAGTAGATCCTCAGTTTGAATGACAAACAAAAGGAAAGCTCGGTACTTCAGAGGCTCGAGGAGCAGTAGATAGTGTCTTTGCAGAAAAATTTATGGAATTTCTTGAAGAAGATCCTAAAACAGCAAAACTTATCTGTGAAAAGGTAAATTTAGCAGCAAAAGCTCGTCTTGCAGCTCGTGCAGCTCGCGATACAGTTATTCGTAAATGAGCGCTCGAAGGAATGACTCTCCCAGGGAAACTCTCTGATTGTTCCAGTAAAGACCCATCAGTTTCAGAGCTCTATATAGTCGAGGGTGATTCTGCAGGAGGTTCTGCAAAACAAGGTCGAGACCGAGAGCATCAAGCAATTCTTCCACTCAGAGGGAAAATTCTCAATACAGAACAAGCTCGTATCGACAAGATATTTGCGAATGAGCAGATTAAAAACTTGATTATTGCACTCGGGACTTCTATCGGAGAAACTTTTGATGCAACTAAGCTTCGATATCATAGAATTGTTATCATGACAGATGCAGATGTTGATGGAGCACATATTCGAACCTTGCTTCTCACTTTCTTCTTTCGCTATATGAAAGAAATCATCCAAGGAGGATATCTCTATATTGCTCAACCACCACTATATAAACTCTCAAAAGGAAAACAATCATGGTATGTATATAATGATGATGAAAAAGTAAGAATTATAGAAGAATATGCTATTACAGGAGAAAATATCCAACGGTATAAAGGTCTTGGGGAAATGAATCCAGAACAACTCTGGGAAACAACAATGGATCCTGATCAAAGAAAGATGTACAAGGTAAGTATTGATGATGCTCAAGCAGCCGATGAGATGTTTAAAATCCTTATGGGGGGAGAAGTAGCTCCAAGAAGAAAATTTATTCAGTCACGAGCAAAGAGTGTGAAGAATTTGGATGTGTAGTTAAATGATATGAAAGACCTAGAAATAGATTATATATATATTGAGTCATTCGATACAGATATACAGAATATAAGTATCTCATCATATATAGAATGAACAAAAGTGAGATTAAATTTTGTTATTAATGAAGAAGTTGTTTGATATATAGATTTTGCCATATATTTTAATACTTGTGAATTAATATATATCTTTATACACGAATCTTTTAGATGAAATAGTTTAAGTTATGTAATGATTGATATATTTCTTCAATTTTTGCTAAGTAAAAGTATAGCATATATGTGGACAGAATGATATACTACGTTATGAAAGCAGAGAAGATTATGAAGAACCGACGAACAATCAGCAAAATATGGAATTGAATTTATTTCTTGAATTCAAAAAGCTTAATATTTCTTTTGTTCAAATTATGTGTATTATCATTGTTAAAAACTTGCTGAAAACCAGCAAGTTTTTTTGACAAAAAAAGTTTGACTTGCTGGGAAATAATTATAAAATCCTCAAGCTTTTTTGTTCTTTCCATATAAGTGAACATTTTTAGAAATGTATTCCTCCGTAGCTCAGCGGTAGAGTAGACGACTGTTAATCGTTTGGTCACTGGTTCGAATCCAGTCGGGGGAGCCATAAAAATAATACAATATAAGGTAGGGATTCATCTCTACCTTATATTATTCGGAGAGATGGCTGAGTGGTCGAAAGCAACGGTCTTGAAAACCGTCGTAGCGCAAGTTACCCAGGGTTCGAATCCCTGTCTCTCCGCCATATTGTTTTTAAGAAAAATTGGAAAGGTGCCAGAGTGGTCGAATGGGCTCCCCTGCTAAGGGAGTGAACCCCTTGGGGTTCCGAGGGTTCGAATCCCTCCCTTTCCGCCATTTAAGTTACACGGCTTTTCTTGAAAAAATTTGGGCCTGTAGCTCAGGGGTTAGAGCAGTCGGCTCATAACCGATTGGTCGTTGGTTCAATTCCAACCAGGCCCACCATATAGACAAAGTTAGGGTAAAATAAAAAAGATAAAAAAAGTTTTGACTTAGATAAAATCTTTTATACAATCCCTCTGCTTTTAGAAAAACATATTTTATTTTTAACATAGAAAAGTAACTCGTCAATAACTTTAAAAAAAAGTATAAAAAAGTTTTGACTTACTTCACTTAAAAAATAGAATCTTCTGGCTCTAAAAACACAGCTCTTTAAAATAAACAGAATATTAGAAAAAAAGACAACCTATAGTGCTTTGGAAAAAACTCAAAAATCAAAGTCCTTTTCTTCGGTAGAAAAGGCATTACGTTAAAAAGAGTTTGATCCTAGCTCAGGGTGAACGCTAGCGGTGCGCCTAACACATGCAAGTCGAGCGGTAAAAGAAAGTAGCTTGCTACTTTCTTTGAGAGCGGCGAACGGGTGAGTAACACGTTGGTACATGCCCCCAAGTCAGGGATAGCCATTGGAAACGATGATTAATACCGGATGTGCTCTTCGGAGTAAAGATTTATCGCTTGGGGAGTGGCCTGCGTCCTATCAGCTTGTTGGTGAGGTAAAAGCTTACCAAGGCTATGACGGGTAACTGGTCTGAGAGGACGACCAGTCACAATGAAACTGAGACACGGTTCATACTCCTACGGGAGGCAGCAGTGAGGAATCTTCCACAATGGACGAAAGTCTGATGGAGCGACACCGCGTGAAGGATGAAGGCCTAACGGTTGTAAACTTCTTTTCTGAGGGAGCATAATGAGAGTACCTCAGGAATAAGGGACGGCTAAATACGTGCCAGCAGCCGCGGTAATACGTATGTCCCAAGCGTTACCCGGAATTATTGGGTGTAAAGGGTTCGTAGGTGGATTTTTAAGTCAGGTATGAAAGACCGAAGCTCAACTTCGCGTTTGTGCTTGAAACTGGAAATCTAGAATCAGGGAGAGGTTAGCGGAATTCTTAGTGTAGGGGTGCAATCCGTAGATACTAAGAAGAACACCAAAAGCGAAGGCAGCTAACTGGAACTCGATTGACGCTGAGGAACGAAAGCGTGGGGAGCAAAGAGGATTAGATACCCTCGTAGTCCACGCCCTAAACGATGATAACTAAGTGTTGCACATTGGTGCAGTGCTGTAGCTAACGCGTTAAGTTATCCACCTGAGGAGTACGGTCGCAAGATTAAAACTCAAAGGAATAGACGGGGACCCACACAAGCAGTGGATCACGTGGTTTAATTCGACAATAAACGGGGAATCTCACCCAGACTTGACATCCTAAGAATCTTTGAGAAATCAGAGAGTGCCCGTAAGGGAACTTAGTGACAGGTGCTGCATGGTTGTCGTCAGCTCGTGCCTTGAGGTGTTCGGTTAAGTCCGTTAACGAGCGCAACCCATATCCTTAGTTACTATGTCTAAGGAGACTGCCTTGGTTAACAAGGAGGAAGGTGTGGATGACGTCAAATCAGCATGGCTTTTACGTCTGGGGCTACACACATGATACAATGGTATGTACAAAGAGCAGCAATATCGCGAGATGGAGCCAATCTTCAAAGCATATCTCAGTCCGGATTGGAGTCTGAAACTCGACTCCATGAAGTTGGAATTGCTAGTAATCGTGAATCAGATATGTCACGGTGAATGTGTTCCTGGGTCTTGTACTCACCGCCCGTCACGGCATGGGAGTTAGTAATATCGGAAGCTCCTCTAGTAATATGGGGGTCCATGGTAGGACTAATGACTGGGCTGAAGTCGTAACAAGGTATCCGTAGGAGAACCTGCGGATGGACTATCTCCTTATATTTTTCCTGATAAGCTTCTTTAAATGAAGTATCACTTTTTTTCTAATATCTTGTTTATTTTGTCCTTTAAAATAATCTGATCAGTCAAAGTTAATTAATTGAAACGAACAATGATGAATAATAGTGTAAAAACTATTAAAATTTACATATGGCATAAAGTGGATGCCTTGACTCAAATATCCGAAGAAGGACGTACAAGTCTGCGATAAGCTTGGAGGAGCTGACAAGAAGCGTTATTACTCCAAGATTTCCGAATGGGGGAACCTAATAGAAGTAATTTCTATTGCCTGCAGAGCAGGAGGACACACAGTGAACTGAAATATCTAAGTAGCTGTGGAAAAGAAATCAAAAGAGATTCCCTGAGTAGTGACGAGCGAAACGGGAACAGCCCAAACCATAAGATACGCGTAGGTAGCTTCTGTACTTATGGGGTTGTAGGAATAGCATTCGGGGAGGCTAATAAACCGAATATGCTCTATTATAGTTAAGAGAAACACGATGGAACGTGTACCATAGAGGGTGAAAGTCCCGTATCCTAAAACTATTTTAGACCGTATCTGCTATTTCCTGAGTAGGATCAGACACGTGTAATCTGGTTTGAATCTGGGGAGCCCACTCTCCAAGGCTAAATAGTATTTGAGATCGATAGCGAACTAGTACCATGAGGGAAAGGTGAAAAGAACCCCGGGAGGGGAGTGAAATAGAACCTGAAACTTTATGCCTTTAATGAGATGGAGCCTTCGGGTGACATCGTACTTTTTGTAGAACGGACCAACGAGTTAGTGAGTATGGCAAGGTTAAGACAGTTATAGTCGGAGCCGTAGTGAAAGCGAGCCTGAATAGGGCGACTTAGTCATACTTACTAGACCCGAAACTAGGTGAGCTTCCCATGAGCAGGCTGAAGTCTCGGTAAAACGAGATGGAGGGCCGAACCATTTGGAGCTGCAAGTCCATTGGATGACTTGTGGGAAGGAGTGAAAAGCTAATCGAACCTAGAGATAGCTGGTTCTCCGCGAAATAGCTTTAGGGCTAGCCTCGGTTAACTATTATGGAGGGGTAGAGCTCTGATAGGGCTAGCGGGACGCGAGTCTTAGCAAACCCTGATAAACTTCGAATACTCTATAAACTATACCGGGAGTCAGACGGTGACAGATAAGTGCCATCGTCAAAAGGGAAACAGCCCAGACTACTATCTAAGGTCCCTAATTTATAACTAAGTGGAAAAAGATGTGAGATTGCTGAGACAACCAGGAGGTTGGCTTAGAAGCAGCCACTCCTTTAAAGAGTGCGTAATAGCTCACTGGTCAAGCGATCTTGCGCTGAAAATTCAACGGGGCTAAGTTATAAACCGAAGATGTAGACTTGTAATTTATTACAATTGGTAGCGGAGCGTTCCGTATGTTGATGAAGGTAAAGTGTGAGCTTTGCTGGAGATATCGGAAGTGAAAATGTTGGTATGAGTAACGTAATGAAGATGAAAACTCTTCACACCGGATACCCAAGGTTTCCTACGCAACGTCAGTCGACGTAGGGTTAGTCGGTCCTAAGGTGCAACCGAAAGGTGGAGCTGATGGATATCAGGTTAATATTCCTGAACTATGTATATCAGTGAAGGGGGGACATATCGGGATATAGAGGATTCTTAATGAATTGAATTACGAACACGAGTCTGAGAATGTAGGAAAATCCGCATTCTTAAGGGCGAGTCTAGTTATGGTGGATGTGTGAGCTTGCTTACATTGAAATCGGCCTCTACTATATTCTGGTATCGAGAAAAGCCTCTAAGCGTTAATGATATATGTAACCGTACCGAAAACGAACACTCGTGGGTTAGTGGAGAACACTAAGGTGGACGAGATAACCATGGTTAAGGAACTCGGCAAAACAGCGGTCGTAACTTCGGGATAAGACCTGCCTTCAATTTAATTTAGATTGGAGGCCGCAGCGAAAGAACTCAGGCGACTGTTTACCAAAAACACAGCTCTCTGCAAACTCGTAAGAGGATGTATAGGGGGTGATGCCTGCCCAGTGCTAGAAGGTTACGGGGATCTGTGCAAGCAGTGAACTTAAGCCCCAGTGAACGGCGGCCGTAACTATAACGGTCCTAAGGTAGCGAAATTCCT
>UPTN01000849.1_pt1 | contig 14572 bp, 17 predicted proteins | sample 2160111 | NCBI WGS metagenome assembly UPTN01 (sample SAMN06265058, study PRJEB28932) | marine metagenome | isolation source: Columbia River Estuary | place: USA:Columbia River Estuary, USA | collected 2014-05-05 | reverse complement strand
CAATTGCTCCTGGATGAGGTCCGTGAGGTATTCCTCCTGGATGCAATGTAATTTGTCCTTTTTCAATATTGTTTCTACTCATAAAATCACCATCAACATAATATAATATTTCTTCTGAATCTATATTACTATGATGGTAGGGAGCAGGAATAGATTTTGGGTGATAATCGTACATTCTTGGTACAAATGAACATACCACAAAACCTGCGGCTTCCCAGGTTTGATGTATTGGTGGAGGCATATGAATACGCCCAGTGATTGGTTCAAAATCGTGAATTGAAAAGGCGTATGGATAATTAAAGCCGTCCCAACCAACCACATCAAAAGGATGACTGCCATACATATATTCCCATAAAACACCTTGTTTTTTTATTAGAATTTTAAAGTTTCCTTTCTCATCATGAGTTTCTAAATTGGCGGGCAACCTAAAATCCCGTTCACAAAAAGGCGCATGTTCTAATAACTGTCCGAAATTATTTCTATAACGTTTTGGAGTTACAATTGGGCTGAAAGACTCTACGTAAAGCAACCTATTATCATCGGTATCAAAATCTATCTGATAAACGGTTCCGCGAGGAATTATCAAATAATCACCATATTTAAAATCTATATTTCCATACATGGTTTTTAATGTTCCCGAACCAATATGAACAAAAAGCATTTCATCAGCGTCGGCATTTTTATAGAAATAATCTTTTGAAAATGCTTTGGGAGCAGCCAAGCCAATATGTAAATCGTTGTTTACAAATAAGGTTTTTCTGCTGTCTAAATAATCAGTTTCTGGTTTTAATGAAAAGCCTTTAAAGCTTAAGGCTTTCATGTTTTTCTCAACTGCTATTTTAGGAGTAACATTTTTCAGCTGTTGAATTTCTGAAACCACTGTTGGCGGATATAAATGATAAATCAATGATGACATTCCTACAAAACCAGCTGTTCCAAAAAGCTCTTCCTGATACAAACCTCCTTTGGGTTTTTCGAATGTTGTGTGTCTTTTAGGTGGAATTTCCCCTAATGTATAATATCTAGGCATTTATTGAAATTTTTAGTTATAAAATTCCCTAAAAGGGTGAAAATTAGTTTTAAAAGTATGCCAGCTTGGAGTAAAAATGTGTTTAGCTGGACTTATTGAATTAAAGATACGCAATTAATAAATACAAAACGGATCTTTAAAATGAACAAACTCATTCAGGATTTCGCTTCATTAAGAATTTAAGAAGTAATAATAAACCTTTCCAACTTTGTGTCATAATTACAAATATAGCCTTTTTTTTGAAAGTTTAACTAAATAAAAAAGAGCAACTTAAGTCGCTCTTTTTTTAAATATTTTAATAAAAATCAGAATGAAATTCCGTTAACTTCAATGACGCGTTTAATTTGTGGCGCATGTCTTTTTATAGTTGCCTCAACACCGTTTTTTAAAGTCATTTGATTTACAGAACAGCCCAAACAAGCCCCCTCAAGCTGAACGCTTACAGTTCCATCGGTTATTTCAACCAATGAAATATTGCCTCCGTCAGCTTCTAAATAAGGTCTAATTTCTTGTAATGCATTTTCAACATTAACTCTCAATTCTTGTTCACTCATAATTTTTTATTTTGTGCTACAGCCACTCATTGTTGTAATTTTCACAATTTCGGTTGGAGGTAAATCGGTGTTTCTCTTTACCAATTCTGACAATGCATTTTTTGTAATTTCAGAGAATGCAATTTCCAAAGGTGTATTGTCTTGTAATGCCACTGGATGCCCTACATCGCCTGCTTCTCTGATACTTTGTACCAAAGGCACTTCACCTAAAAACGAAGCACCAATATCTTCTGCTAAATTTTTCGCACCATCTTTTCCAAAAATATAATATTTATTGTTTGGAAGTTCGGCAGGTGTAAAGTAACTCATATTTTCAATAATACCTAAAACAGGCACATTGATAGATTCTTGTTGAAACATCGCAACTCCTTTTTTTGCATCAGCCAAAGCTATGTTTTGTGGAGTACTTACAATTACGGCACCAGTTACTGGAACTGACTGAACAATGGATAAGTGAATATCACCTGTTCCTGGAGGTAAATCAATTAATAAAAAATCTAATTCTCCCCAATGTGAATCAAAAATCATTTGATTTAAAGCTTTTGAAGCCATTGCACCTCTCCATATTACCGCCTGATTTGCATCTGTAAAAAAGCCTAGCGACAATATTTTAACACCATAACTTTCAATTGGCTGCATTTTAGCATGTCCATCAATTTCTATTGATAAAGGTTTTGCATTGGCTACATCAAACATTAAATGTATTGAAGGTCCGTAAATATCAGCATCTAAAATACCAACTTTAAAGCCCATTTTTTGTAAACAAACAGCCATATTTGCAGTAATGGTAGATTTTCCTACCCCACCTTTTCCAGAAGCAACAGCAATAATATTTTGAATACCTGGTACTTTTGGCTTTTCTGGCTTGAAAGGTTCATTTTTTGCATCTGAAGTTACATTCACTTTTACGTCAGCTTTTACATCAATTTTTTGATGAATCACTTTCATGATTTCAACTTCAATTTTCTTTTTTGCTTGTAGCGTAGGGTTCGCAATGGTTACATCAACTATTATTTCTTTATCAAAAGTCACAATATTTTTAATGGCTCCGCTTTCAACTAAATTTTTACCTTCTCCAGGAGCGGTAATGGTTTCTAGGGCTTTTGTAATGTCTTTTTTACTGTAGGTCATATTCTTTATATAAAATCATTCTAAACAACAAATATACAGACTTAGTATGAATATTAAAACATTAGTAATAAAAAGTAATACAGGGTTGTTACAGTTAAAAAAATTACAAGCGTGTTATCTCTTTGGAAGGATCCCAAAAAATAGTTTCAAAATGTTGAATTTGATTGTCCTTTACAACAATGCCTTCACTTTCCAAAAGTTGTTGCATTAAGTTGGTACCGTCAAAATGAAATTTACCTGTTAACAAGCCTTTTCTGTTTACCACTCTATGGGCAGGAATTTCTTCGTTATTGTGTGATGCATTCATCGCCCAGCCAACCATACGCGCTGAACGCGCTGCGCCTAAATATTTCGCAATAGCACCATAACTTGTAACCCTTCCATAAGGAATAAGTTTGGCTATCTCATATACTTTTTGAAAGAAATTTTCAGATTTTGGCATTTGCTAAAAATAGTGAAAAAGTTGGATGTAGGCAATAGAGATGGCGCAATAAGACATAGCCAAGAGTTTAATTGAAGGTGGTGTTTATCAACCTAAAGCCAACTGCGAAAGGCTTATTGCTTTATCTTAAATTTAATGTAAGTAATAGGCTTTCCTTGTTCTAAATACTGACTTTCATAAAAAGTTTGTGTGGAAGTAACTTCTTTTGGAGATTCGAAATTTTTATAAATATCGTGATGTGCATACAACACTTCATGACCTGCTCCATGTAACAATCCTAAGGTATAACCGTGCATAAACTCGCTATCCGTTTTTAAATTTACAACACCATCAGGTTTTAAAATGGTATGGTATTTTTTTAAAAATTCAGCATTTGTAAGTCTGTGCTTTGTACGGGTGTATTTAATTTGTGGGTCAGGAAATGTAATCCAAATTTCATCAACTTCATTTTTTGCAAACAACAAATCAATCAATTCAATTTGGGTTCTTAAAAAAGCGACATTGGTCAGTTTTTCTTCTAAAGCAGTTTTTGCGCCGCGCCAAAAACGAGCCCCTTTTAAGTCGATTCCAATATAATTGATGTTGGCATTTTTACGCGCCAATGCGATGGTGTATTCACCCTTTCCGCATCCTAATTCTAAAACTATTGGATTGTTGTTGTTGAAATGTGTATTCCAATTTCCCTTTAATGAAGAACCATTTAACACTTCTTCTCTTGTGGGCTGAATGACATTTGAAAATGTATCGTTTTCACGAAATCTTTTGAGTTTGTTTTTACTTCCCACAGTTAGTAGTGTATTTTAAAAAGAAAATTAAGTATGAAAAAAAAAGAAAATTATTCGTTTCCAGACTTCTTGTATTTTTTTAATTCACCTAACCAATAAAAAAGAGCAATAAAAGTAATTACAATAAATATCCAGCTAGCTGTATTTTGTAACCACCAATTATCCATTGATCGAATTTCATGGTAAGGAGCAAATAAAACATTTGTAAAAAAATCACCTATAGTCTTAAAAATATTGTTTGCAATCATATCTTAATTATATTTACAGGCAAAAGTATAAAATATAGTAATGATAGCCAATTTTTTTAATAAAACTAAACCCATTGTTCATTTCATTATTACCATAGGCTTACTTGTATACTTTGTTTCGGCGAATCTTTTATTTAATCACAATGGGTTTTCAACATTGTTTTTAGCGGAAAGGGCCGGGATATTTCTAGGCTTCATTGTTATGTTGTTCATTTTAAATTTTATCATTCAAAAAAACAATCTAACACAAAACAACTCATATGCATTGTTGATTGTTGCATTGCTTTTAGGTACATTTTACGAGACAATGTTTAGCAATGTGTTGCTATTTACCAACATTGCATTGTTGTTGGGTTTTAGAAAAGTATACAGTTTAAGGTCGGGAACAAATACAAAACAAAAACTTTTTGATGCAGGGTTTTGGGTAGGAATCTCAGCCTTGATAGACCCTTGGAGTATTTTTTATGTAGTGCTCATCTATTTGGCAATTTTAATTTATCAAAAAATGGATCTTAGGAATATATTTATTCCACTTATTGGGATTGCTACTCCTGTATTTATCTTTTTCACCTATTGTTTTTACTTTGATAATTTGGAATTGTTTTATGGCAGTTGGATGTTCAATCCAAATTTAGATTTTGGAAATTACAATCAGTTTAAATATTTAATGCCCATTGCTTTTTTATTAACGCTTTTAATTTGGTCGATTGTAGTTTTAACACCAAAAATAGGAACTGAAGGAATCAATGTAAAACGCTCATGGCGGTTGGTTTTAAATCACCTTTTAATTTCGGTATTTATCATCATCTCTTCACCAGTTAAAAATGGTTCAGAACTATTTTATATGGTGTTCCCATTGAGCATTATAGTCGCCAATTTTTTAAAAAAAAGCGCTTCCAAAAGTTTTAAGAATTTAATTTTATACTTCATTTTAGCAATTTCTATAGTTGTTTATTTTTTATAATTTTTCCCCAAAACACAAGTCGCCAGCATCACCCAAACCAGGAACGATATAGCCTTTATTGTTTAGGTTTTCATCAATGGTCGCAATCCACAAGGTGGTATTTTTCGGAAAGTGTTTTTTAACGTATTCAATGCCTTCTTTAGCGCCAATAACACAGGCTAAATGAATTTCTTTTGGCGTTCCGTGCTTTTTTAAACCTTCAAAAACACTTACTAAGCTTTGTCCGGTTGCCAACATTGGGTCAGCTAAAATTAAAGTTTTACCATCTAAATTTGGTGAAGCAAAATATTCAACATTAATTTCAAATTCGGTTTCTGAGGTGTGTTTTCTATAAGCTGAAATAAAACCATTTTCTGCATCATCAAAATAATTTAACAATCCGTTATGCAGTGTTAAGCCAGCTCTTAAAATTGAACATAAAACAACATCTTTTTTAGGTAATTGAATAATTTTACTACCTAAAGGAGTGTTCACTACTTCACTGTTATAGGTTAAAGATTGACTTAATTCATAAGCAATTATTTCCCCGATACGTTCAATGTTTCGTCTAAAACGCAAGGAATCCTTTTGAAGGACTTCATCTCTAATTTCAGCAATAAATTTATTTAAGATAGAATTTTTTGAATCAAGAATATTGATATGCATAAGCGTTAAATTTATGCAAAAATAGCCAATATAATTGAAAAGAAAGGAGTGTATAAAAGTTATTTTTTGTAACTTATAGTTTAGGGATTAATTAAAAAATAAAAAAGTTATGGGACTATTTTCATTTATTAAAAATGCAGGAGCCAAAGTTTTTGGAATTGGAAAAACTACAGAAGAAGAAGCTGCTGAATCAGCTGAAAATAAAGTTGAGATTGCTCGGGAAAAAGCAAAAAAGCTGATAAACGCTGTTACAAAATTGGGTTTTGAGGTAAAAGATTTAAAAGTTGGTGTTAAAGGGGATGCAGCTACCATCTGGGGAGAAGCCAATTCACAGACAACGCGCGAAAAGGTGATTTTAGTGGTTGGAAACACAGCGGGAATTGCAACTGTTGATGATCAAATGACCGTTGTTATTCCGGAGCCAGAAGCACAATTTCATACCGTGGTAAAAGGGGAATACTTAAGTAAAATTGCCAAAAAATATTATGGTGATGCGATGAAGTATCCTTTAATTTTTGAGGCTAACAAACCAATGCTTACAGATCCTGATAAAATTTATCCTGGGCAGGTTTTAAGAATTCCAAAGTTAGATTAACGGTTTTAAGAAGTTAAAATATAAAGGTTTGCGATATTTGCAAACCTTTTTTAGTGCAACAAAAAGCAGTGACATGTGTGAGCAACTAAAATTCAAAAAACAGGTTCGTAAATTAAAAGGTCGCCACTTTTTAGAAATTGCTTAAATTTGCTCAAACAATCAAATTTACATGATACAATCAATGACCGGATACGGGAAAACCGTGTTGCAAATTTCAACCAAAAAAATTACGATTGAGTTAAAATCGCTAAACAGCAAAAATTTAGATTTAAATGTTCGAATTCCTTCTTATTACAGAGAAAAGGAATTAGACATTCGCAAAAATCTGGCTTCCGCTTTGGAAAGAGGTAAAATAGATTTTTCAATTTATATTGAAAATAATGGAGGGGAAGTTTCTTCAAAGATAAATGAAAGTACAGTGAAGGAATATATGGGGCAGTTGCGAAATATTGTGGCTGGAAATGACATTGAATTGTTAAAAATGGCTGTTCGTTTACCCGACGCTTTGAAATCTGAGCGTGAAGAATTGGATGAGGATGAATGGAAGCAAATTGAAACAGGAATAAAGCAAGCGATAGTTGAAATTAACAAATACAGAACGGATGAAGGACTTGTTCTTTTGAACGATTTTGTATTAAGAATTTCAAATATTGATGATTTGTTAGGTCAGGTTATCGCGTTGGATCCGCAACGAATTGAACAAGTAAAGGAAAAATTAAAAAAGGGAATTGAAGAACTTGAGGTGAAAGTTGATCAAAATCGTTTTGAGCAAGAGCTTATTTATTATATAGAAAAACTTGATATTACAGAAGAAAGAGTGCGTTTAAAAAATCACTTAGACTATTTTAAATCCGCTTTAAAATCTGAGGATTCAAATGGAAAAAAACTTGGTTTTATTACACAAGAAATTGGACGTGAAATTAACACCATTGGCTCAAAAGCGAACTTTGCCGATATGCAAAAATTAGTGGTTCAAATGAAAGATGAACTTGAAAAAATCAAAGAGCAAGGTTTAAACGTTTTATAAAATCAAGAATTTTGGAAAAAGAAGGGAAACTCATTGTTTTTTCAGCACCTTCGGGCTCTGGTAAAACAACTATTGTACATCATTTGTTAAAGCAACCGGAATTAAACTTAGATTTTTCTATTTCAGCAACTTCAAGAGAAAGGCGAGGAACAGAAATCAATGGAAAGGATTATTATTTTATGGCTGCCGCCGACTTTCAAAAGCATATTGAAAAAGATGATTTTATAGAATGGGAAGAGGTATACACAAATAATTTTTATGGTACTTTAAAGAAAGAGGTTGAGCGTATTTGGAGTTTAGGAAAACATGTGATATTTGATATTGATGTTGTTGGGGGTTTAAATATAAAACAAAAGTTTCCTGAGCAAACGCTGGCAATTTTTGTAAAACCGCCATCCATCGATGAAATGGAACGCCGACTTAGAAATAGAAAAACAGACAGAGAGGAGAAAATTAAAGAACGTGTTTTAAAAGCTGAAAAAGAATTGAAATATGCAAAAGATTTTGATGTTGTTTTGGTAAATGACAACCTTGAAACAGCAAAAAAAGAAGCCAATAAACTAGTCCAAAATTTCATAAAATAAATGAACCGAGTATGTTAAAAACAGGATGGTTTAAAGATTTGATTATGAGCGAACTGCCTGTGACAATTAAAAAAAATAAAAAACACACATGAAAATTGGGCTCTATTTTGGAACTTTTAACCCAATACATATTGGGCATTTGATTATTGCCAATTACATGGCTGAATTTTCGGATTTAGATGAAGTTTGGTTTGTGATAACACCTTTAAGTCCGTTTAAGAAAAAAAAATCATTATTAGGCAACCATCACAGGTTGGCCATTGCAAATATTGCCGTTGAAGATTACCCAAAATTAAAAACTTCAGACATAGAATTCAAGCTCAAAGAACCAAATTATACCATAAACACACTTATTCATTTAGAAGAAAAGTTTCCAGACCACAAGTTTTGCTTAATGATGGGTGAAGATAATTTGAAAGAATTTCACAAATGGAAAAACTACGAAACCATACTTCAAAACTATGATTTGTATGTATATCCTAGAATTTCTGATGGAAAAACTGAAAATATATTTTTAAATCACCCTAAAATTCATTCAGTAAAAGCACCAATAGTGCAAATATCTTCAACATTTATAAGAAAAGCCATTCACAATAAAAAAGACATTAGCGCAATGTTACCTCCAAATGTGTGGAAATACATTGATGAAATGAATTTTTACAAATCGTAATTTTAGCTTAGTTTTAACACATGTAAAACGGCTTATTGAAATTAACTACACTAAATTTCGTTGTATATTTGTTATACATTATTTATGAAGAAACAAAAAATAGATAAAAAAACTTTCAGAAGAAAATTATTTAATAAATACCGGCTGGTCATTATAAATGAAGATACTTTTGAGGAAAAATTGAGCTTTAAATTGACCAGGTTAAATGTGTTTATTTATGGTGGTCTTTTTTCTATTTTGTTAATTATAGGCACTAGTTATTTAATTGCTTTTACCAATTTAAGGGAATACATTCCTGGATATTCTTCAACCAAATTAAAAAAGGAAGCCACACAATTGGTTTATAAAACAGACTCTTTGGTAGAGGTGTTAAAACTCAACAATTTATATATAGAAAAGGTCAAGGAGGTGCTTACTGGAAAAGTTACGGGGGTTCTCTTTGATAGAGATTCCGTATTAAAATCGATTCAGTACAATAAGGATACGATGAATTTATTTCCTTCTGATGCCGATTTGGAATTTAGGCAAAGTATTGAAATAGCAGATAGATACAGTTTATTTAATGAAGCTACAAAAAATGCAGACATTGTATTCTTTTCACCGGTTTCAGGGATTTTAACCGACGGTTATAACCCAAAAACAAAACATTATGCAGTTGATATTGCTGTTGAAATGGGAACCCCGGTAAAAGCAGTTGCTGATGGAACTGTGATTTTTGCCGAATGGACAGCTCAAACAGGACATGTCATAATTATTGAGCATACTGGAGGGTTTATATCTATTTACAAACACAATACATCACTGCATAAAGCCCAAGGCGAACTAGTGAAATCTGGGGAAGCCATTGCTTCTGCGGGTGATACTGGAGAATTAAGTACTGGGCCACACCTGCATTTCGAATTATGGAATGAAGGTTATCCCGTAAATCCAACAAATTATATTGATTTCGAATGATGAATATTAAATCAATTTTAGCAAAACCTTTTGCAAAACGAATAACTACAAGAATTTATAAGCAAAGTAACAATGCTGTAAAAATTCAAAATAGCGTATTTAAAAAGCTGTTAAAACAAGCACAAAACACAACTTTTGGGAAAGATCATAATTTTAGTAAAATAAATTCATACGCTGAATTTAAACATCAAGTACCAATTAGAGATTACGAAGATTTAAAACCTTATGTAGAAAGGGTTGTTGCCGGTGAAAAAGATATATTATGGAAGGGTAAACCGCTTTATTTTGCCAAAACTTCTGGTACAACTTCAGGTACAAAATACATTCCGCTTACCAAAGCATCTATGCCTACGCACATTACAGCTGCGCGCAATGCTTTGTTGCATTATATAGCTGAAACCAAAAAAAGTGATTTTTTACAGGGAAGAATGATTTTTTTACAAGGAAGTCCTGAGATGGGTGAAAAAAACGGAATTAAAACGGGAAGACTTTCAGGCATTTCAGCGCATTATGTGCCTAAATATCTTCAAAAAAACAGATTGCCAAGTTGGAAAACCAATTGTATTGAAGATTGGGAAACCAAGGTTGAAGCTATTATTGATGAAACCCTCCATGAAAATATGACTTTAATTGGTGGAATTCCATCTTGGGTGCAAATGTATTTTGAAAGAATTGTGGAACGAACTGGGAAAAAAGTGGGGGAAGTGTTTCCAAATTTCAATCTATTTGTTTACGGCGGTGTAAATTATGAACCCTATCGAAACAAATTTGAAAATTTAATAGGCAGAAAAGTTGATACCATTGAATTGTACCCTGCTTCCGAAGGATTTATTTCGTATCAAGATGCTCAAAACGAAAAAGGAATGCTGCTTTTAACCAACAATGGCATTTTTTATGAGTTTATCCCAGCGGAAGAATTTTACAATGAAAATCCAACAAGAATTTCGTTGGCCGATGTGAAATTAGGCGTAAATTATGTTTTAATTTTAAATACAAATGCAGGTCTTTGGGGCTACAATATTGGTGACACCGTTGAATTTGTTTCATTAGATCCTCATAGAATCATTGTAACAGGAAGAATCAAACATTTTATTTCAGCTTTTGGGGAACATGTAATAAGTAATGAAGTTGAAAACGCATTGAACTTTCAAACTGAAAACACAAGCATTCGCATTAATGAATTTACAGTTGCGCCGCAAATAACACCAGAAACCGGCTTGCCTTATCACGAATGGTTTATTGAATTTGAGAATAAACCAGCTGATTTAGCGTTGTTTGCGAAAAATATAGACAAATCATTACAAGAACAAAACAGTTATTATTTTGATTTGATTGTTGGTAAAATTTTACAACCTTTAAAAATTACCTTAATTGAAAAAGGGGGTTTTCATCATTATATGAAATCCGTTGGGAAATTAGGCGGGCAAAATAAGATACCTCGTTTATCAAACGACAGGAAAATAGCGAATGAACTTTCAAAATTTCAAGAAAAATGATCGTAAAATCTGTAAATATTGGAGCAAAAAGAACCATTGATTATAAAGGTAAAATTGTTGAAACCGGCATTTTCAAATTTCCGGTAAAGCAGGCTATTTTTTTAGGGGAAGAAGATGTCGAAAAGGATGCTGTTATTGACAGAAAATACCATGGAGGAATTGAACAGGCCGTTTATGGCTATTCAGAAAACCATTACGAATATTGGAAAAAATTATATCCTAAATTAGACTGGCAATATGGAATGTTTGGAGAAAATTTAACCATTTCAAATTTAGAAGAAACCGAGATTCATGTTGGCAACACCTATCAATTAGGGGAAGTCATTTTAGAAGTAACAAAACCACGCGAGCCTTGTTTTAAACTTGGAATCCGATTTGGAACCCAAACTATTTTAAAACAATTTTGGAATTCCAGCAAAAGCGGTATTTATTTTAAAGTTTTAAAAACAGGAAATGTTGCCGTTGGGGATCGATTGACATTGATTCAAAAAAGTGAAAACACACCAACGATTGCGGAGGTTTACGAAACAAAAAAAGCATAGTAGTTTTAGTTAATAGTAAGGCTATTTCAATTAAAAAGGGTTCACAATTGTGAACCCTTTTCTAATAATCAAAGAAAGTTTGGTTTATTTCTTAGATAATAAATCTCTTATTTCAGTTAACAATTCTTCTTGAGAAGGTCCTTTTGGCGCTGCTGGAGCTGGAACTTCTTTTTTCTTGGTTTTATTAATGGCTTTAATCATCATAAACATTACAAATGCCACAATGATAAAATCGATAAGGTTTGTTAAAAAATCACCGTATAATACAGCTACTTCACCAGTTACTGCACCGGCTTCATCCATAACGCCTTCATTAATTACATACTTTAAATCTTTAAAGTCAGATTTGAAAATTAATCCAACAAGTGGAGAAACGATTCCACCAGTAAATGAAGATACAATTTTGTTAAAGGCAGCACCCATAACAAAACCTACTGCAATGTCAACAAGGTTTCCCTTCATTGCAAAATCTTTGAATTCTTTTAGCATTCCCATTTTATTTGTCGTTTTAAATGATTCGTTGTGCTAATATAATAAAAAAAATAGTTTTGTTAAAATTTTGTTAAGACCCTTTTTATGCGTTGAGAAATAGCGGTGAGTAATTCGTAAGGTATTGAGTTTATAGATTTTGCCAAATGCTCAATATGTTGTTGGTTTTTGTAAATAACAGCTTCATCACCTTCTTGGCAATCAATATCAGTAACATTCACCATAATAACATCCATACAAACATTTCCAAGAATTGGTGCTTTTTTATTATGGATGTAAACGTATCCTACACCATTTCCAAATTGTCTTGAAATTCCATCGGCGTGACCAATGGGTATGGTGGCAGTTCTTATGGTGGTATTGGCCATAAAAGCGCGATTGTAGCCCACAGATTCCCCTTTTTCAATGGTATGAATTTGAGAAATAACCGAAGTTAAAGTAAGTACATTTTTTAACTTTTTTGTTTCATGCTCTTCATTCCCAAAGCCGTATAAGCCAATGCCGAGTCTTACCATATCAAATTGCGCTTCTTCGGCATAATTGATAATCCCTGAAGTATTCAACATATGTTTAAAAGGAATGTTTTTCAGTGTTGGCGTTAATTCAGCAGCAATAGCCTTGAAGTCATTTATTTGCTGCATTGTAAATGCACGTTCATTTAAATCTTCACTAGCAGCAATGTGTGAGAAAATCGAAGAAATTTCTACAGCATTCTGACTATTGATAAGGCTTGAAATCTCAGAAATATCTTTTTTAGCAAACCCCAATCGGTTTAAACCAGTATTGAATTTTAGGTGAATAGGATAATTTTTTAGCTTATTGTTTTCAGCAATTTCAATAACGTCTTCTAATAATTTTATGGAATAAATATTTGGTTCTAAGCAGTAATCAAATATTTTTTGAAGGTTCACTTTTTGTGGATGTAAAACCAAAATAGGGTTTTTAATACCGGCAGCTCTTAATGCAATTCCTTCATCTAAATAAGCAACAGCAAAATAATGAACTTTATCAGCAATGTGTTTGGCTATTGCTACAGAACTGCTTCCGTAACCAAATGCTTTCACAACAGCTAATATTTTGGTTGTACTTTTAAGTTTGGATTTAAAGTAATTTAAGTTAAAATCTACAGCATTTAAATCGATATTTAAAACAGTAACGTGGCTATTTTCCATTGTTGGTTTCCTCGGCTTTTTTAATTTTAGCAGCTCGCATCGCTTTAAAATAAGCTGCTCTGCTCAAAGGTTCATATTCCTGAGTTTCACCCAACAAAACCAGCGCATCGCTTTGGGCTGTTCGGTAACTATAATGTGCTAAATTTCCTGTTCTGGTGCAAACGGCATGAACTTTTGTAACATATTCAGCAGTTGCCATCAATGCGGGCATTGGGCCAAAGGGATTCCCTTTAAAATCCATATCTAAACCGGCAACAATAACACGAACACCTCTGTTTGCCAAATCATTACAAACAGCTACTATTTCATCATCAAAAAACTGGGCTTCATCAATACCAACCACATCAACATCACTGGCTAAAATGCGAATATTTGCTGAAGAAGGAACAGGTGTAGACCTGATTTCGTTGGCATCGTGGGAAACGACTTTTTGGTCATCGTATCTAACATCAATGGCAGGCTTAAAAATCTCAACTTTTTGCTTGGCAAACTGCGCTCTTTTTAGCCTACGAATCAATTCTTCTGTTTTCCCAGAAAACATAGAGCCGCAAATTACTTCTATCCAGCCAAATTGTTCGGTATGATTTACTGTATTTTCAAGAAACATTTTGTAATTTCACGCTTGAAAGGTTATTGTCTTTTTTAAATAAAAGCAACAAATATATCGTTATATTTTTTACTTTCGTTTATTGTATATTTCAAATTGGTGAAGCACCAATTGGAATTTTACAAATTTATTAAAAATAACACATCAAAAACTATTTAACATCTCAACTTATGCACAAAAAATTAGAAGCTGAACTAGTAAGCCTGGCACACAGTATTTTACAAATGAAAAATAAAGAAGATGTGCAGACTTTACATATAAAAGCCCAAAGTATATACGAAAAATTAACCTTGTTGAAGTTTGTTGAGTCGTATATCAATACACCTAGTGATGTGTCACAAACAAAAGAAGAAATAATAGAGACTCTTGAAAATGAGCTGGTAGCAGAGGCACCTGAAAAAGCTAAATTAAATATTGAAGTTGAGGAAATTATTTCTGAAAAACCGATTGAGGAGTTGGAAGCGTCGGTGGATTTTGTTGAGGAAATCATTGTTGAAGAAGAAACCATTGTGATGGAAGAAATCACTGAGGAAGAACCAGTTGAAGAATTTTTAGATGAAAAGGAATCCATTATAGAAAAACCTGCCGATGAAAATGAAATTTTCACTCATGAACAAGTTGAAGCAATATTTGACAC
>UPTN01000848.1_pt1 | contig 14586 bp, 12 predicted proteins | sample 2160111 | NCBI WGS metagenome assembly UPTN01 (sample SAMN06265058, study PRJEB28932) | marine metagenome | isolation source: Columbia River Estuary | place: USA:Columbia River Estuary, USA | collected 2014-05-05 | reverse complement strand
CTTCGGAATTAAATCAGGATTATCAACAACCAAATTCGCATAAAACAAACGTTTTTCACGCGAATGATTGACATAATTTAATTCTTTGTAGAGTTGTGCCGTAGTCAAATGGATTTCTTATTTTTAATGAATAAATTTAAAAAAAATGAAGATTATAAAAAAGATACTTTTGCTTTTACTCATTGTTTTTGTCATTGCGCAATTTTTTGGTCCTGATAAAAATAAAGGGGATTTAGCATCAATTGACGCATTTCTCACCGATACAAATCCACCCGAGGATGTAAAACTTATTTTAAAGGAAAGTTGCTACGACTGTCATAGCGATGTCACTCTTTATCCGTGGTATAATAAAATCACGCCAGTAAATTATTGGATGGCAGATCATGTGAAACATGCTAAAAAGCATTTTAATGTCTCTAATTGGGAAGGAAATTCAATTAAAAAGAAGGATCATAAACTTGAAGAACTCATTGAAATGGTTGAAGATAAAGAGATGCCTTTAAATTCATACACATGGATGCATAGTGAGGCTAATCTTTCTGATGCACAAAGGCAATCTTTGATGAATTGGGCAGAACAAGTACGATTCAAATATAGCTTAGCACCTAAGCCAGAATAGACCTTTAATCAATTCAAATTTAATGCTTAAAAATCTATTAATTATAGGATATGTTTGGCCTGAGCCACGGAGTTCTGCGGCTGGTACAAGAATGTTACAACTTATAGAATGTTTTAAAACTCAAGAATACCAAATTACTTTTGCCAGTCCATGTGCGAAAAGTGATAATGCCATTGATTTGAATGCAATTGGTGTAAATCCAGTTAGCATAGTTTTAAATGATCCTAGTTTTGATGAATTCATTAAAACGTTAAATCCTGAGGTTGTTCTGTTTGATCGTTTTATGATGGAAGAACAATTTGGTTGGCGTGTCGCAGAACATTGTCCAAATGCACTAAGAATTCTCGACACTGAAGATTTGCATAGTTTACGAAAGGGCAGACAGCAAGCTTTTAAAGACAACATGCTTTTTGATGATAGCTATATGTATAGTGAATTAGCAAAGCGTGAAATAGCGAGCATTTATCGTTGTGATTTAAGTTTAATTATTTCGGAAGTAGAATTGGAATTATTGAAGCTTCGTTTTAAAGTCGATGAGGATATATTATATTATTTACCTTTCATGCTAAAAAAACTGCCTTCTGATGCGATTAATAATTTTCCAAAATTTGAAGACCGAAAGCATTTTATAACAATCGGAAATTTTTTGCACGAACCTAATTATAATGCGGTTCTATACCTAAAGGAAACTATTTGGCCACTAATACGAAAGCGATTACCTAAAGCTGAAATGCATATCTATGGTGCTTATGCAAGTCAAAAAGTGAATCAATTGCATAATGAAAAAGAGAAATTTTTAATTCAAGGTTTTGCCGAAGATGTTAACGTTGTCATGCAAAATGCCAGAGTCTGCTTAGCGCCAATTCGATTTGGAGCAGGACTAAAAGGGAAGCTATTTGATGCTATGCAAAACGGAACACCATGTGTTACAACTTCAATAGGAGCAGAGGGTGTCTTTGGTACTTTTGATAGTAATGGATTTATTGAGGACAATGCGCAAGATTTTGCAGATCAAGCCGTGACATTATATAATGAAAAACATATTTGGAACGAAAAGCAAAGTAATGGATTTCAACTAATAAATAAACGTTTTAATAAGATTCAACATCAATTAGGTTTTATAAAAAGGTTAAATGAGGTCTTGACTAATTTAAAAGCACATCGACTTCAAAACTTCACCGGGCAAATGTTATGGCATCAAAATATGCAAAGCACGAAGTATTTGAGTAAATGGATTGAAGAAAAGAATAAAAATTAATCTGTATCTTTAAAACGTTTTTTACATCAACTAATCCAACCCAAAAATGAAATTATTAAAGTTTTCTACAGCAAGTCTCTTGCTTGCGCTATTATTGTCCTGTAATAATTTAAACGCACAAGTTACCTCAGAGCAAATCGATTCGATCGTTAATTATGCAATGACAAAATTTAATGTCGCCGGAACTGCAGTTGCTGTGGTTAAGGATGGTAAAATAATTCATAATAAAGGCTATGGAGTAAAATCTATTGAAACTAAAGAATCTGTAGACCAACACACACAATTTGCCATTGCATCAAATAGTAAGGCTTTTGTTACTGCAGGATTGGCCATTTTAGTTGAAGAAGGCAAAATAGATTGGCAGGATAAAGTAAAGGATCATATTCCAGAATTCACGATGTACAATGATTATGTAGAGGATAATTTTAATATCCTTGATTTAGTCACACATCGTAGTGGATTGCCGTTAGGAATGGGAGATTTAATGTTTTTCCCAGATGGTACAGACTTTACTATGGATGACCTCTTGGCTAGTTTTCAGCATTTCAAATCGTCTTCTGCTTTTCGTACAAAATGGGATTATGATAACCTCTTATATATTGTAGCAGGTGAGTTGATTGCCAGAAAGAGTGGTATGACTTGGGAGGCATTTACGAAAACGCGTATTCTTGAACCATTAGGGATGGATAATTCATTTGCATCTTTAGCAGATATAAAAGACACTTCAAATTTATCAGCATCACATTCTACTGAAACAGGAACGATCAGAGTTATTCCAACCTTTGAAGAGATGATGAATGGCGCTGCTGGGGGTATTTTTTCTAATGTTGATGATTTATGCCAATGGCTGTTTCTCCATTTGAATGCTGGAAAGTATGGTGAGAATTTGGATAAAGAATTGTTTACCGCTGCTAACCACAATGAAATGTGGAAAATTCATACGGTTATGGGTGTAAATAAGAATCCACGATATAATTCACATTTTTCTGGTTATGGATTAGGCTGGTTTTTGTCTGATGTTAAAGGCAATATGAAAGTTGAGCATACAGGAGGTTTGCCTGGTATGTTGTCTCAAACTATTTTAATTCCTGATATGGATTTAGGTATCGTTATTTTAACGAATACGAGTAATGATGGAGGTGGATTATTTTCTTCTGTATCTCAAACGATTTTGGATATGTATTTCGAATTGGACGATTTTAAGTGGATTGATAAATATTCTGACTATTTGAAATCAAAGGAAAGTGGAGGAGATGGCATAACCGATAAAGTATGGGAAACGGTTGAGAATTTAAAGGAAAAATCAGTTGATAACAAGAAGTATATTGGTTTATATAACGATAATTGGTTTGGAACCTGTGAAGTATTTATGAAAGCGGGTCAACTATGGCTTAAATTTCATCGTTCACCAAAACTAAATGGACCTTTAGGGTTTTATGAAGATGAAACCTTTGCCATTAAATGGGAATATCAAGATATGAATGCCGATGCATTTGTAACATTTACGCTAGATGAAAATGGAAAGGCTGAAGGCATAAAAATGAAAGGGATATCGCCTAATATTGATTTTAGCTTTGATTTTCACGATTTAGATTTGAAACGCAACAATTAATGATAAGCTTATTAAGAAAAATTAGAAAAAATCTTGTGACAGAAAATAGAGTCAGTAAATATTTTTTATATGCAGTTGGTGAGATTGTACTGGTTGTTATCGGTATTCTTTTGGCGCTTCAGATAAACACGTGGAATAAAGAAAAACAAATTAAAGTACTTGAGCACTCTACTTTAGTAAACTTAAAAGAAGATTTAGAAATTCAAAAAGAATTATTAAAAGAGCAAATTGATTACGAAGTGAATATAGCGGTTTTAATTGATTCTGCTCAGCAATACATAGGGAATGATGCTAATAAGGCCATATTATCGCGCTTCCTATTTGAATTAAATGGGCGTCATACGTTTAAAGCAAATAGAGTAACCTTTAATAATATAATTTCTAATGGGAGTATTAATTTAATTTCGGAGGCCAAATTACAAAACAGCATTATACGATATTTTCAGCGTTTAGATTATGTAGAGTCTGTAGTAAATAACAATAATTTATATATGGTTGATTCCAATTTTGGAGCTTTTGTATCAAACAATCCTCTCGGATTGGAACTAAATGATGATAACACGGTTAATGCAAATATTCAATTTAACGTCAAACAAAAATATTTAGTTTTTTCGCAGCTCAAGTATCGTGGTCATGCATCGTTAAGCATTAAAAATATTTGTAATAATTTATTTGTTTTAACGGAAGAATTAATAAATGAAATAGATGCTATTTTAAAATAATTTGTTATTTATTTCCTCTATAACTTCTTTAACACCAATCGTTGCCTTTTCAGAAATAACCATTAGATTATCCTTACTATTCATCATCGGATTAGGATCAATAAAAAAAGTCATGGTGTTTTCTGGCACATAATGCATTAGGCTTGCTGCAGGATATACTTGCATGCTTGTGCCAATAATGATTAATATATCGGCGGTTTGGCAAATATCGACTGCTTTTTCAATCATAGGAACGGCTTCACCAAACCATACAATATGTGGCCGCATTTGGTAACCTTTTTTACAGAGATCACCAAGAACCAAATCCGTTTTCCATTCGTGTATATCTTGTTCATCGAAGGTACTTCTTGCTTTTAATAATTCACCATGTAAATGAACGACGTTAGAGCTTCCTGCGCGTTCGTGTAGATCATCAACGTTTTGTGTCACTATAGAAACGTTGTGTTTTTGCTCTAATTTTGTTAAATCTATATGAGCTTCGTTAGGTTCTACTTCAAAAAGTTGTCTTCTTCTTTGATTGTAAAAATCTAAAACTAATTCGGGGTTTTTAGTATATCCTTCAGGAGAAGCAACTTCCATAACGTCATGTCCTTCCCATAATCCATCCGCATCTCTAAAGGTTTTAATGCCACTTTCAGCGCTTATTCCAGCACCAGTTAATACCACAATGTGTTTCATATCATAAATTTAGTAATTTTGGGCTATGGTTGACCTTCACCTTTTAGAATATTTAGAAAATTATTTAACTGAAAATAGAAGTGCACGCTTTAGTCAGGTTTTATTGCAACGCACAAAACATTTTACAGTGGCGACTGAAGACGTTTATCAATTGCATAATACGAGTGCTGTTATGAGAAGTTGTGATGTTTTTGGGATACAAGAATTAAATATTGTTGAGGAGGTTAATAGCAAGTCGATTGATAGTGAAATTGCGATGGGAGCACAAAAATGGGTTGATTTAAATCGGTTTCACTCGGTTAAGGACTGTTTGAGTAGTTTAAAAAGCAAAGGCTATCAGATTGTTGCCACTACACCGCATGCCAATGACAATTTATTGCACGAGTTTGATGTGTCTAAAAAATCTTGTTTTTTCTTTGGAAGAGAAACGGAAGGTTTATCTCAAGACGTTATAGATGCGGCAGATTGCTTTTTAAAAATCCCAATGGTTGGCTTTACTGAAAGCTTGAATATTTCGGTTTCGGCTGCAATCGTTTTACAACATGTTACCACAAAATTAAAACAAAGTAATATTGATTGGCAATTATCTAAAATAGAACAACATGAAAAGCGTTTAGACTGGATAAAGAAAACCATTAAGAGTTATGATGAGATTGTAGCCCATTATTATAAAATGAAAAAATAAGAATACATACAATGCAGTTCTAAAATCGACTAGAACGGCTGCGGCTTAATACTTTGTATTCTTCATAACATTCGCTAATGGCATCGAGTACTTGAAGGTCGTTCGCAGAATTTATAAAGTCTTTAGAATAGTTACACTGACTAATAATTTCATCTAAATCAACCTTATCCACTTGCAATAATACCGAAAGCATTTCTCGGTCAAAACGGGATGCTAACAACGTGCGAATTTCGTCATCTTGCCTCATCTTTTTTAACTTACGCATTTCATTAGGTTGTTTGCCAAACATGCGATGCAAAAAATCTGCTGGATTAAAAATAGCACCAAGGACTTTGGTTACAGAACTCGGTGAATTGTTACCAGCTTCATATCCTGTGCCAGGTAAACCAGAAATGGCATATCTATAGTTGTTATTTTGAACCACATTTTTAATGTCGACTGCAAGGTGACCAGTAAGTCTGAATTGTGTAACAACAACTTCTTCTAAGGCTAATGCTAACTCAGTAAGCGCTATTTTGGAACTACCATATTTTAACCAATCATTAGTAACTTTTACTTTGATAGATTTAAAGCCTAAATACGAAAAATGTAACGTATCACTAGCTTTTGCAGTGAGTTCAAATTCTCCATTTGCATTAGTAGTTGTCCCTAAAACTTGTGTGATATTTACAATATTTACACTCTCTAAAGGCGTATCATCTGCTGCATTAATTACGACACCAATCACTTTAGTAGCTTGATCTTGACCATAACTAAAAGCTATTGTGAATAACACAGCAATAAATAATAAGCCCTTTTTCATTAATGATTATTAGTTTATAAAAGTAGTAAACATAATCGCAAAAATATTACAACAAAGCGTTTTTGACTAAAAATTAACAAAATTACTTAACGTCTAGAACGTCTCGGTCTTGCATGTGTTGTTTTAAATTCAGATTTATCTCTATCAGAACGGCCTGATTTATTTTCAGCACTTCGTCTTTCGCTTCTGTTTCCAGAATCACTGCGTCTCTCATTTCTGTCACCAGAATCACTTCGTCTACCTGAAGATCGTCTTTCACCTCTTGGTCTGTCAGAAGAACCACGTCTTCTATCTCCGCCACCATCTCTTCGTCTTCCACCGCCGCCATCGCGTCTTCCGCCACGACTGCGTCCGCCGCCGCCGCGATCTTCACTGACTTCAACATTAACAAAACGGCCGTCTTGTTTAAAGTCTGTAAAAAAGGCTAAAACCTTCTCTTGATGCTCTTTTTCAGTATTGAAAAAAGAGAAACTTTCTTTTACATCTACTTTAAATACATCATCACGACCAAGTTCAAGAACTTCCTTTAAAAAGTCTTTTAACTTCATCCAATCGTAGCCATCTTTGCGGCCAACATTGATAAAGTAACGCGAGTCATTAGAGCTTTTATTATAATCTCTCCCGCCTTCGCGATCCCGTGAAGATTCTGTAGCATTCAAGTTTTTAGTTTTCTGATAGTAATTAAAGAAGCGTGTAAATTCAACAGAGAAAAATTTCTTTATTAATTCGTCTTTACTCGAATCTTCAAATAGATCATTAATACTAGTCAGGTATTTATCAATTTCATGATTAACCTCTGTATTATGAATTTTATTAGCCAAGGACATCAATTGCACCTCACAAATTTCCATGCCATCTGGAATTTCCTTTTTCTCAAACTGCTTTTTAATGATACGTTCAATGCTTTTAATTTTGCGCACTTCACTTTTTGAGACAATGACCATAGAAATACCAGTCTTGCCAGCACGTCCAGTACGACCAGATCTGTGCGTGTATATTTCGGGTTCATCAGGTAATTGGTAATTAATGACATGCGTAATATCGTCTACATCTATTCCACGAGCAGCTACGTCGGTAGCAACCAACATTTGAATTTGCTTATTTCTAAATGATCTCATGACTAAATCACGTTGATTTTGACTTAAATCGCCGTGTAAAGCGCCAGCGCTATAACCATCTTCAATCAGGTTTTCAGCGACTTTTTGTGTATCGCGCTTCGTTCTGCAGAAGATTACCGAAAAAATATCTGGATTCGCATCAGAAAGGCGTTTCAAAGCTTGATAACGATCTCTTGAGTTTACTAAGTAATATTCATGAGATACCTGACTTGTACTTTCATTTTTATTCCCGACAGTAATTTCAACAGGATTATCCATGAATTTTTTAGCAATAACAGAAACCTCTTTAGGCATTGTTGCACTAAATAACCAGGTGTTTTTTTCTTCAGGTGTGTGCGAAAGAATCTCAGTTATATCCTCATAAAATCCCATGTTTAGCATTTCATCAGCTTCATCTAAAACAGAGTATTCAATTTTGGTGATGTCAACTAAGCGTCTGCTAATCATATCTTTCATACGACCAGGCGTAGCAACAATAATTTGAGCGCCTTTTTTTACTGCTCTTGCTTGATCAGTAATACTAGCACCACCATAAATAGCAACAACGTTTAGACCTTTGCAGTACTTTCCGTATTGTTTTATCTCGTTTGTAATTTGTAAACAAAGTTCACGAGTAGGTGATAAGATTAAGCCTTGTGTTGTTCTGCTATCGACATTAATTTTTTGTAGCATTGGAAAACCAAAAGCTGCAGTTTTTCCAGTTCCAGTTTGTGCTAAAGCCACTAAATCGGTGTCTTCTTGCAATAGAATTGGAATGGCTTTGTCTTGGACTTCACTAGGTTTTTCAAAACCTAAATCGGTAATTGCGTGCAATAGATCTTCATTAAGACCTAAATCTTTGAATGTGTTCATTTTAGAATGTTAAGTATTCGATAATTTTTGTAGTGTTACAAAAGAAGTGCATCGACATACTTAAACCTGAAACTTCCGGCAACACATCCTCACTCTGAGGAATTTGAGTGCAAAGGTACGTTATTATTTACGATTTACAAGCTATTCAAAAAAAGCACCAGTTTAGCAACTGCTTTTCCGCGATGTCCAATGCTGTTTTTTTTCTCTAATGAAATTTCTGCAAAGGTTTGAGAATGGCCTTCGGCTTTAAAAATAGGATCATACCCAAAGCCTTTATCCCCATGTTTTTCGCTGGTGATTTCACCTGCACAAATACCTTGAAAGGTTTGTAGCTTATTATTTAAATGCAAAGCAATGACCGTTTTAAATTGAGCATTGCGGTTGCCTTGGTTTTTTAGGTTATTAAGTAGTTTATTCATGTTGTCCTGTGCATCGCGTTGCGCACCAGCGTAACGCGCAGAATAGACACCAGGTTGACCATTTAAAGCTTCAACTTCTAAACCTGTATCATCAGCAAAACAATCATAGCCATAATGGGTTTTGATGTACTCTGCTTTTTGAATGGCATTACTTTCGATAGTACTTTGCGTTTCAGGAACCTCCTCAAAACATCCAATATCTTTTAAGCTCAGTAATTTTATATGTTCTGGAATTAAAGTTTGGACTTCTTTGACTTTATTTAAATTATTGGTAGCGAATACGAGTTGCATTTTGATTGAATTAATGTAATTTTAACTTTTAACCAGACAGAGTAAAGCAATTTACTTCAAATTTAGTTGTTTAATATTACATGATCCATAGAATTTTTCTACTTCTTATTTTTTTATTTGTTTCATTTTCTAGTCAGTCGCAAATACTAAAAAAAACTGATTCATTAAGCTTTTTTCAAGTTGTAGATTCGCTATTTATAGATCATGATTTGAGTAATTATTCGGTTCGTATCTTTTCCAATTATAAAGTTAAGCAGTTTAGGTTGATAAATGACGATTTTAGATCACGGTATGTACCAAATAACAAATATGGAATTGGATTTGGTTTTGCTAGTAAAAAGGTGCTGATTGATATCGCTTTCAATATAAAGTCAGGAAAAAAAGATGTTACCGAGAGATTTGATGGGCAAGGTACTGTGATTTTAGGAAAGCATAATTATGTTAATTTTTATCTGCAAACGTATAAAGGCTTTAATATTAGAAATAATTTTGACGAACCGGATGTCTTTAGAAATGATATCAAATCATGGACCGTTGGATTTAATTATCTCTATACATTTTCTGAAATAGAATTCTCGTACTCTCTTCTCAAGGCAGGACTCGCAAAGCGTAATAAAAATGTCTATATGACTGGTGGTATTGGAGCTTTTGCGGTTTTTGACTATTTCACAGCTTATGATAATATTTTAGCCCAAAATGGTGAATTATATTTTAATGAACAGGCAGCGATCGAGAAATACAGTGGAAGGGCGGTAGGTGTTTTAGTGGGGTTTCTTTCGGTATTTATGTTGCCTAAAAATTTTATAGCTTCAATTAATGTTATGCCTGGAGTTGCTTTGATGAATAAAAAAGTCACACTGCAGGACGATAGTTATAGACCATCAAACCCGATGCTATATAAATTGGATTTCACTTTGGCTTTGGGTTACAGATTTAAGCGGTATTATGCGAATATAACTTACGGAACAGGGGTTTATTCAACCGATTTTGATTTTGATAATAAATATTTGTTTAACCTATCAAAAGCCAAGTTTGCAATAGGTTATAAATTAAAAGTAAAAAAAGGAAAACAATAAACTCATGAAATGTAGATTGGATAAAATTATTTTAATACCAATACACTATAATTTTTTATAAGGATTCTAAAAAAGAATATGATTACTCGATTTATTAATATTCGTGGATAATAATAAAAATATGATTTAAATCATTTTAATAGCGCTTTAACTCCTGTATTTTTGATATATAATAAATTAAAATCGAATGACTATGACAATAAATATTCAGTATGTGCATATGGCAACTAGCGACGCTATGAATACCTATGTGACAGAGAAACTAGAGAATTTAGCAAATAAGTATGATTGGGTTATAAATGCACAAGTGCATTTTGAAGTTGAGAATGATCCGAAAGGAAAGGGTAAAATCTGTAAAATGGAGTTAAGCGCCCCAGGACCTCGAATTTTTGCAACGTCAAATGAGGAAACTTACGAGAATGCTGTTAAGAAGACCATTAAAGATTTAGAAAAACAACTAAAAAAGCGCAAAGAAAACTTTACGAAACATTAGTACAATTTGATTACATTTTAAATATTACATAAGAGGTCTTAATTATACCAAATTTGGAAGAATTAGAATTATTGAGAATATAATTATTAATGACAAGAATTTTTTGTGAGTAACGAATTATTTCTTCCAATAAATTATTAGATACATTTTTTTTATATACAAGTATAGTCCTATCAGAGTAATTTGTACAACTATACATTACTACAACATTGGTTTTTTTTATAGAACTTTTAAATAATAAATAATGCAGTTTGCCCCACTAAGACTATTTATGGTTCTATGACTTAAGCAAAGTCATTTTCATGTATAGTTAATATACATGCTTATTAACATGGCTTTTATGAAAACTTCTGCTAACTTTAACTGATTGAATATCTGTGATTTAATTAAATTTTATTAATTAGAGTAAGGGTATTAAATTCTAAAGGTCTAAAAAAACACCAATAATATGAAATCATTTTTGATTCCCTCTTTCATTTTCTTATTCACTTCATTTGCGATTGCTCAGGTAGGAATAGGTACGACTTTACCCAACGGCGCGCTCGATATTACTTCCGCAACAGATGGCCTTTTAATACCCAGGGTTGCTTTGACATCAACTGCTGCAGTTCTTCCTGTTATTACAGGGACTACTTCGGAGTTAGTTTACAATACAGCATCAATAAATGATGTTACTCCAGGGTTTTATTACTTGAGTACAGCAACTGGACCATGGGTTCCATTAGGAGGAGCTGCTCCAAGTTGGGAAATAACAGGAAATGCTAATATCGTAGATGGAACAAATTTTTTAGGGACGACGAACGGTGTTGATGTGGCTTTCAGAAGAAATAATGCTGCTGCTGGGAAATTAGGTGCTACTAATACTTCATTTGGCGTTGGCGCTTTAACTAATGGTGCAGCGACGAATAGTACTGCTATTGGAAATAATGCGTTATCTGCAAGTACAGGTTATGACAATACCGCTTTGGGTTTCCAAGCTATGGATGCAAATGTAGGTGGATTTGAAAACACAGCATTTGGTAAAGATGCATTAGGCGGACAGATATCTGGTGCTGCTAATACTGCAGTAGGTCACAGTGCTTTACTAAATTCCAACGGGACTAATAATGTTACCGCATTTGGTTTTCAAGCTGGAAGTTCAAATGTAGCTTCAAATGCAACACTACTTGGGTTTCAGGCTGGGACTAATAATTCTGGAGATCGCTTTATTGCTGTTGGTTTTCAGGCAGGTTCTAATAATGCAGCAGGTGATAATATCGCGATTGGTACTAATACAATGAGTGGACTTTCATCGGGTGCTTCAGGCAGAAATGTGGCAATTGGTAGTCGTGCATTAAATGCTGCTACTGGTGCTACTGTATCACAAAACGTAGCTATTGGATATCAAGCAGGACTTTCCATTCAATCCATTAATAATGTAGCCATAGGTAATGAAGCTTTGCTCCAGTCTAGTGGAGAAAATAATACTGCTGTTGGTGCTAATGCTATGACACAAGGAAATACTCAATTTAATACTGCACTTGGTTCTAGTGCCTTATTTAATGCTTCAGGTAATAATAATGTTGCTTTAGGATATCAAGCAGGTTCTTTTAATGGAACCGGTAATAATAGTGTTCTTATTGGATATCAGGCTAATGCTTCTGGAGCTAGCGGTAGTGTTGCTGTTGGTTTTCAAGCTAGTGCACCTTTTGGTAATTCAATAGCTATTGGTAGTGGTGCTGCAGTAGCTGGTGTTAATAGATTAAATATTGGCAATTGGATATATGGTAATGACGGAGACATAGGTATCGGCATAGCGTTGCCAGAAGCAGCTCTAGATATTACTTCAAATAACGAGGGGTTATTAATACCTAGAGTCGCTTTAACAGACACAGTAACCTTAACTGTTGCTACAGGTACTGAATCAGAGCTAGTGTATAATACGGCATCAATAAATGATGTTACGCCAGGTTTTTATTACCTCAGTACTGCAACTGGACCATGGGTTCCATTAGGAGGAGCTGCTCCAACTGCTCCAAGTTGGGAAATAACAGGAAATGCTAATATCGTAGATGGAACAAATTTTTTAGGTACGACTAATAGTGTTGATGTGGCATTTAGAAGAAATAATTTGGCAGCCGGGAAAATTGGCACTTCGAGTACCAGTTTTGGTTTAGCATCGGCAGGTATTAACACTGCAGCAGCAACTACTGCTTTTGGCGTAAATGCCTTAGCTTCAAATACTACAGCATCAGGGAATACGGCAATAGGAAATCTTGCATTAACAGCAAATACTGGTTCAGTAGGTGTTTCTAATACTGCTGTTGGATCTAGTGCTTTAGCCACAAACACATCAGGGCGTTTTAATACAGCAGTTGGTTCTGCGGCTTTAAGTAGTAACACAGATGCAGAATATAATGTGGGGATAGGTTCTAATGCACTTCGTGATAATACTACAGGAGATAGTAATATAGGTATTGGTATAAATGCTTTATTAATAAATACTACAGGAAATAATAATGTGGCTATCGGTCTCCAAGCATTAGATGATAATACTTCTGGAACTAGAAATGTAGCAATGGGTTCTCAGGCTCTAGGTGCAAATATTGGGGGCATACAAAATGTTGCTATTGGACATAATGCTTCATTAACTAGCACAGGGAGTGCTAATACCGCTTTAGGTTTTGAAGCTGGTAGAGCAACTGGAGGAGTTAATAATCTTACTAATATAGGCTTTCAAGCTGGAAGTTCTAATACCGGCGGTAACTCTACGGTAGTTGGCTTTCAAGCAGGAAATGCGAATACTGGAGCTGATGCTGTCATTATAGGGTTTCAAGCTGGAGGCACGAATGCTGGAGGAAGGGCAACTATTATAGGTAGTCTGGCGGGTAGAGGTAATAGTGGACAACAGAATACTTATATTGGTTGGAATGCTGCTGGGCTTTTAAATAATTCAGCTTGTTCCAATAACGTAGCTGTTGGTATGAATGCTATGAATAGTAATGCTGGCAGAGTGGTTTCAAATAGCACAGCAATTGGTACGCAGGCTTTAGAAAACCCTAGCAGTAATGCAAATAATAACACAGCTGTTGGTTATCAAGCTGGGGCACAATTGACTTCTGGCTCCAATAATGTAATGGTTGGTAATGCATCGAGAATTACTACTGGATCCAATAGCATAGCGATTGGTGTTGGTGCCAATGCTGGTGCATTTTCTAATAGTGTAGCAATTGGGTCAGGAGCTACAGCTTCTGCTAGCAATCATATAAGAATAGGAAATGGTGCTATCACTCTTGCCACAACTTCACAGAGCTGGACGGTAGTTTCAGACAGAAGAAAGAAATCAAATATTATTGATTCTCCACTAGGTTTAGATTTTATAAAAACATTACGTCCTGTTTCCTATTTCAAAATTAATGATGACAATAAAAAAACTGAATATGGTTTTATTGCTCAAGAAGTTGAAGTGGCATTGAATAATGTAGGTGATACAAACAATGGTGTAGTTCATATTGATCCTGTTGGGAATTATGGATTACGTTATAATGACTTCATTCCAATGACGGTTAAAGCAGTGCAAGAACAGCAAGAGCTTATTGAAAAATTGCAAAAAGATAACGCCGAACTAAAAGCTTCAAATGAAGCAATCCTAAAACGATTAGAAGCTTTGGAAAATCGAAAATAGATAGAGTAGCGTTTTTTAGTTTTTTATTGAGGTCTCTCTAATACGAGCATAAACTTCAGTTTATGATTTTCTTTGGATCACAAAATCACTTATGATGATAGGGCTCATTCTTCAAAATAGTGAAACCGCGATATAACTGCTCAATAACAAACAAACGGATCATTTGGTGAGAGAATGTCATCTTAGATAAAGAAAGTTTTCCTTGCGCTTTATTGTATACGTCTTGTGAGAAACCATAAGGCCCTCCAATTACAAAAACCAATTGCTTAATACCAGAATTCATGTGCTTTTGTAAAT
>UPTN01000842.1_pt1 | contig 14643 bp, 13 predicted proteins | sample 2160111 | NCBI WGS metagenome assembly UPTN01 (sample SAMN06265058, study PRJEB28932) | marine metagenome | isolation source: Columbia River Estuary | place: USA:Columbia River Estuary, USA | collected 2014-05-05 | reverse complement strand
AGAGGGAAACTCCAAAGTCAATTTCAATGGGAATGTCTTTGAAAATCCAAAGTATGATCCCAGCCGACAAGGGCGAAACGCTCGGCATCAGTTCACGGCATATCTGGGAATTACGGGCTATCCTACTGTTGCTTTTTTTGATGAAAACGCTAATTATTTGGCGCCTATTGTTGGTTATCAGAACGTTCAGCAAATGGAGTTTTATCTTAAGCTTTTTGTTTCTGGAGATTATAAAAAATTCACCTCTCAACAGGATTTCACGAACTATTTTAAAAATTTCAAAGCCCAATTTAAGGGTTAGCGAGTACATAAGCTCCTGAAGCTGCTGTGTCATGTAATAAGACATTGTATTTGGCGCAAGTTTTCGCCCAACGTTTCACATAACTTTTAAAATTGCTACCGTCACTGACAATTGTCTTTGGCTTTTCAATAAGATCATCTAGATGCACTTTCGGATTATTCCGTAATAAAACAATACTGCCCTCTAGGGAAGGGAAATCATAAATACCATTTTTATCAACGATCAATAACGATTCATTTTGCCATTCAAATCCAAAGGGGAGGGTTTGTTTTTTCTGCACTGCGACTTGACGATCCTAACAATATTGGTTGATGATTTTCGGATCTACATTTTGTAAATTCTCGGACAATATGAGCGCCCTTTTCTTATTTTTTGAGATTAGAATTGTGTTTTTATATTGATGTAATATGACGAGTTCTTTTACAGATGTTAGAGATTGATAAATGGAGTAATGGAATCCAATGGACAGAAAAGTCAAAATGCTCAAATTCAACAATGTTCTTTTCTGCAGTGTCAAAAACAAAAAAAAGATTAACGCAGCGAGCAGGGTAGCGTCTAGCCCATCAAAAGGAATATTTGTTACTAAAAAGGACTCGTGCTCGGCAACGTATGCTATCAGTTGATTCATTTGATGGAGGATTCCGTCTAGTAATTTCCCATAATGGCTTGCGCCATAAGTCCATGGCGCTATGATTATTCCGACAAGACCAGCTCCGAGAATAATGCCCAAAAAAGGAATGATAACCAGATTGCTGACCCAGAATAGTGCTGGAAATTGATGAAAATAATAGAGACTCAATGGGAGTGTCGATAGTTGTGCAATGCAACCCAAAATAAGCAGGTCCCATACTCTTTTAAAAATGACTTTTTTTGGACGATAAAATGCCTGGATCTTTGGCATTACCCAAAGGATGCCAAATACCGCCGAGTAGCTCAATTGAAAACCAACTTCATAGACCAATGAGGGTTTTATCAAAATGAGTGTAATCATTGATAACCATAGCTGTTGAAGCGGCAGGCCAACACGCTTTATCACGCTGGTAAGTCCCAAAAAGCTAAACATGGTGACTGCACGCAAAACAGAAGGAGATAGTCCTGTCAAAAAAGCATAACCCCAGAGTGAGATTATTACACTGAGAAAGCCAACCCAACGATTGTATTGAGAGTAAGTAGGGATGATAAGTCGAAAAAATGATTGTAAGATGAGCATAAGAACTCCGACGTGTAAACCCGATATTGCTAAGAGATGAATGGCTCCCGCACTCGCATAATCTGCCTGTAAGTCATTATCAATTTCTGAGCGATCCCCAAGCACCAGAGCGTGTAAAACTGCCTTTGATTTGTTGCGCATACCAAGATTATCAATATGCCCAAGCAACTGTTTTCTCAGCCGATGGGCATAACCTTGAATCGTAGGTTTGTATTTCACAAAAGTAAGCTCATCGCTTGTGCTTTTAAATTGAACAAATACACCTTTTTTTTTCATGTATGCTGCAAAATCAAAAGCACCAGGATTGGATGGTGAGGGAATCAATTCGATTTTTGCAGTCGTCAAGTATTTTTCTCCAGGAAGAAGTAAAGCGGTAGTTTCGAGTTGTAAAAGAGCAAGTCCATTTGATTTTTTAAGATCAAGCTGTTCAATGTCCACGATATATGATCGACTGTAATCTGTAGGTTTACGAACAGACTTGACCGTAAACCCTACAATTGCTGGTTTGTCATTTGTTTTATGCTTGTGTGATATATGCAGAGAGTTTTGCAAAGGATTTCGTGTTTCTGCCCATTGTCTTCCGCCAATAAAACTCAAGAAAGAAAAACTGATGATAAACCCAATACGCCAACCCTTGTAATGACATACACAAGAGAGCATGAACAAAGTAATAGGGAAAATGAGATGAAGTGGCGTTGGATGAGGATAAGCTAAAACACCTAACAAGAAGCATATGGTACAGTAGGCAAGTGGGGACATTTACGAAAGGTAGTAAATGTTATTTAATCATTCTTCGAGTTTGTGCATACGCCTTGTTCCAATAGCCCTCGCGTAGTGACGATACAATAACTCCTCTTGAAGAGGAAGCATGGATAAAAAGAGGTTCTCCTCTTTTGGTTCCGACGACGATACCCGCATGCGTAAGCTTCCTTTTTTTTGAGGTTCTAAAAAACAGTATATCACCGGGTTTTGCGCGACTTTTAGAAATTCGTTTTCCCTCTTTTCGTAGCAGATTAACAGTTCTAGAAACACGAAGCCCTTGTTTTTTGTAGGCATTGTGAATCAGACCGGAGCAATCAATGCCACTAGAAGAGTTTCCGCCCAATCGATATGGGGTGCCGAGATATTCCTTAGCGTAAAAAACTACCCCATCGCGAGGTTTCATTTTATTACCGCTTTTTAGAACACCACAACCATTAGCAATAAAAAATAGAGCCATCAAGTAAATGATTTTACGCATGACTTCGCTGATGAATTAGAGATGCTGTTTTCTCACTTGCGCCTTCGCCGCCTAGCTCTGCAATCAAATCGTTATAGCCCGAAATGACTTCAGCTCGACCCTTCTTTGAAAGAATGTTACCCAAAGCACGTGAAAGTTCCTTAGGGTTGCATTTCTTCTGGATGAGCTCTTCAACGAGTAAGCGATTCATGATTAAGTTGACAAGAGAAATATATGACAACGTAACAATGCACTTGGCTATTGCATAGCTCAATGGGCTCGTTTTGTAACATACCACTTGTGGTATTTTTAAAAGCGCAGTTTCCAAGGTGGCTGTTCCACTAGTTACAAGAGCAGCTTTTGAAGAACTCACTAACGCATATGTTTGGTCAATCACAATAGGAACATTTGGCGCAAACTCATTGTAAAGTGATTTTTCAATAGCAGAAGTTCCTGCGATCACAAAAGTGTAATCCGGAAACTGGTCTTTTACAGAATTCATTACGCTTAGAAGCTTGCGAATTTCTTGCTTACGACTTCCAGGCAATAAGGCGATGATTTTTTGATCATTTGACACACCCAACTCTTTGCGAAACATCACTTCATCAACTGGTGGTCGACTGGACAACTCATCAAGTAAGGGGTGTCCTACAAAATCTATGTCGAGACTGTGTTTTTTTTGAAAAAAATCTACTTCAAAAGGCAAAATAGCATAACGATAATCGGTGTCTTTGGCTAATTTTTTTACCCGATTTTCTTTCCAAGCCCATACTTGTGGCATGATGTAATAGTGAACAGGGATTTTTTTTTGCTTAGCCCATTTTGCAATGCGCATATTAAAGCCGGGATAGTCGATTAAGATTAGCGCATCGGGTTGAAATTTTAAGATGTCCTTTTTGCAAAACGATATATTTGACAATATGGTACGCAAGTTTTTGGCGACCTCCCAAAACCCCATAAAGGCAAGCTCTTTGTAATGCTTGACGATTGTAGCGCCTTTCCGTTCCATTTTGCTTCCTCCCCAAGCACGGATTTCTATAGCTACATTTTTCTTTTTTAATGCCTCAATGAGGTTGGCACCATGCAAGTCTCCAGAAGCTTCTCCCGCAATCAGATAATACTTCATGTGCCAAATTTGAGTGTTAATGACAGTATTGCCCAGAAGATAGTAGCACCAAGTATTGCTTGAGAAGCACGGGTATTCTTTTTTCGAATCCAAAACCAAAACAGAAGCAAGTTGGGCAAAACAGCTAGAGTAATCCATATGCCAAGTTCATCATAAGCATAGAGAGTTGGAATAGAATCGAGCGCACTTCCTTCCATAGAATATTCGACCAAGAGTAGAAGAGTTCCAAAAGGGATTACAAGTCCTGAGAGCCAACCCATAAGTCCGGCACTGATTTTCTTTAAAAAGTCCATGAGTTAAGTTTTTGAATTTGATGATGTGCAGTCAAGTCAAATTGTATTGGTACAACAGAAATATAACCATTTTGCAATGCCCATATATCAGTATCCTCTCCTTTATCTTCGTTTATAAACTCTCCCGTCATCCAATAGTATTCCTTTCCCATAGGATCTTGACGTTTGTCAAATTCTTCAATCCAATATGCATTTGCTTGCCGACAAATTTTAATTCCTTTAATATCTTCCTTTTTACATTTTGGAAAGTTTACATTTAATACGGTGCTCTCTGGAATTTTATTCGTTAACGCAGAGCGAGTAATTTGCAATATATACGACTCTATTGCGGAGAAGTCCGCATCCCAACTGAAGTCGAGTAATGAGAATCCAATCGCTGGAATTCCCTCAATGCCGGCCTCTATGGCGGCACTCATAGTTCCAGAGTAGATAACATTGATTGCAGCATTTGAGCCATGATTTACACCAGAAACACAAAGATCTGGCTTGCACTTTAGGATTTCATGAACGCCGAGCTTCACGCAGTCTGCTGGAGTTCCCGAACATGAATACTCTGTCTGTGGACCATCATCAAATTTGACTTTGGTACAACGAAGTGTACTGTTTATGGTTATGGCATGCCCCATGCCAGATTGTGGGCTGTCGGGTGCGACCACCACAACATCTCCAATTGTGTTCATGACCTTTATTAGTGTACGAAGTCCCGGGGCGCTAATGCCGTCGTCATTTGTAACGAGAATCAAAGGTTTTTTACTCATAGTGCTGTCTAACTTTACAAAAATACTCATTTCAATTTGCCTGTGACTCGCTTGCAATTGATATATTACGTAATATTAATATATATACTTATATTCGTGTTCCTACGTCAAGTGACTTTGTTTATGAAAAAAAATGCCTCATTTATTGTTTTCCTATTTGCTGTCGTCTTTTTTATTGCATCGATACTGCCATCACCTTTGTCAAAAAAGGAGTTTGTTAGCTCTGATAAAGACCGTCTTCTTATTGAGTTGATTTCGTACGTTCTAGATCGAGGACATTTTAATGTTAAATCATTAGATGATGATATGTCACTCCAAATTTTTCATACATATATTGAGAGTTTGGATGGACAAAAACGATATTTTCTTGAAAGCGATTATAAAGAATTTTCTAAGTACATGAACCAAATTGACGACCAATTGAGGGAGTTGGATTTATCCTTTTTTAATCTCACACACGAACGCCTTGCTTTGCGAATGACTGAAATTGAAGGGATGTACAAATCCTTACTGTCAACTCCCTTTGATTTTGAGGTTGAAGAGTTTTATGATATTGATTACGAAAAGCAAAGTTTTCCATTAACACAATCAGCCCGTAAAGAGAAATGGAGACAACAGCTAAAGCTTTCTACACTCGGTATTTTACACGGCAAAGTGATCGAGGAGGATAAAAAAGCTGAAAAGAATGCGGATTATACACCAAAAACTTGGGAAGAATTGGAAGATGCTTCTCGCGAAGTCACTCAAAATAATATGGATGATTATTTTGATATTATGAATGATTTGGAAAGAAAAGATTGGCTAGATGTTTACCTAAACGCTTTTGTTTTACAGTTTGATCCACACACCAACTACTATAACCCTGATGACAAAGACCGTTTTGACATGAATATGTCCGGCAAATTCGAAGGTATAGGTGCCCGATTATCCAAGCGTGACCAAGCGATTAAGATCGTGGACATTATTACTGGTGGTCCCATTTGGCGAGGCCAACTTATTGAGGTGGGTGATGAAATACAAATGGTTCGCCAAGAGAATGGTGAGGCAGTTGACATTCGATCTATGCGTTTAGATGATGCAATTAAGCTGATTAAAGGTCCGAAAGGAACCTTGGTTCATTTGACGATTAAAAAAGTAGACGGAACAGTCGAAACTGTCCCGGTTCAACGAGATCTAGTTGTGCTAGAAGAATCCTATGCGAGATCAACTGTGATTAATCGAAATGATCAAAAATTTGGACTTATCCACTTGCCTAAATTTTATGTCGATTTTAAAGATTATAAAGAACGAAATGCTGCACATGATGTCGAGCAAGAAATCATCAATCTTAAAGAAGCAGGCATGCAAGGACTTGTTCTAGATTTGCGCTTTAATGGAGGAGGCTCGTTGCAAACTGTTGTTGATATTGCGGGTCTTTTTATTGATAAAGGCCCTATTGTTCAGGTAAAATCTACAGCAAACCAAACGGAGGTTTTAAAAGACCGAGACAACAAAATGTTATGGGATGGTCCGATGGTTATTTTAGTGAATGAATTATCTGCTTCTGCTTCTGAGATTCTCGCCGCTGCGCTTCAAGATTATAAGCGAGCAATTGTGTTGGGAAGCTATCAAACTTTTGGCAAAGGGACTGTACAAAATGTAGTCGACCTCAATCGTTTCCTGACCAAGAATACTTACGGAAATCTTGGCGCCTTAAAAATCACTACAGACAAATTCTATAGAATTAATGGAGGTTCAACTCAACTGGAAGGGGTAAAGAGCGATGTCGTTGCGCCAGATCGATACAGCTATGTTGATGTCGGCGAAAGAGATGAAGACAATCCATTGTCATGGGATCAAATTTCGCCGTTGACTTACACCCAATGGACAGGTTATCTCAACTACAATGAAACTATCGAAAACAGTCAAAATCGAATAGACAATCATCCTATTTTTGATCTAATCGAGGAAGATGCACTGTGGATAAAAGAACGTCAAGCAGATAAAATTATTTCACTTAAGTATCACGACTACGTTGCTGAACTGGAGGCTGACCGAACACTTGCTGAACGTTTTGATAACATTAAGGAATACAATAACAATCTAGACTTTACAGTGCCTCCAAGAGAGCAAAAACGTATTTCTGAAGAAAAAGCTTTTCGTGAGAAAAGAGAGCGTTGGTTTTCAAACCTATCGAGTGACATTTATATCGAAGAAGCTGTAAATATTTTAGATGAGCTTAAGATTGGTTTATTTGAGAATGAATCAATTGTAAGAAAATAAATAGTACTGTATTTGCGAAAAATAACCATCAAAACGTTGTTGTATCATTCAGGTGGTTTTTTTGCGTTGTCCTATATTTCCCTTTGTCTTTTAGTATCTATTTTTGCCTATGTCATTGCACCAGACAAATCGGTCAATGCAAATCAAATGCACCTTTCTATTCACTCTCAGCCTCCCGGATTTGAAGTTCAAATGCTTCATATTCCAGTAGATGATCGTCAAATAAATAAGTCGCTCAAAAACCTCTTCTATGGCGATCCCAACCCAGGAGTTTACTTTCCGATATCTTCTTTTATAATAGAGCAAGATGGCTTGTGGATTGAGCATTTTAACTTTGACACACCCGGTAAAAAGGAGTGGATTCCATTACATTCTTTTCCAAAATCGACGACGAAGTCAGCGCTATTATCTAACTATATCACGACTAAGAAATTTTTATTGGGTACGGATTTGTTTGGACGAGACGTGCTGAGCAGGTTGCTAATTGGAACACGCGTATCTCTCTCTATTGGATTTGTTGCCGTATTGATTTCCCTTCTGGTTGGTCTTTTTATCGGCAGTTTAGGAGGATATTATGGAGGTGCAATTGATAAGGTCGTTATGTGGATTATTAATGTTACTTGGTCGATACCAACACTACTACTGGTGATTGCGATTTCTGTCGCACTTGGTAAGGGATTTTGGCAGGTTTTTATCGCTGTTGGACTAACGATGTGGGTTGAGGTGGCTCGGATTGTTCGCGGACAAGTCATCACGCTTAAGAATCGTCAATTTGTGATCGCTACTCGAGTTTTAGGCTTTTCATCTTTTAGGACTCTCTTTCGTCATATTCTTCCCAACGCACTCGGCCCTCTGGTGGTGATTACTGCTTCAAACTTTGCGGCTGCTATACTTGTGGAAAGTGGTTTGAGTTTTTTGGGTATTGGAGCCCAACCACCAATACCAACTTGGGGAACAATGATCAAAGATCACTATCAGTTTCTTGTCATGGGCAAGCCCTATATGGCCTTAATCCCAGGTTTAGCCATCATGTTACTTGTTAGCTCGTTTATGATTTTAGGGAATACTTTACGAGACTATTACGACCCTATCAAAAACTAATTACCACTCGTTGACTCGATTAGCATCAAGCTTTAAGTAAATACCCAGTAAAAGACTAAAAGCTAGTAAATTTGACCCTCCATAGCTTAAAAAAGGCAATGGAATACCAATGGTAGGAAGAAGCCCTAGCACCATGCCTAGATTGATGCTAAAATGCGCAAAAATCAGAGAAACTACACTGTAGCAATATATACGACTGAACTTGTTTTTTTGTCTTTTTGAGGTGAACAAAATTCGTAACATTAACACCATAAAAAGCACGATCACAAAAAATGTGCCTACAAACCCCCACTCCTCTCCAACAGTAGTGAAAATATAGTCGGTTTGTTGTTCAGGAACAAAATTCCCCTTTGTTTGCGTGCCCTCAAGGAACCCTTTGCCAAACATTCCTCCAGATCCAATTGCGATCTGTGATTGGTTAATATTATACCCAATCCCTTGCGTGTCAACTTCCCTTCCTAGAACAATATTAAATCGGTCGCGGTGACGTTGTTCAAAAACGTTCTCAAAAACATAATCCACCGATTGGATGAAACCTGAAGCGAGTAGAACAACTAAAATGGTTGGCAAGAAGACTTTCCTTCTTTTTTTGTTTCTCATGCCGATGATGTAAATTACTGCAATTGTAATGACGACATAAGTCGTCAAGTTGTGTCCAATGAGTAATGTGATGATAAATAAGATGACCACGCCACAAAAGACGAGTATATACCTTGACGGCAATTTTTCGGTGTGTAAAACCAATAAAAAACTTAGAAACACAACAGTACTTCCTGGGTCGGGCTGCGGAAGTATGAGGAAGGCAGGAATCAAAATGAGTATAAATGCAGTAATTTGATGAGATATATTCCTTAAATCGGTATTAATCTCACTAAGATGTTTGGTTAATGCCAATGCTGTTACAACCTTGGCAAGCTCTGCAGGTTGAAAGCTGAATCCTGCGACTGAATACCATGATTTAGCACCCGAAACTTCATTGCCAAAAACAAATAATCCGACCAATAAAACCAAAACGATGAGGTAGAAGATACTTGAGTAGCGTTCATATACTTTTACTCTAGTAAATTGGACGAAAAAAATGACTAAAATTCCGAGTGCGCTAAAAAACAATTGTTTCCCAAAAGTATGACCTAATGAAAACATATTTTCTCCCTGACTGTGTCCTGTTGAGTAAATGTTAGTCAATCCGATGCTAACCAATGCGCAATATACCAAAAAGGTATACCAATCAAACTTTAAAAGATACTTGTTATTCATTGATTTGAAATGGTTTGTCACTCAATGGTTTTAAATACTCGTCCAATAAACTTCCGTTGATCATACGATTCTCCAAATAGGTTCTCCTCACATTTTCTTTGAGATATTTTTCAATGACTAAGCTAGCAATTGGCGCTGCCCATCGTCCGCCCCAATACCCATTTTCAACAAAAACAGCAACTGCAATTTTTGGGTTTTCGCGAGGAGCAAAGGCAACAAACATAGAATGGTCTGTCAATTGAACACGCTCACCGTTAATCTTCACAAAGTTCTCAACCGTTCCTGTTTTTCCGCAGACTTCTATGCCTGGAACTCGTGCTACACGTGCTGTTCCCCATTTTACCACATTTGCCATGCCCTCAATGACAGGCTCAAAGTGAATGGAGTCGATGGTTGTGTAATTTCGTTCTCTAAATTTTTTCGCAATCGAATCTCTTTCAAATCTTTTGACAAAATGTGGCTTATAGTAGTAACCTCTATTCGCAATTGTAGCTGTCATATTGGCCAGCTGAACAGGAGTTGTCAGCACTTCTCCTTGACCAATCGCATTCGAAATCGAAGTCGTAGCTGCCCATCGCTGATTGGGGTACCAATAATCATAATAAGCAGCGTTAGGAATAAATCCTTTTTGACCTGTCGGATGATCATAGCCAAGGAAGTTGCCCATACCAAAACTTTTGACATGATCGCTCCAAACATTCATTCCCTTTTTGGGATCATCATATCCGTCGATCGTTTTTCGATACACTGTTGCAAAATAGGTGTTACATGAGTTATAGATGCCGCTATTGAGTCTGTTCCGTGTGCCAATAGAGCAATGACATTTCATAAAGTCATTTCTTCCATAATAATGACCTTCGTTACATAGCACACGAAATCTTGGAGTAATTGCCTTTTCTTGCAAAGCGACTAATGCATTGACCAATTTGAATGGAGATCCTGGAGGATATTGTCCTTGTAGACCTCTGTCAAATAATGGCCGATTAAGAGTGTCATTTTTTAATAGCACAAAGTTCTTGGAACGTTCTCTACCGACCAACAGGTTTGGGCTATATGTAGGAGTACTTACATTCATCAGTATTTCTCCAGTTGCTGGCTCAATGGCAATAATCCCTCCACGTTTGTTTTGTAGTAGTTTTTCCCCATATTCTTGAAGAGCTATATCAATGGTTAAATAGAGATTTTGTGCCTGAGTAGGTAAGGTGTCTAATTGACCTTTTTGATAAGGCCCAATCACTCGATTGAACTTATCGCGTTGTGAATAACGAACACCTTTTACGCCACGTAAGATTTTTTCATAGGTCTTTTCAATACCTTGTCGCCCGATGAGCTCTCCCGATTGATAATACGGATCTTTACTGATATCAAAACGATTCACTTCACTAATATATCCTAGAATGTTAGATGCTGAATAGGAGTTATATTTACGCGCGGCTCTTTTTTGCACATAAAAACCATGGTATTTCCAAAGTTTCTCTTGTAGCGCTGCATAATCGCTTTTGGACAGTTGAGCGAGAAAAACAGATGGTTTTCGTGTGGAATATGTTTTAGCTTCCTTGATTTTTTTACGTAGCATTGTTTTGGTAATCTTCAAAAGATTGCAAAACTCTATGGTGTCAATTTTGCGAAGTTGCCTCGGAACAACCATCAAATCATAGGTTGGTTGATTTTCAACTATCAGCTTTCCATTTCGATCATAAATATAGCCGCGTTCTGGATATATATATTCGCGTAAGACCGAATTTTGAAGAGACATGCTTTCATAATCTGAACTGGAAACTTGTAAACTAAAAAGGCGTATTGAGAAAATGACACCACTGCCAATGACAAGTATGTAAAGAAGGTTTTTTCGCATCACTTTTTAGTTCGAAACAAAAACATAATTGCAATTAAAAATAAAAGGGAGTAGAGGCTACCGAAAATAAATTGTTTTATTATCGAAAGCCATTGCGCCCAACTTGAAACCCCGATTACATAGTAGATCAAGTGGTGAACGAGCACCAAATTTAGCGTGTATGCAGACAGTGCTACAAATGGCGTTTGATTTAGTCGGATGCTCACATAGCCATGATTCTTTCCAAATACAGATGTCGTGATTGTAGGGCGTAAAAAGGCAGCAGTCAGACAGGCAGCGGCATGAAGCCCCATTGTTGAATGGAGGATATCTATATATAGTCCAAAGAAAAAAGCAACAACCAAAAAAATGGTTTGTTCAGCATTGCTTGGGTAAAAAATTAAAAAAAGAAGGTAAACATGAGGAACAAGTTGAGTTCCCAAATCAAATTGATTGAACACCAAAACCTGAAGTCCGGGCAACAGTAAAAAGTAGGCAATAAATGCGTAAGACTTACTATTCATTTGTTGACTTTTGAACGGAATTAATTTCTTCTGTCTGTGGATAATGAATGGCATAAACAGTACTTAAGTTTGTCATGTCCTGAAAAAGGGTGACTTCAATGTCATAAAAATTAGAAGTAGATTCACTGTAAAAAGACGAAACATATCCGATTGGTAGATCGGGAGGAAATATGACGGACATGCCACCTGTATGTATGGTGTCACCTTCTTTAACGTTCGCTGTCTTTGGTACATCCAATAGATCCATTTTTGATGCATCTTTTCCTGACCAAACTAAGCTACCAAAGTGATTACTGTTTTTCAATTTGGCATTAATTTGTAAGTCTTTATTGAGAATTGAAATGACTTGCGCGTATCGCTTTTCGACAAACTGCACGACACCCACAATCCCCTTTGCAGTGACGATCCCCATTTCAGGAAGAATTCCTTGCTTTTGACCGCCACGAATTGTGATATAGTTGTAACTATTTAAAAATCCATTTCTTATTACCTGTGCCGGTATAGCTTTTAAGTGTAAAGAATCTAAGACTTGGAATTTATTTTGAGTTTTCAGTAATTGGTCTAGAAGAATCTTGTTTTCTATGATAAGACGATCGTTTAATTCTCTGAGTTGCAAGTAGGTTGTGCCCGAAGAAACCATGCTATTGAGTCGCGAACCAATTACAATTCCTGATTTTGCAATTAGACTCCTGTGGTATGCACTTTGCTGTTGTAAAAGATAAATACTACAGGACAGCAATAGTAAATAGACCAAGCCGTTACGAAATTGAATAATGGCATTGACTAGCTGCTGCATAATTCAGCTATTTAACAAGTACTGTTTTGTATTGCTCGATATTTTTAAGCGCAATTCCGGTCCCACGAACAACAGCTCGCAAGGGATCTTCGGCGATAAAAATGGGAAGATCTGTTTTTAGAGATAATCTTTTATCGAGTCCTCGAAGCATTGAGCCACCGCCAGCTAGATACACACCTGTGTTATAGATGTCCGCAGCCAATTCGGGAGGTGTTTGTGAAAGAGTTTCCATAACAGAATCTTCAATTCTGATGATAGACTTATCTAACGCTTTTGCAATTTCACGATAAGAAATCACAGTTTCTTTTGGTTTACCTGTTAGCAAGTCCCTTCCCTGAACGGTCATGTCTTCAGGTGGATTTTCTAATTCTTCCAAAGCAGATCCAATCAATATTTTCACACGCTCAGCAGTGCGCTCACCAACATATAAGTTGTGTTGTGTTCGCATGTAGTAAATAATGTCGTTTGTAAATACATCACCCGCAACTTTAACAGACTTGTCGCAGACAATTCCAGAGAGAGCAATTACAGCAATTTCTGTCGTTCCTCCTCCAATGTCAATAATCATGTTTCCTTTGGGCTGCATGATGTTCACACCTATCCCAATAGCCGCCGCCATAGGTTCGTGTATGAGGTAAACTTCTTTTCCGTTTACACGCTCTGCAGACTCTCGTACAGCTCTCATTTCAACTTCAGTGATTCCTGACGGGATGCAAATGACCATTCGGAGAGCAGGTGTAAAAAACCTTTTTTTGAGTGCAGGAATATTTTTAATAAACATACTAATCATCTGCTCAGAAGCATCAAAGTCAGCAATGACTCCATCTTTAAGCGGACGAATTGTTTTGATGTTTTCGTGAGTTTTCCCTTGCATCAGGGCTGCTTCGTGACCAACTGCTATGATTTTATTCGTAACCCGATCCCGTGCTACTATCGAAGGACTATCAACAACTACGTTGTCATTATGAATAATTAAGGTGTTTGCAGTACCTAAATCGATTGCAATATTTTCGGTTAAGAAGTCAAAAAACCCCATAATAAACTGACTTTTAAAGTGTAATTATACGAATTAATGTTTGAAATGACGCACCCCTGTCATCACCATTGCTATCTCATTTGATTTACAATAGTCAATACTGAGTTGATCTTTAATTGAGCCACCTGGTTGGATGACAGCTTTGATTCCTGCTTTGTGAGCAATTTCCACACAATCAGGGAAAGGAAAAAAAGCATCACTAGCCATGACCGCACCGTCCAAATCAAAACCAAATGTCTCTGCTTTTTTAATGGCTTGTTTTAAGGCGTCAACACGAGATGTTTGTCCTGTGCCAGACGCCAACAACTGAAGACCTTTTGCCAAAACGATTGTATTTGACTTTGTGTTTTTACAGATGTTGGAAGCAAATAATAAATCTTCGATTTCATCTGCGGTGGGTTGTCTCGATGTTGCGACTTGCAACATCTTTTCATTGTCGTTAACCTGATCTTTATCTTGCACGAGATATCCGTTTAAGCAACTTCTGATCAACTTCACGTTATGTGTACTGGTTTTTTGCATCAATAAGATGCGATTTTTTTTACTCTTAAGTAGGGTCAATGCTTTTTCATCAAATCCTGGTGCAATGACAACTTCACAAAACAATTCGTGAATTTGTCGTGCAGTTTCTAAATCTATTGGACGGTTGGTGATAAGAACTCCGCCAAAGGCAGAAATCGGATCACCAGCTAGAGCAGCAGCATACGCTTCACTTAACTTTTCTCTTGTTGCTAAGCCGCAAGCATTATTGTGCTTTAGAATTGCAAAGGTTGGCCTTCCTCCCTCATAAGACTCCATAAGATTAATTGCAGCATCGATGTCCAGTAAGTTATTATAGGAGAGCTCTTTGCCATTTAGCTTATCAAAAAGCTGTTCTAAGTCACCGAAGAAAAAACCTTCTTGGTGTGGATTCTCACCATACCTCA
>UPTN01000841.1_pt1 | contig 14644 bp, 21 predicted proteins | sample 2160111 | NCBI WGS metagenome assembly UPTN01 (sample SAMN06265058, study PRJEB28932) | marine metagenome | isolation source: Columbia River Estuary | place: USA:Columbia River Estuary, USA | collected 2014-05-05 | reverse complement strand
AGCAATAACATCAGGTCAAGACGAATTGACCACAGGAGAATTTATGAGTGATCAAAAAAGTAAGATTGTAACAACACCTATCGGGGAAACTAAGTGGTTCAGTGTAGCTAAACAAGATAAGTTTGGTAACTATACGTGTGAGCTACATTTGGATGAATCTGAAAGATCAATGAAATTTATTGACTTTATTGAGACATTTGGTGAAGGTAAGAAGCCTATTGAAAAAACACCAGAAGGCTATAAAGTAAAATTAAAAGCAAAGTCAAAAGGTACTAAGCGAGACAACACTTCGTATGAAATCAATCCTCCAGCAATCTACAATGATAAAGCTGAGCGACAAAGTGGTGCAGATCTTGAAAGACTTAATGTTGGTAATGGTTCTAAGATTAGGGCTAAGATCGAAGTTAAAGCCTATGAGTTCATGGGACAAAAAGGTGTGTCTATTGGTTTAAAATCAGTGCAGATCGTTGACCTAGTGGAATATAATGGTGGTCAAGACCTAGGGTTCGACCCACTTGAGGAGCCTAATATGGAGTCTGATGAGCAGAAAGAAAGCTTTGAAGAGTCTGGCGAATATGACTTCTAAGATAGAATTATTTATACCCGTTAAACCTGTTAGTGCGAGTAGACCTCGCATTAGCAAGTTCGGTTCATATTACAGTGATAGTTACATGGCATATCGAAAGAGTATGCAAATGTTTCTAAAGAAAATAGCTAAGAAATATCCAATCAATAACAAAGCACTTTTTGAGGTACACTGTGAGTTTATATGTTATAAACCAAAACGTCCAAGTAACCCTAAGTGCCCAAGGTACGATTTAGATAACATGGAGAAAGCTATATATGATGCGATAACACATGCTAAGATGGTATGGAATGATGATATACAAATTATAAAAAATACTAACAGTAAGAGATACCAAGAAGAGGGTGAAGCCTTTGGTACTAAGATAACAATCATAGAGGTATAAAATGACAGATTCAGATAAACTAGAATTAATATTAGAACATGCACAAGAGTACTACAAATATGATAGGCAGTATGAATTTATTAAAGATGGTTTTATCTCCTATGAATTATTTGATATGCCTAATGGTAAAGCAGTATACTTTGCTGATATGTTTGTTTCAAAGAAAGCACGAGGTACTCATGTATTCGCAGAGATTATTGAGTTCTCAAAATCACTAGAGGCTAAACATAATCTGAAAGCAGCTTATTGTAGAGTAGAGAAAGATAACATATATCTAAGTACCATACTTAAACTGTATGCTAGTATAGGTCTTACTAAATACAAAGAAGATAATGAAGCTTTGTACTATCGAGTGATAAGATGACAGATCATGAAAGGTTTGAGATAGAACAGGTACTAGAGATGATAGAACAAAAATTGACAGAAGAGAGTAACTCTTGTGAGTTTGAGTTCTATATGGATTTAAAAGAAAAATTATTAGAAAAACTAAAGGGATAGTTATGGAAGAATCAACATCAGAATATATGTACAAGGAATCTTGTGATGTATGTGGTAGTTCAGACGCAAAAGCTGTTTACTCTGATGAGAGTAGTCACTGCTTCAGTTGTGGTGATCATAAGTTTGGTAATCAAGATGCGAAAAGGCTTACAATGGTAAAAGAGTTTAACCCAACATTTATTGAATACCCTAAATCAATTAGAGGTATCTCAAAAAATACATTAGAAAAATTTACGTATGGTGTTGCTAATGGTAAGCACTGTACATACTATTATGACACTGAGGGTGACATAGTAGCGGAAAAGTATAGGACAAAAGATAAACAATTTGCATGGTCAGGTAGTGCTAAACAAGCAACACTGTTTGGACAAAGTGTTTGGAAACCTAGTGACAGAATAAAACTAGTGATCACTGAGGGTGAGATTGATTGCCTATCAGTCAGTGAGATACAAGGTAACAAGTACCCAGTTGTAAGCTTACCGAATGGTGCAGCTTCAGCTAAACGAGACATTAAAGCAAATTATGAATACTTAAATTCTTTTAAAGAATTAATTATTATGTTCGATCAGGACGAGGCAGGTCAAAAAGCTGCTAAAGAAGTTCAACTAATGTTTCCACCAAAATACGCCAAGATTGCAAAGTTACCAATGAAAGATGCTAATGAAATGCTTAAAGCAGGTAGGTCTAAAGAATTGGTATCGGCTATATTTCAAGCAGAGACACATACACCAGAAGAGATTAAGAGTGGTAATAAATTATTGGACTTACTTGATAAGGTTGATAAAACTGAACACTACGATTTCCCTAGTTACTTACCTAACCTTACTAAGAATATGCGAGGTATGCGTTTAGGTGACTTGACAATATTAGCTGCTGGTAGTGGCGCTGGTAAGACAACATTAATGAAACAGCTCGAACTGCACTTTCATGATACAACAGATTTCAATCAAGGTATTATACATATTGAAGAAGGTATCAGAGACACAGTGGAAGGTTTAGTATCAGTTAAACTTGGTAGACAGTTACATTTAGAAGATGATTCAAATAAAGATCCTATTGTTAGAAAAGCATGGAGTGATTTAGTTGAAGCAAAAGATGATGAAGGTAACTCACGGTTATCAGTCGTTGATACATTTGGTGCATTAGATACTGAAAAGTTATACGGTATGATTAGGTATCTTGCTCAAGTAGATAATTGTAAAATAATTTATCTTGATCATATTACCATGTTAGTATCAGGTTTAGATGGTCAGTTAGATGATAGAAAAGCATTAGACTTAATTATGACAAGTCTTAAAAGTTTAACACAAGAACTAGGTATACATTTAGTTGTAGTATCACACCTTAACAATTCTACCAATGGCGGTAAAGCTTTTGAGGAAGGTGGTACAGCTAATGTAAATAATCTTAGAGGTTCTGGTTCATTAAAACAGCTTGCTGATAATGTAATATTATTAACACGTAATCAGATGGCAGAGACTATTGAAGAAAGGAGTACCGTACAGATATCATTACTTAAATGTCGTAAGACAGGGCGTACTGGACATTGTGATAAAATATATTACAATAATGAAACTGGTGTGTTTACTGAAGTATCTGGTGATGTTGCTTTTCAGAGTGAAAATTTATCATTTTAATACCGTAGATAAGTCTACACTAAGGTATCATATAAAGCGTTTAGTAAGTTAGGTGTGACAACTTAACTGTTGAGGAGGTGGTCTTGGCTTCTCGTACTCTAGTATTAGAGTATGTATAATTATTAACGGGAGTGAAAGCTCCCTTTACAAAGGAAAATTATGAGTAAATTAATAAGCATGAACTTATTACTGATGATGTTTATTGGTATTATAAGTATAAATAAATCAGACTTTGATGTACCAAAGTTTGCAGCAAAACATATAGTAATCTTAGAAGATGAGAATGGCTCAGGTACAGGGTTCTATGTAATGTTTAAAGGTAAGTCTTATCTTGTATCAAACAAACATGTCTGTAAAGATGTCGATGGTTTAGATAATGGTGAAGGTTTTCAGAAAGTTATTGCTTTATCAACAGAGCATGACTTATGTTTATTACAGAGTAATAGAAAACAAGGTTTAGATTTATCAAAAACAGACTTAAAGGTGTTAGATAAGGTACATGTTGTAGGATACCCATTAGGTAATCCAGTGACAGCACGAGAAGGTAGATATGTAACACACTTCTCACAATCGTTCCCTTGGATAAGTCAATATCCTGTTGATGTAATGCACGTATCTGTTACAGCATTTGGTGGTAGCTCAGGTTCACCTATACTAGATGACAATGGTCAGGTTGTTGGTGTACTATTCGCAACAGATGAAAGAACATATGAAGATTCACTTGGTGTCCCTAAGGACGCTTTAATAAAATTTTTAAATACACACATACATAAATAAGGAAAAAATTATGAGACTACTATTTGATATAGAAGCCGATAACTTTTTAGAACACATGACAACAATACATTGTCTTGTCACAATAGACGTTGATACAAACGAAGTAAGAAAGTTTAGACCCAGTGAAATTAAAGCTGGGCTTAAACACTTACAAGCCGCTAAGGTTCTTATTGGACATAACATAATAGCATATGATATACCTGCTATAAAAAAGATATATCCTAGATGGAAAACAACAGCCTACCTATATGACACACTAATTACTGCTAAGATTGCATACCCTGACATTAAGGATAGAGATTTTAAACAGATGAGAAGTGTTATGAATAAGGCACCACTAGACCGTACAGAGGTCGAGACTAAACGCATGAGGAACATAGGCAAGCATTCACTTGAGGCTTATGGGCTACGTATGGGGCTTCACAAGGGAGACTTTGGTAAAGAGATAGGTTTTGAAACTTTCTCAGAAGATATGCTTGAATACTGTGTACGTGATGTAGAGGTTAACGCTAAACTATTTCACAGATTAGAAGCAGAAGAACTATCACAAGATGCATTAGACATGGAGTTTAGAACACAACAGATTTGTTTAGAACAAACTGATAAAGGTTTTAACTTTGACATTGATAAAGCACATATATTATGGGCAGATTTAGTTAAAAGAAAAGAAGAATTAGCTGATCTTATTAGTGAAGATCTTGGTGGTGATTTTATAATGAATTTAGGTATTAAAGTACCTAAGAGAACAACACAATACAAAGAATTACTACGTGGTAAATATACTAAAGGTGCAGCATATTCTAAACTAAAGATGAAAAAGTTTAACCCTAATTCAAGGTCTGATCTAGCAACTAGATTAATTGAAAGATGTGGCTGGAAGCCTAAAGAATTTGGCAAGGATAATAAACCTACACTGAGTGAAGAAGTGTTAGACACTTTGAAATACCCAGTGACAACATACATATCTGAATATCTCATGATAGACAAGAGACTTGGTATGCTTGCTAATGGTAATGGTGCATGGTTAGCTTTATATAATGAAGACACCCAAGCAATACATGGGCGAGTAAATACGTTAGGTGCTGCGACTTCGAGGTGCTCTCATATGAAGCCCAACTTGGCACAGGTACCAGCGGTTAGATCACCATGGGGGAAAGAGTGCAGGACGCTATTTAAGGCTCCTGAAGGTATGAAATTATTTGGTACCGATGCATCAGGACTTGAGTTAAGAATGTTAGCACATTATATGTGGGCATTTGATGATGGTGAGTATGCAGATACAGTACTTAATGGTGATATACATACAGTTAATCAGACAGCAGCAGGTCTACCTACTAGAGATATGGCAAAGACTTTTATATATGCTAAGATCTACGGATCTGGTATTAGAGGTTTAGCTGATACTTGTGGTATGTCAGTATCTAAGATGAAAGAAGTAGTTAGTAATTTTGATAAAAATTTACCAGCACTTGCACAACTAACATCAACAGTTAAAGGTGTAATAAGAACAAGAGGCTTTGTTAAAGCACTAGATGGCAGGAAAATATACTGCTCTAGTGAACACGCAGCACTTAATTACTTATTACAATCAGCTGGAACCATCGTATGTAAGACATGGATGAATAGAATACATGAAGTACTAGAGCTAAGAGATCCTGAGTATAAAGACTATGTTAAACAACTAGCATTTGTACACGATGAACTTCAAATAGCTTACGATGATAAAAGAATAACACATGGGGAACTAGATAAAATATCTAAAGACGCAATGACTTTCACCCAAGAGACATTGAAGATTAGAATTAAGCTAGATTCCGATAGTAAGTCAGGTCTTAATTGGGCTGACACACATTAATCTGAGTATGCGGTTACTGAAAATAACAAGTAACCTACAAGCCTATATTAGATTAAACAAGGAGAGTTATTATGAGGTATCAGTAATGACACTGAGGTTCGTGACCTTAAGAACGAGGCGTTGTAGAGGTTAAAACCTCACCTTACGCCTACAACCTTAATACCTGAGTATGTATTTAAAACTGCTCACCCATATCTTAAGGAGATATCATGGAAAAATTACCAATGGCACAGCAAATTAAAATAATTAAAGCAGCAGCTTTATACGTATCAGTTATGAGGGCACCTACAGAAGAGTATGACATTGATCATCCTAGTAGATTTGATAAACACATAGCTAAAGAAGATATACAAGTTAATATAATAATTGGGTTCCTACTCAGGACAATTGAGTACTTAGCAAAAGAGCATGTACTTAGTTCAGCACCTAAGAGTAGAGATTTATTTAAAAATTTAAGAGGTATTAAGAAGCTACTAGAGAGTCAGACTAATACACAACCACAATATCAGAGGACTAGGAGGTAACATGTTAGATGATATATTTAAACTGATTACCAAGGTAGTACCAGACACTAATGAAGCACTTAGGTTACAAGCTGACATACAGAAGTCTTATGATGACGCATTAGTAGAGGGTGTTAAAGCTGATAAAGAAATCAAACTGGCAGAGATGCAATCAGATGCATGGCTTCAGAGAAGTTGGCGACCTATATCAGCACTAATAGTATTTGGTGCTTTATTTGTAAGGTTCCCTTTATATCATTTAGCACTACTGATTAATAACTGGTTTGAATTAAATTTATATTTACCAGAACTAGAAGACCTACCATCAGACTTTTACTTATTAGCTACAGCATTTGTATCTATATATGCTTATGGTAGAACACAAGAGAAACGATTTAGAAAATAACTAAGGAAATAATTATGGAAAAGACTAAACTATTTATAGGCTTATCAGGTAAGATGGGCAGTGGTAAAAGTACTATAGCGCATATGTTACAAGCAGTCATTAAAAACTGTGATATTATGTCTATGGCAGCACCGCTATACAAAGCACAACATCTACTGTATAAAGAATTTGATGTTAATTTATCAGGTGATAAAGACAGAGAACTACTGATAGCACTAGGTGCTTGGGGTAGAGATAAACATAAAGACTTTTGGTTAGGACAGTTTGCAAAAGCTGCAATGGAAAGTGACTTTGATGTAGTGATTTGTGATGATGTACGTTTTGAAAACGAAGCAGACTTCTTTAAGAATCATGGTATTCTAATTAGACTAGAAGGTGAGCAACGAGGTGACAATGTGGATACCTCAAAAGCTAATAATGTAACAGAGACAGCACTAGATGATTATAAGTTTGATCATGTTATTAGTAATAACAAAGAACCAGCTATGGTATGTCAAGAGATAGCACATATCATGATGGGTGATACTGAGGTAGCATAATGAAACCTTGTAAGGCATGTACTAAATGTAAAATAGTTAAAGACTTAAATGAGTTTCATGTTAGATCAGTTAGTAAGGATGGTAGAACATCTAAGTGTAGCTTATGTTTAAATACTAAAGCACTTAAACTTAGAACTGAGAATCCTGAAAGTACTAGAGGTAATAATTTAAAACAGAGATTTGATATGACAATTGAGGACTATAATGTAATCTTCCTTAAACAGAAAGGTAAATGTGCTATATGTCGTAATGCAGAAACTAATAAAGATAAGAAAGGTAAGGTTAAATGGTTAAGTGTTGATCACAATCATGACACTGGTGATATAAGAGGACTGTTATGCAGCTCTTGTAATACTGGTATAGGCTTACTACAAGACAGTAAAAAATTAATGAAGAGTGCAATTAAGTACTTAGATGAAAGAGGTAGTTATGGAAAGTAAACCAAAGAGACAAGAACAACGAAGTCTGATCGATAAACAGCAGAAACATGTAGATAGGAGGGCTTATGAGTAACTTACAAGGTAAAGATAAGAAAAAAGCAAGTAATTCTAAGCATGTATTACCATATTTTTATGGTAAACAAGATTACTCCGAAGAAGGTCAGAAACGAAAAGAACGCTCTATTGAAAAATCTTTAGATCGTAGAGTTATGAAAAGTGTCTCTGGAGAGTTAGACTTCTTCAACTTTGAGCTTGTAGAAGAAACTAAGCTGTAGGTGAATTATCTATTGCTGCGGTTCGTAAAGATAATTTAAGTAAAAGTAATAAATTCTAGGAGAATTTTATGAGTGAAAGTAAAAATCCAATATTAATTATAGACGCAGATGTAACTAATTTTACAGTATGTAGAGTCACAGAAGACATTACAGAATTTGATGATCAAGTATGTAAGTCATTTGATGAGGAAGCTACAGTAAGGTTGTTTGAATCTGAGTTAGAAAAGATAGGTGAGAAGACAGGCTATGATGTTAAAGACATTTACTGTGCTATATCAAGCCCTACAAATTTTAGAAAGAAACACTTTAAAACATATAAAGACAATAGGAAGACAGTAGTTAAACCATTAGGTTTAGCATTCCTAAGACAACACCAACTAGACAATGCTTCTAAGTATAATACAATTATGATAGAAGATTTGGAGGGTGATTGACGATATTATGGGAATATTTGGTACAAGTGGTGACACTAGTATATCAATTTATAGTATAGATAAAGATCTATATACAATACCTGTAAGACAATGGGACTTCAAACAAGAGAAGTTCATAACACCAACTCCATTAGAATCTTGTAGGTTCCTATATACTCAGGTACTCACAGGAGACACTGTGGACGGCTATAAAGGCTGCCCAAAGATCGGTAAGGTCAAGGCAACAGCAGCACTTAAAGAGTGTCATAATGAACTAGAGATGCTACAGCAGTGTTATGTAAGATATTACATGGTGTACAAAGCAGAAGCTAAAGAGGAGCTATTAAAGCAAATTGGTCAAGCTCGTATATTACACCAAACAGATTATGTAGAACTTGCTAATTTTAATAAGACGTATAACCCATTCAATATAATGAATGTAGGTTGTGAATTATTAGACGAATGGACTTCAGAATATATTGAAGAGTTAGCAACAATTAAGAAAAATAAAAAATTAGAAACAGCACAAAAGGCTAAGGCAAGACGCATAGCTAAACAATCAGGAGACTTATGAGAATTTTATTAATGATTACACTACTGGTATTAGTATCTTGTGGTAAGAAAGAAGTGATTACAAACATGCGTGAGTCTTTAGGTAAAGCTATTAGTGACACTGTTAAGACAAGTGAGAAAGCTATTAGAGATTCTTTTGAAGAAGCTGATAGAACAGCTGATAGGCTTATTACAGATGCTAATGAGGCTAAGAATCAGATACTCGATGGACTACATGGTGTACCAGATATGCTTGGTGATACTGTTGAGAGTATCGGACAGGCACCACGTAAGATCGGTAGAGCCTTACTAGGTGTTGAAGATGGGTCTGACGGTCAAGATGCAGAAAATGATCAAGATGCTATTGAAGAAAATGCTAATAACATTGAAGAACTTAGAGAAGAAATTGCTGAACTAAAATCACAACTATACTCAATGATTGGTGGTCTTCTAGATCAAGTTGATTATGTTAGAGAAGACGTTATGAATTTAGCAGAAGAACTAGTGGAGTACAGGGATGAACTACTCCAAGAACTTGAAGGTTTAGAAGATAGCCTACGTGAAGAGTTTGAAGAACTAGTGGAATCTGGTGGTGGTAATATATTAGAAATCAATGAGAGAATTGAAGACCTCGAAGAGTCTATTGAAACTATTGAGAATAAACTAGAGTGTGCATCAGACGTTAAAGGTTTCAGTAAAGCACAAGAATGTTTAGAATAAACTAAGGATATATTATGCCGTTTAAATGTAGTAAATGTAAGAAAGAGGTAATGCTATTGTGTTACCTTTCTTCATATGGTCAAACTAGATGTAAGACTAAAGATGATAAGGATTATTGTCAGGAATGCTTTGATCTAAAATTCAAGGAAAAATTAAATGACAAAAACAAGTAAGAATGAACGTAAGTATGGCAAGGACGTAATAAAGGAGCCACCAAAGAACAAAAGAGTTAGGAGAGATGTGGCAAATAAACCTGAAGTTGAGAAGTTTAAAATACTTATTGATGGTTCAGGGTTTAGTAAAGCCATGTCTTATGATGAATGTATTAAGATTATAGGTGAGATGGAAGAGTCAGCACGTAAGTTGCGGCGACCAAAGCCTAGTCTTATGTTAGTTAAACAATAAGGAGGAGAGTATGGGTGGATCAAGTAATCCAGTAAAGGACTTAGTAAAAACTGTAGAGAAGGCTTATCAAGATACAGGTTCTACAATTAAAAAAGGTGTAGAGCAAGTAGATGATGCTACAGGTAATATTACAGGTATAGGAACTGTTGGTGCAGCTATTGATGCTGCTGATGATATGTTTTCTGAGGTGGCTAGGTGGGAGAGGGAAGGTATACATTTAGATCCAAATGTTAAGCAGAAACTTGAGACACAACATGCAGATCAGCAAGCAGCTAGAGATGCAGCAGCGGCTACACAAAGACAATCTAGGGAGAGAGAAGCTCAGCTTAAAACTAAAGCAGCAAACACTGAAGCCAGTGAAGGTTCTAATATTATCTTAGGTGGTAAGCGTAAAAAGAAAAAAGGTTCAAAAGTATCATCAGGCATGGGATTGTCTACTGGTGACACTGGACTACAAGTATAAATGGATGCTAAAAAGAGATATGATAAACTAGTTAAAGCTAGATCCAACTATCTTACAAGGGCAGAGGACGCATCAAAATTAACTATACCACAATTATACACTGGCAGTTATGACAGTGAGAGTGATGGTAATAGCTATGCGAATCCTTATCAATCACTAGGTGCCCGTGGTGTTAACAATCTGGCAAACAAAATTATACTTACCTTATTCCCCCCTGCAACAGCTTTCTTTAAGATGGGTTTAAACCCTATAACTTTAAAGGAAATGAAAAAAGGTGAAGGTGAGATAGATCAAGCACTACAGATACTAGAGAAAAGTATTGTAAATGAAATGGAGACTTCACAGTTAAGATCTTCATTAGTTGATATGCTTAAACAATGTATTGTTGGTGGTTCAGCTTTACTGCATGTACCTAAAGAAGAAGATCCTAAGATTATTAGTATGGAAAACTTTGGTATCAAACGTAGTAAAAGTAAAAAAGTATTAGAACTTATTATTAAAGAATGTTTAGTTTATTCTGAACTAGATAATGCAACTAAAGAACAGGTTAAAAAATCTTCAGAGATATCTGAGAAACATTTAAAGGATGATAAGCCATTAGATGTTTATACAGTAGTTAAAAGAAATGAAGATGGTATGTATGAAGAGTATCAAGAGATTTTAAAAATGAAAATTGATGGTACTTCAGGTACATATAAGCCAAAAGATTTACCATATGTATTTGTACCTTTTGTTGATAGAGGTGAACACTATGGTCGATCATATGTTGAAGATTTTATTGGTGACTTAAACTCATACGAAGGTTTAAGAAAATCTGTATTAGAAGCAGCAGCAGAGTCAGCTAGGATTATATACTTAGTTAGACCTAATGCTACACTTACAACTAAGAAGTTACAATCAGCTAATTCTGGTGATGTCCTGATGGGTAATCCAGATGATGTTGGTACACTTCAAGCAGACAAGCGTATGGACTTACAAGTAGGTCAGGCAGAGATGGAGATATTGAGAATGGATCTTAGTACTATGTTTCTACTTGATAGCTCAGTAAGACGTAATGCTGAAAGAGTAACAGCTGAAGAGATTAGAAGAGTTTCACAAGAACTTGAGGTATCTCTTGGTGGTATCTATTCAACACTAGCTAATGTATTACAAGAGCCATTAGTCAAGTTATACTTGGGTAGACTTAAGCATAAAGGTTTAATTAATGAAGCATTAAAAGACTCTATTGATTTAGAAGTTATTACAGGTTCAGCTGCGTTAGGTAGAGGAACTGAGTTTAATGCTATTAGTACATTTATTCAAACAATGCAGGTAACACTTGGGCAAGAATTTGGTACATATATTAAGATGCCAGAGATGATTGCACGAGTTGCTAACAGTTTAGATATCAGTACAGCAGAACTAGTTAAATCTCAAGAAGAATTAATGCAAGAACAACAAGCGGCTCAACAGGCTCAGCTTGAACAACAAGCAATCTCTCCTGCAATTCAGGCAGCGAGTAAACAACAGAACGAGGAATAATAAATTATGAGTGATGAACAAGTAAATTCAGAACAAAGTAGTGAAAGTGAAAGTATAGAATCTAGTGAGCAATCAGTTGAGACTAATCAGGTAGAAACTCAGGGAAGCCCCACAGCTGAACAAGTAGATACTCCCGATAGTATTAGTACCAATGGTAGTGAAGTAGGTTTACAGAAAACAGAAGCACCAGAAGTAGTGGAATCAGGTGCAGAATTTTCAAAAGATTTAGATACTCTGGTAGGTATCGCCTTAAATGGTGGGTTATCAGATGATCAAAGAGCAGCATTAGATAAAGCTGGACTAGGTAGTCATTTTGATATGATTGTCCAAGGTCATCAAGCAGTAATCGCAAAGAATGATGCAGAGATTATTAGTGTAGTAGGTGATAAAGCAGCTTATGGAGAGTTACAAGAATGGGCAGTGTCCAATCTAAGTGACTCAGAAATTGCTTCATTCAACATGGCAGTAATAGAATCTGGAGATATTGGTTTAGCAAAATTAGCAGTTGAAGGTCTACAAGCTAGATACCAACGTGTTAATGGTGTTGCACCTTCTAAGCGTATTGAAGCTGGTGGTACAGCGAATGATGCGACAAGACCGTACTCTAATAGAGATGAGTACATAGAAGAAACAAGGTCTATTAAATATAGACAAGATCCTGAATATGCAGCCTTAGTAGAGGCTAAAAGGAATATGTCAGGATTCTAACAAGGAGGCAATAAATGGCTTATAATTCAAGTGGAGAGAACAATGGTGCAGGAGCTGGAACGGCTAGAGAACTATTCCAACAAAAAGCAGCAACAGATGTTCTAAAGTATTTTAAATCAACAAACGTAGCTCGTGAGTTAATCACAAACGAGAGCATCGAAAACGGTAAATCTAAAGCATTTCCTGTTGTCGGTTCAGCTTCTGTAGCTAGTAGAGATGAAGAGACTCTTGCAGAGCTTTCTTTAGACTCTGTAAAGTCTACAGAGCGTGTTATCTTAATTGATAACCTAAGCGTAGCTCACTCTTGGATCTCAGATCTAGATCAAGCTATGGTACACTATAATGCTAAATCAGCTCATATTGAGTCAATTGGTCGTGCATTATCTAAATCAGTAGATGAGGCAATCATCCTTAAGCTTATTGAAGCTGGTAGAATTGTAGATGCTTCAGCTGCATCAACAGCTGGTCTTAAAGTATTCTCTGACGATGTATTTTCTAGTATCGCTCAGACAGCTCAAGACTTTGATACTGCTATGACAGGTGCAGAAGTTCAAGCTATGATGGCTTCAGCTATGACTGAATTTAGAGACAAAGATTGTGTTGGTGATCCAGTATATATCTTAAGACCGCAACCATACTTTGCACTACTTAACAACTCAGCTCAGACTGGATTGACTTGGGTAGATGACCCGTATGCACAAAGTGGTAAAGTACCTATGGTTCTTGGGGCAAGAGTAGTTTACTCTCCACATTTTCCAGCGGTTACTTCAACTACTGGTGATGAGAATGCTGTAGGTGTTCTTTTCGCTAAAGAAGCTGTAGGGATCTTAGAGTTACTTTCTGTATCTATTAAGACTGACTATATTCCAACTAGACTAGCTGACCTTATGGTTGGTAAAATGGCTGTTGGTTATGGTATTCTTAACCATGGTTCAGCAATTACTTTTGGATTTGTAGAACAAGCATAATAAATAACTCCTTATGGGGTTCAGGGGGAGGCTTAATAGCTTCCCCTTTTTTAACTAACACAGAGGAGACTTAAATGGCAATGTTAACAGAATTAGAGGCAATGAATCAGGTACTAAGTGTAACTGGTGATGCGCCAGTATCAAGTATAAACAGCACTTATGAACAAGCTGTTGTCGCAAGACGTATAATATTAGAAGTATCAAAAGAACATCAATCAAGAGGCTACTGGTTTAATGAAGTAGATGATTTACTGATACTTAAAGATGAGGATGGTTTTATAAATTTACCATCAGAGACTATTCGGTGTGATATACCTAGTGACTATGGTTATCTAGTACAACGTGGTCTAAGAATATTTAATAAAAAATTAAATACATATGTAATTGATGATAGTATATATGTTAATATAGTGACAGAATTAGAGTGGGATTTATTACCACAATCCTTTAGACAAATGGTGGTCGCATATGCAAGCCTTAGATTCAACTCTGAATACTTTGGTTCACAAGAAACTGCTCAGACTATAATAGGTGATATTGGAGCTAAAGAATTATTACTACAAAAAGAAGATATAGACAATAGGGATTTAAACATGCTAAAGAATGTTCGTTCGAGCAACATAGCATTTAAAAATAGGAGGTAAGTATGAGCTTAATAAGTAGAGTAATACGTAGCCTTATTAATGGCGTATCACAACAGGCACCTAGTGTTCGTTTAGATAACCAAGTTGAAGAACAAGTTAATATGATACCTGATATCTCAGGTGTATTAACAAGACGTAGCCCAGTAGCACTTGATGACATCGTTGTACAAGACGGTTCCAGAGTGTATGCTGAGGAACACGCTATGTTCAATGTAACAATTAATGAACAAGCTGTGGCACTAGGTGTTAAACCTGATGGTACAGTATATAGATTTGATGAAAACTTTGCAGATACTACGACTATCACTCAACCAGCTAGTGTTAAAACATACCTAACACATACAGATAA
>UPTN01000839.1_pt1 | contig 14674 bp, 7 predicted proteins | sample 2160111 | NCBI WGS metagenome assembly UPTN01 (sample SAMN06265058, study PRJEB28932) | marine metagenome | isolation source: Columbia River Estuary | place: USA:Columbia River Estuary, USA | collected 2014-05-05 | reverse complement strand
TCGTTTTGCAACTTATCAGCAATTAAAAAAGCTGTAGCGTCTTTGCTTTGCTCGCTTACTAAATCGCTTTTAAATGTTTCAACCTCTTGATAAACTTTAGACTCTTTTATCTCTTCGTCTTCAGGTGCAGTTTGTATAACTTGCTTATCAACGTCGCTACGGAAGTTTTTAATTAAGTTAAATACGTCGCCAGATGTTTTTAAATTAAGCATCCAGCTCATATCACCAAACGCACTACGTATAGTATTATTTAAAAACGTTTTAAGACTAGGGGTTTGATCTATATCAGATAAATTAATATCACCTAAAGCAACCATGTTGTTTAGCTGAGCTATAAATTCCTCTACATCTATTTTGTTGTCGTCTATATACAAAGATATTCTCTGCATAAAGTCATTATAAACTTCTTCAGATATTTGTTTTAATTCTAGTTTTTCGTCTAGAACTTGAATAACTTCTTCAATAGCAGCATCAGCTTCTTTGTTTTTAAAATTTATTTTTTTACCTGCTACAGTTATGTGAAACAACTCTTCTAGTGGAGCTGTAGCCGCCCATTGAGCTTCTTTTGATGTTGGGGATTCGCCAATTGCTTTATTAATAAGTGCTCTATTTATTATAATATCTTTACCGAACTTAATACCAAAATTTCCTCCTTTTTCTATTGATGATTTAAAATAATCAAATGCATCAACTACAGTTTCTTTTTTTGTTTGCTCATCTTTTATTAATATATTTTTACCCTTATATTTTGATAATTTTTCATCTAAATTATCGTAGTTAATTCCTACTACTTGACCAAAATCATTTAATATATAATCACCTTGTAAGTCTATGTAATCACCGTCACCCATTTGAGTCATCGCAATCTCTTCATAAAAGTCTGTAACACCTAGCCAGTATGCAGCTTCAATATTTTGAGCAGCAACACCAAGAGATTCATTTAAGTTTTTCTCTCTTTGTTTTAAGTTACGTTCTTTAGAGTTTAATATTTCTTGCTGAGCAGTTATAAGCTTGTTATACTCTGTTTTTATTTCTGCCTTTCTACGCTCAGCTGTTTCAGATCTTTCACTTGTTTTACCAAGCATATTCACTTGACCATCCAGCTGACGCATTTGTCTGTTTAAATCTGCAACACGCTCTATATCAGATGCAGACATATATCTAAGTTTGTGCAAACTTATTGCGTCACTAAGAGCTAGCTCCTCTAATATCTCTTGTTTTCTAACTCTACCGTCTGCAGTAGCTGGAGCTTCAGTTAAACCAATTAATTCTTGAGTTAATTTTTGGTTACTAAGTATTTCAGATCTAGTTCTAAATTCGTTTTTAACGCCGTTGATAATATTACCACTAGTTGTTGGGGACATAATACCAAAACTAGTAACAGCTACATTAGCAAAGAAGTCTTTATTTAAACCATCAATTAAAGATTTATCTTTATTTAAAACTATAATATCAAAATAGTTATGACCTAATTGAGTAGCAACTTCTTCTATTTGTTCTACAGCTAAACCTTTAGGTAAAGACTTCATACCTTTTAATGTAGCTCCAGCAACGTTAAATCCAAATCTACTTGGTCTTGTATAAAATTCTTTTCTAGCTGCTTTAGTACCAATACTTTTAGCTATGTTTCTACCACCAGATACCAATCTAATAGTACCCACCGTTTCAGCGTAAGTAGCCAATGTACCAAAAGCATACGATGTAAATGCTTTTTGAAATAAAGAATAATCTTCGTTTTCTAACTGCAACTCACCAAACTTACCACCAGTTTCTGCTGTAAAGAAAACTGATTGAGCTGTACGTTTACCAGCTAATAACAATCGTTTTTGCTGTTGTAACGCAGTTTTTCTAGCTGCAGTGCCTACAGCCGATCTAACAAGTGAAGTACCTTTTAAACTAGCCCCACCTGGTACAAAAGTAGTTGCTATAACAGGTGAGTTATCTTGAAAAGCTATACTAAACCAATCCCAATAGTCTACACCTTGTTGATCTATTTCATCTAGTGTAGGTGCAGCAGGTATATTCTCTGCTTTCTTAGACATTTCAAGATTGTAGTTTTTATTATTTTCACTAACAACGTCTATTAAACCATCAAATGCCACGCTGTACTTACCGCCAGTTAACCAGTCCAAACCTTTAAATGCAACTTGCTGTCCTAAGTCAAGAAAATTCTTAGTGCTTTGCACGAAAAAAGTATCCCAAGATTGACCTATTCTAGCACTTCTAGTGTAATCTTTAGCTGTAGAATTGTTATAAGCTTCTGCATCTACTAGAGCTCGTCTAGAATCATCTAACATACTGTTGTAGTTGTCTAATTCTACCTGTAAAACCTCCTCTTGTTTTACTAATGTATTATAAAGAACACCAAAACCTTGCTTTTCCCATTGCTGTATGGCATCGTTATTTTGCTCTACTAAAGAGTTGTATTGATTAACTTGATCTTCACTTGCTAATATAGGTTGATCATTATCATCATACGTAAAACTTTGTAACTGACTTTGTATTTCATTTACTTTTTCTGAAAGTGGAACTGCTTTGCTTTCCCACTGTTTTATACCAATCTCGTAATTAGCAAGATTAGTATCGTAGCTTTTCTTTAATTCGTTTACAGCGAACTCTTGCTCTTCTTTAGAATTACCAGTAGCAAACTGAGGCTCAAACATCATGTACTTTTGTACATCTTCAGGTATATCGTTAGCTATAGTAAATAACTCTGCCTGCCTTTGAATAACCTGTTTTCTAGCATTTAATCTACTTTGTTTGTCTGATATATCTACTTCGCCTGTTTCAGTGTAATTTAAATATGAATCATAATCTTTACCTAATGTTTTCTTTAAATAGTTATCATACTCTTGATCACTATCAAACATAGGTACATACGAAACAGTTGGTGCCATTTGACCTGGAACTTGATATCCAGGTTTAGATACTTTAGCTTCACGAGGCTCTACAAACCCATACACATCCATAGCTTCTTGAGCTGTTACACTACTAGAAGGTAAATTAGCACCTATATCTTGTATTTGCTGATTGTACATTTCAGCCTTACCAATATCCATATCAGTACTAACTATATAGTCTTTATCACTAGATAACGCAGCGGTAGTTTGTCTTGCTCGCTCAAAAGGCGTAAGACTTTCTGCGTACTCTGTCATAGCTAGTGTACCGTCTTCATTTCTTGTAAGAAACTTTTCTAAAGGATTTTCAGTTTGGCTAGTAGCAAGAGAATTATAGTCTACTAACTCCAATGAAGTATCTTCCGAATCTGATACCGTACTCTCGGGTGCTTGCCCGGTTACCGGTGTTGCAGTTGCACCCATTGCCACAGCACCGTTTGTCTTTCCCTCTTCTTCTTCAATTAAAATTGCATCAGGAAATTCTGCTAAAAAACCTTGAACCTCTTGCTTAGGTAGAGTAAAAGTATCATCACCAAGTTTATATCTAGGCATAATTATGTTTTATTTTTATCTTTAAATTTATTGTAGTATGAAGTTTGATCTTCACCTTCCTCTAGAGCTTTGATTATATCTTCTCCAGTTAAATCAACACCAGTTGCTCTTTTAAGTTTTGCTTTAAATAATTTTGGTGATTTCATTTCATTTTCAGTTATTCTAACTTCATTAGGATTACCATCATATTTAACCATAGCAATTACGTTTCTACCAGTTCTATCAGATTCTCTAAATCCAATAAGTTCACCGCCAGTTCTATCTAATAAAGTCTGAATGTTTTCTTTAAATATTTCGCCTTCGTTGGTAAGCGCGCCTTGTAAAAACAAAGGTAAGCCAGGGTGTTGTGGTAATTTCCCTTCTGCTTCTAAATATATTTTAACCGATTTGAAATCATTAGCAGCTGTTCTAGTACGTATATTTTCTTTTTTATCACCATCAGTATCTTTCTCTGGTTTAATAACTTTAGATTTACTAATGACTTCACCTTCAGGTGGTAAAAAATTACCAGCATAACTCATCATTGCTTCTGTAAAAATTCCAGTGTCTATAGCCGTAAGTGCAGTTCCAGGCGTACCATCAGATGGACTAAGAGCATAGCCATTTGAATATAATCCTTCACTGTCTTCGCTATCTTTTTGGAAAAACTTACCAGTAAGCTGACCTGTTTTTTTGTCAACCTTTTGCCTAAAGTCATCTGTTGTTAATATATCTCTTCCTTGTCTTAATACAGTGTCCCACAAAGCTTTAGCTTGATTCGGGTATTTAGCATAACTTTTAGATTTAGCACTAATGTAATTTGTCCAAGCACCTAAAACAGAAGCTTCGTCCCAAGGCTTAACTATCTTTTGCATTTTGTTGCCATTGTCGTCTTTGTACTCTACAGTTTCCTCTTGTTTCTTTAAAAACTGCTCTAATGGTTTTTTATCTTTGTCATAAAAAGTTTGAGTTACAAACTCTCTAAACTCTTTATCTATAGGATCGATGCGAGTACTTTCGTGAGTAAACAAAACTTTAGGGTCAGCTATAACATATGGGTTATCTATATTACCTTCTTTATGTGCTTTATCTATTTGATCACTGGTGTACATGGTTTTAATTTTATACCCATCTTCTGGATCAAAGAACCACTGCTCTCTAGGATTTCTAGTACCACCTAATCTAACAGGCATAGCTAGTTGATATTGCTTAGATAAACTATCATTTAGACCAACTGTACTTATTCCGCCAGATGTATTAGCATTAGCATATCCATCTACAAATTGCTCATTATAAGTTTCGTCAGCACCATTTCCAGCTTGAACTAAACCTATAAGTTCATTTAATTTATTATCCCAAAAAGCATACTGCTTTGAAAATTCAGATTGCTGTTCTCTGGTTGTAGATCTTTTCATACCCATTGCAGCTTCACCTTTCATTCGTATAGCGTACACACCTGTTTCATTTAAACTAGGATTTCTAACACCAGACTTATTTATATTATCACTAAATTCATCGTAACTTTCCATGATAAATTTAGCATTTTCATCTAAATATGTTTGTGTTTCTTTAGCTGTGCTTGATAAACTATTTCTACCTTTTATTAAACCTTCAGATATTGTCTTACCTAAATTAGATATAGTGTTAGCCCACACACCTGGAGACTGATCTATAATAGTCTTTGGATTAGCATACTCTCCTTGTCGGGCGTAATTTCTTGAAAACTTTGGTAATGAATTTGCCATACTTATTTTTATTTTATACCGCTTAATCCAGCTGATGCTATATTTCCAACAGCTCCTATACCAGCACCTATAATTTGGGATTTTTGTTGAGATGCAGCGGCTTGAGCTTGAGCTTGTCCTGTTATCTGCGCTTGTTTTCTATTTAACTGCTCTGTTTCTCTACGCTCTTGTTCACCATATACAAACTCTTTACCTAGAACATCAGCTTGTTGTAAACGTTGAGCTTCAGTCATTTGAGCATTTTGAACTCTTTGAGCTTCAGACATTTGTTTATCTTGCATTTGCTGTTCTCCTCTTGCTATAAGTTCTTGGTTCTTAGCTTCTTGTGTTTCTAAGCTAGCAGAAACCCCTCTTTTACTTTGTAAAGCAGCTTGAGCTAAAGCAGTGGCTCCACCAGCGCCAGCACCAGTGGCTATTAGAGTGTCTAAAGTATTAGCTAAAGCTATATCAGCTTCTTCAGCTTGAAACTGAGCTGCTTGTGTAGCTACTCCTACGTTTTCAAATGGATTAGAAATCATACCTGAATTATCAACCACCATATTTTCTAAAGAAACAACATCCGCATATGGATTAATAACATCTTGTCTAGAGCTTTCAAGTTCTTCAAGCTCGCCCATTAAACGGTTTTTGTTACTTCTAGCTCTACGCTCTTGTTTTTTAGCCGCACCTGCTTGCACAGCTGTACTAGCGGCTGTTGTCGCTAAACCTATGCCCATTGCTATCGCTGTTCCTGTTCCTATTGCCATAATTTTAATTATAAAATTTTAACCATTTCGTGTGACGGTGTGTTATCTACCTGCCACCCTAAATTTTCATGTACTTTAAGTAAACTATTACTTCTACTTATTGACATCATGTATTTTTTACCAGACTTTTTAACCATCTGCTCAGCTGATTGTATCAACTTTTCTATACTGTTTTTTCTTATTTTTCTATTTGAATTAGGATTTGATATTATCCAATCAAGCCAAACTAAATTAGAATTACTCCAGTATAAAAAGCCAGCAACTATATTTTCACCTTCATGCTCAATCATTATACCTCCAGTACCGTTATCTGGTAACATGTCTTTTGGTAATACTGGCCAACCCCATTCTTTCCACCAACTAGATAACTCTTTGTAATCTTTGTCAGTTAAATTTTTTATTTTTAATTTCATTTAATTTACATTGTAAACTCAGAACTAACGGCAAACAATTCTTTCATACCGCCAGGCTGAGTGTAGTCATCATTTTCTATTGTAACAGTGCAGTAATGAGCTTTGATACCAGTTATATTAGGACCAAATGAAACTTCATTAGGCTGTGATTCACTGTTGTTTACTAAGTTAGCGTAATATTTATTTTCCTTTCTAGTAAATCCTGCATGGTATTTATTATAAGGCGGATCTTCAGTTTGAAATACAGCTATATAACCACCTGGAGAAAGATCTGTCCTATAAACAGGTTGTCCATCTACTGGATTAATCACGTATTCACCTTCGTAGTAACTATATATTTCACCAGTAGAACCTGTACCTACATCTCTATGTTGAGGTGTGATCCATATAGGTGTATAAGTTGGTCCTGATACATCAACGCTATCAAAGCCCGTGGTATCAGATACAAATTGAGTAACCTTCCAACCATTACTACCTTCGTAGTTTATAGTTTTAAATACTTTAGATATACTAGGCTGCGGGTTAATTACAAATGTTACATTTGATTTATACTGTTCGTTATAAAAATTAGCTCTATTAACCTCAACATCACTAGCGTTATGTTGCCATACGCTTGTATCTTCTTGTCCAGGTGGACCTAAGCTTTTACCTCCTGTAAAAAACTTATTTTTTAAACTAAACATTATATCTGGTTTATAAGAATAAAAAGAAGGCCAACCTAATACGCTTTCATCAAACGATAAAGTGTAGTATGTTGCTTGAGGATTACTATCGTTTTGCTGTAAAGATACAACATACTGTTTAGTGTATATATCCCAACTACCTAATATTTTACCAGGACCAAAAGAAACACTATCTATGTCTGCTAATCTATCTCTAAACCAATCTATCATACCATAGTTTGATATCTCTGTAATACCATCTCGTGATAATCTTAACACAGCGTTTCTATTCTTGTCAACAAAGTATTTTCTATAACCGTACACCGCAAAACTTTCAGGATTTTCACTTATACCAAACTCACCAGCGTAAGGTACTATTTGACCTATAACTAAATTAAGTTGACTAACAGTGCTACCACCACCTTCTGCAGTGTATATTGCGTCTTTATCTATTAAAGCTCTACTTACTTTTTTCTCTGAAAATATAATCAAGTTAGTATCTTCAGCGTACAACTTCTGTATACCGCCGTTAGCAGGATCAGTAGCTTTTGTTATTTCTTCACCAACACTAAATTGATTTGTATTGTTAACACCTGTTCTAGAGTTAAACACTCCAGAGTAAATCATAGCATTACTTCTTATAGAACCAGAAGGATCTTCTTCAACGACGTAAGCTTTAGGACCAAGACTGACTTGTGTATTATTATAACCGCCTCGTATTCTAGAATCTTCAATAGCCCAAGAATAACTTTCTTCAGGATTAGTTACTTGAGAATAGCCACCAATGTTTTGGGGTATACCTCTAGAACCGTCCCATACAGGTGGTGTAGTTGCAGTAGCGCCATTAGGCATTACCTTCTTTAATACAAAAGAGTTAAAGTATTTAACTTCTATAAGTCCCATATATATATATTCACACGTTTTTACGCTTCTTTAGGTTCGCTTGTTGCTGCAAGTTTTTGACTATTACTAGTTCCTTGTCTAAGAAAATTACCCGACCATATTCTTTTATCTTGAGTAGTCAACAACCCAGCGCTAGAATCTCCAGCAGACATTTCAGCAGCTTGCGCCATTTCTTTAGATGTATTGCTAAGCGCGTTAGCTACTAAGGAAGATCCAGCGGAGCTTACATTACTAGGTCTATACGCGAAATATCCAGGACCGCCAGTTCCTAAATTTAGCTTTTGTGTTAAAGCTGCATCGGTATAAAACTGAGTTACATATCTAGGTAAAGGTTCTCTAGCATACACTTGCGTGCTTATAGAACTAACACTTTGCGATTGAGCTTGTGAATGAGAACCATAAGAAGTTGTATTAATTTTGTAAGAAAAAGCTCTATTGTTTCCAAATCCATAATAAAAATCACCTACTTCTAATTCATACTCAACACCGTTGTACACGCTAGCGCTTGCTCCAGAACAATACACAGCACCACCACCATTTGAGAATTGAGAACCACCTTGCAAATTGCCAGATATTAATCTATACTCACCATATCCAGTTCCTAAATTATAAATTGGACTATTACCAACCACAGCCCAAGCAGTTACAACAAGTGTGTTTAAGTTACCACCACTGTTACTACGAACTTGAACCCGACCTTTAGTTTGGTTGTTGTTAGGATTAACAAGAGTTAAGGCGCCAAACTCAATATTAGCAGAAGTTCCACCACTAGGTAAAGCTTCGTAGAACCTGTTGTCAGAAAAAATAGGATTTGTAGTTCCACCTATACTTGTGTTCAGCGATAGGTTGTTTCCTTCTATATCTTTAGCAGCTTGCCACGATGAAGAGCTATTTGCTCTATACTCTATTGTAGAAGTTCTAATTATATCGTAAAAATAATTAAAATTACCAACAGATCCTGGTAATTCAAATGTTAATTTTATGTAGCCAGTTCCATTACTTAAACCATATGCCCCGCTTGGACCGCTAACAGATATATTATCACAATATGGATTTGGAGTCAAGCCTCCTGTTGAGGAAGAAGTACAGTTAAGAGCTACGCCACCGCTATTCCAGCCTACAGCGGTTGGACTTGGTAGTAATGCGCCTGTAAAGGCATTATCACTAGCAAAGTTAGTTTGGCTATTATGAAAACTAATAACATGCCCAGCGCCGAATCCAGGTTTAGATGGGCTATAAACACCGCTGTTAGATCCCGCAATACCACCTGTAAATGTAGTTGTACCTCTTTCAAAAGAACCATCAGCAACAGCTTCACCAATTATAATTTCATACGTAGCTGTATCAAAAGTACCATCTGGACCAGTAGCTCTAACGTTTATATTGTAAGAACCGCTAGCTACACCATAGTTAGTTTCAGTTATGGAACCATAAATACCTGGTGGAGTCGTTGTGTAAGGTGTTATTTGAAACAAACCTGGTGCCGAAGAACCTCCTTGCGTAACTGAATCTATACTCCATTGTAATCCAGCTTGATTGTATGTTTGCACACTTGAGTCAAAGTTAGATCCATTACTTCCAGTTATTACCATCAAACCAACAGCTGGTGGGGTATAGCCATATTCATAAACAGCAGGTGACGAAGGACTTTCGCTAATTATGCTAGTGTCTATATTACCTAATTGATTGTTACTTTTTACTTTAGTTACATTTATACCAGGCGCACCGCTAGTGTCTTCAACAGTTATAGAAAAAGTGTAAGTCTGCAGTCCATTATTATTGTCTGCTGTATTCCAGTAAGTAAAGTTTTTACTAACTATAAATAAAGAATCATAAGAAAATCCACCTACTGTAGCTCCATTGTAATCAGTATATGTAGTATTTTTTGGTAGTCTTATGCATTGAAATATACCAGTAGAAGTGCTTTCACCGCTCTGCGAAGCCACTACACCGTTAGAGTTACTTGCTTCAAAGTTGACTAAAGCTATATCGTTTATAGTAATGTTTGATACATCGCTAAAATAAAACGGACCTTGATTGTTTATTATACATCTACCGTTAGATTCTGGTGTAGACGCATTACCACTATACACATTAAAATCTTCATTGAATTCAAAATTAAAATTCTCTATAGCAAATATAGTTGTTCCAGAAGTGTTAGCAACTAATGTGTTTAAATCTTCTATAGTACCTGATGTCGATGTTTCCCAGTATATGTCTAGCCTAGATTCTACAGGATCTGTTTCTAATACAGCTAAGTTTTCAAAAACTTCGTATACTGCATTGTTAGCGTATTCTTCGTTGTTTTCACCGAACTGTTCAGAGGGTGTTACTGATGTAATAAATTCAGCGATAAAAGGATTTGATTCAGATTTAAAAAATGCGTAATAAGGATTATTAGGATCTGTAACTGGTATTATACTAGATCCACCAGCATTGAATTGTGCTGTGTCATATAAATCAAATAAATCTTCTATAACGTTTGTTGTAAACGACCTTCTTCCTGGATAGTATTGAGAGTTACCTATGTTACTAAAATCTCTACCATTTGAGTTTACAACTCTACCGTATAATATAACTGAGCTTCTAAAACTTTTATCTTGAGGTCCAACCTCTGTTAAATCTCTAGGTATTTTATTAATATTATCGTTTATAAGAGTAACAAAAGACGCGTTTTCTTCTACCAAAGGTATTGGCGGGTTTGATTGAGTATTATAGTAAGGTTGACCTTTCATAGCGGAAGGTACGTAAACAGTGTAGTAATCTTGCTCTTGCTGTTTAACAACTACTTTCCAAGAGTATAAACCTAATGGATTATAAACATCACTAGCTGGATTACCATTGTAAACACCTGGGTAAAATTCTTCATCTACTCTTGCAGTGCTTATTTCAGTATTAACTTGAACAATTAAAGAATCTCCAGGCCAAGCTATAGTATCAACGGTGTTATCGTTATAAGGCGAATATACAGTAGACAACTTAGAAGCTGAAGTTGCGCTAAGACTACCAGAGTTGGAAAGTACAGTTGAAGTTGCTCTACCAAATCTATCAGCGAAAACAAATCCAGCTTGGTAGTTTCTATTTTGTTTTAAGTTATGATTAGGGTATTCAACAACACTAGTCGCTGCATCTACATTGTAAGAACCTAAACTAAACGGTTGTTTTTCTTGAACACCAACATTGTAGTTTAAATTAGAAGGCGGAGTGTGCTTTGTTTGAAAGTTACCGTATACAATTCTATTACTTATTACTTCTTGTGTTTTTGCTTTAACAGGAACTTTATCATAAACTCTAACTGTTTGTGCTTCAGGTAATGTTTTAAAAGGTTTAGTACATGAGTATACGTATTCTAATACATTACTAGGATTAACAGGATCATATTGCCCTGTAATATCTGCTATCAACAAAGTATCTACAACTAAAACTCTTATTTCGTTAGACTCTTTGTAGAGTATTTCTACTTTTTTAATTTTAAATTGGTCAACCACGTTTTGAAGAGTTGTAGTTGGTAAAGATGGGTCGCTAACAGAAGGCATTGGTATACGTAAAGTAATTTGATTTACTTTGTTCTCTAAAAAAGAAACCACTGTGCTAGATATAGTCTGTTGCTCGTCACCTTCTAAAAAATAACCGTCTTGTTGCGGTATAAAACACTCTTGTGTAAATGGAGAAAAAACAGAATATTCGTTATCATCGTATTGAAATCTATAACCAAACCTAACAAACTTATCTTTTAAGTAATCAGGATCACCTTGATATGGGTTAACTTCGTATGGGTTAGCTGTAGTGCCGTCTGGTAGAAATGGGCTTACAACATCTTTCATTGTTGTTTCGTAATTACCTGTAGACAGTGTAGATTCTTGATAAAGTAAAGGAGCTACATACGGAGTATACTTTGCAACACTAACATCATCTTCTGTTTTATAGTAAGTAGACGATTGCTTACCTGAGTTTATATTTATTTTTCTAGGTTGATTTCTATTGTCAGTAAAAAATAAAAAATCTTCTAATAAGTTAACAGTAATTGGCGCACCTTCCCAAAAGTTTAAAAAAGAACCGCTAGCTAAAACAGTACCAGGCTCATTGAACGTAGTTCCGTTCCATATGTATTCTAATATTAGACTATTTTTCCCTGGTTTATAGTCACCGTTTTCATTATTTGATATCTTATTATTTGTTAAAAAAAGATATAAAGCTGATCTTTGCTCTGAAACTAAAGAACCAACTATCGCTTGATTACCTAAGTTACTTATTCGCTTGACGTTACCAAGTATATTTTCTAGAGCTCCAACATCTTCTGACTCTGACTTACTTACCTGTATATTAACAGCATTTCTATATTCACCTTGTTGTAACAAACGATCATCAAGATCTTTGTTCATTTTAGACTTTATAAAAATGTTTTTACTTTCCGCCATTTAATTCTAGTGTTTTAACCATTTAGATTTGCCACGCATAACCTGTACTATTTCATTTAGCTTTATATTAGATAAACGTATTTTAGTATTTCTAAGTTTAGCGCTAGCCTCTCGTTTTAATCTTTGTACTATATACTCTGGTTGGTTTATTCTGCTAGCTATTACCGCGTGACTAATATAAGCATACATAGCTTCTTCTGCTAGCTTAGGAACCCTTGTTTCGATGTTTGTAGATAAACCATCTGATATATATTCAAATACAATTATCTTATCTACAAGATTTGCAGAAAAAGAAATCTTACCTTCTCTATCGTTTATAGTAAAGTAACCATTGCCATTAGAGTACTGAGGGTCAAGTCCGTACATCTGTCCATAACCAAACTCACGCGCGCCATAGTAATACTCCCAACCAGCTATAGTATCATCTACTAAATCTTTGTTATTTTTAAAGAAATTATTTTTCCACCTATCTTCCACTATAGACGTACCTTCAATGTTGTTGTCGAAGTTATCTTGCGTAGGTACTCCTTGACCATCTTGCAGTGGTAGACTATAAGGATCACTAGTTAAATTATTAGTAGGCATCACAATATGCTGAACACCTTGATTATCAACCCAATATATATTAACGTAGTTAACATAATCTTGAGGCAGTATAACACTTAAATTATGAGGTATTGTCAGCTCTTGAGAGTTAACACTTTTCAACGTATCATAACTAAACTCTTGCATTGCTCGTTTAGCATGGAATATAACATCTGTTCTTTTTACATCTTGTATTAATTTACCAGAACCTACGTACGCTACTAAAAAGTTATTAACTACATCACCTAGTTTTGTATATGCATACGACCCATAGTTTTCTTCTACAATATTACCATAAGCTTTTTCTGAATAGTCGCTACCATAGTTACCGCCATCAAGTTTTTTAAGCTGCACAACAAAATATATTGGAACTCGTGATTGTTCTTTTATATAGTTGATAATAGTAACTGGTATACCTGGTCCATACTGAGCAGTTCCATAACCTTGACCACTCCATGATAATCTAGTTGAACCGTTACCTTGATCAGTTACTGATTGAATAAATGCGTAATTATCATTACCACTCAAACCAGGAACCCAAACGGCATTTGGTATATATACCAATGCTCCAATCTCTACTGGACTAGTTAAAGAACTTGTTGCAACTTCTACGTAGCTTTGTGGTGAAGAAGCAATATTTCTTGGAGTAGTGACTATTCCAAGGGTAATTTTATTACCTGTAACATTATAAGTGTCAGTATACTCAGTCCAACTACCAGGTGTCGCGGTTTGACTAGAATATAATTTAAAATTATTTAAAGCGTAGTTTGTTTCAAGCGGATTGTAGCTACTAAATACTAAGTCAGTATCAAACGTAGTTGTGAAAGTCCATGGTATTCCTCCAAAATTAGTAGTTCCAGGATCAAACCTAAAGCCTTGAGCGCCTTCGTAATACTGTCTGTTGTTTTCTGTTAGTAATGACATCTATTAGCTTTTTTTGTTCATTTCTTTTCCTTGCACTGTTTGAGTAGCTAGCTGTACTACTGCCGGGTCTTGCACTATAACACCAGCGTAAGCTAGTATTCTTAATGTAACATTAACTTGCTCAGACTCATGTAGATCAAAGTTTATAGAACCTTGAACTCCATTATAATAATTACTATTAAAAATATAATTACCTCTTCCTCCAACAGAAAAACCCCATATAACATCTTGAGGTTTTCTTATATAATCTACATTAACACCTGAGGTTATAGTTGTAGGGTTTATATATAAAACCATAGTTGGAGTTGTACTTAATGATTGACCAGGTGTATTTTGATTAGGTAAACCTTCGTATAAATAAGTTGGAAAAGAAGTTGTTGATTTTGTTAAAGGTGATCTTTGTATTTCGTAAAAATCTGATTTAGTTAATCTTTGAACTTCTACTATATCACCTTGCGGATCGGTATAAGTAACCGTACCTAATCTGTAAACGTCTGCACTTGTGTTGTATGCAGTTGTTGTCGGTAGTTTAAAATAGCTAAGTCCTGAATAAGAACTATTATCGTATACAGCTTCACCATAAGTTTTAAATATGGTTATTTTTTCATCTAAATTTTCTATTCTATTAGAATAATCTACATCAGCTTGAGGTACTCTTAACTGTTGGTTTAAATCTTCGAAGTAATTTTCAAAAACTTCTAACTGTACTTGTGTGGCTACGTTGTTGAACTCTTGCGGTGTCATATAACCACGCTGTTCTTTGTTAAGTATTAACAAGACTGTTTGATATACAGTGTTTACGTTTATTGCCATTTATATTTGTTTTAAGTATTAGGGCCCGAGTGAACGA